>JABEBX010016828.1_pt1 | contig 16458 bp, 24 predicted proteins | sample 7245971 | NCBI WGS metagenome assembly JABEBX01 (sample SAMN14506365, study PRJNA622280) | hot springs metagenome | biome: hot spring [ENVO:00000051]|acidic hot spring [ENVO:00002120]; feature: spring [ENVO:00000027]|sediment [ENVO:00002007]; material: sediment environment [ENVO:01001048]... | reverse complement strand
GCTGCACACGGCGGTGGCCATGGAGAAGGGCCTGCGGTTTGCCATTCGCGAGGGCGGCCGGACGGTTGGCGCCGGCACCATTAGCGAGATCATCAAGTAAGGCAGGAAGTAGGAAGTAGGAAGTAGGAACAAGGAAGTCTCTGAACAGGGCCACGTTTTGAAAGGGCGGGACTTTAGTCCCGCCACAAGTTCCATGCCAGCCATGCGGCTTTAGCCGCTGAGGGAATGTGAGTGGTTCATCAGAACTTCCTTAGGAAGTAGGAAGTAGAGGAGCGGCGAGCCTTTGGGCCTGCCGTTACAAGAGAAACGAGGGCTGCCGGTTCGCCAAGAGGTACGACGGGCGGCAGCTACTCCAAACGATCTTTGAGTGAGGGCTCCCGCGGGGAGCTCTGGAAAGTAGCAGGATTCAACATGGCGCAGCAACGCATTCGCATCCGTCTGAAGGCTTATGACTACCGCGTGCTCGACACCTCCACCGGGGAGATTGTCGAGACGGCAAAGCGCACGGGCGCACAGGTTGCGGGACCGATTCCCCTGCCGACGATGAAGAACAAGTACTGCGTCCTTCGTTCGCCGCACGTGGACAAGAAGTCGCGCGAGGCCTTCGAGATCCGCACGCACAAGCGGCTGATCGACATCCTCGAGCCGACGCAGCAGACCGTGGACGCGTTGATGAAGCTGGATCTTCCGGCCGGCGTCGATGTGGAGATTAAGACCGTCACCAAGTAGGGAATTGGTAGTGGTTGATGGGAAGGGGCCAGTTTGGCGGCCCGGATTTGAAGCAAGCAAGCACCTACAGTGCGGGCGCTCGGTGAGAGCAATCAAGGCCACGCATGATGAGGAGAGGAAAGCATGAGCGTTACAGGAATTCTGGGTAAGAAGATTGGCATGACGCAACTGTTCGACGAGCGCGGGGATATTCACCCCGTCACGGTGCTGAAGGTTGGCCCATGCGTGATTACGCAGTTGAAGACGATCGCCAAGGATGGCTACGATGCGGCGCAGCTCGGTCTGGTCGAGTTCGTCAAGGCGTCCAAGGTGAACAAGGCGATGACCGGCCACTTCGCCAAGTCCAATGTGCCGCCGGTGCGCGAGGTGCGTGAGGTTCAGTTGGAGTCGACCACGGGCAGCGAGTCCGATCAGACGGCCAAGGCCGGCGACCGGATCACGGTGGAGATCTTCTCTGAGACCAAGTTTGTCGATGTGATCGGCAAGTCGAAGGGCCGCGGGTTCTCGGGCGTGGTTCGCCGTCACGGGTTCGGAGGCGGTCCGAAGGCGCACGGTCACATGTTTCAGATCCAGGGTTCGATTGGAGCTTCCTCGTTTCCTTCGCGCGTCTTTCCGGGGCAGCGTATGCCGGGGCACTTCGGCGACGACCAGGTGACGGTGCGTAACCTTCGGATTCGCGGCATCGATGTGGAAGAGAACCTGCTGATGGTAGAGGGTGCGGTTCCGGGAGCGCGGGACGGATACGTTCTGGTCTCCAAGGCCAAGGCGCCGCCCAGAGAGCGTCGCGGCTTTGCCGGCAGTGGCACGCTGGATCCGCTGAAGGCCTCCAAGAAGGCTACGCCCAAGAAGAAGTAGGTCCTGCGCGGACGGCGAGGTTCTGCGCGGACGGCGAAGGGCTTCGCGTGACGGGATGGAAGGTTACGACGGACCCAGGAAGGGTCTGACGGATCGGACGGGAGACGGGATCGAAGGTTTCCTGAAGACGGATTTTGAGACGGATTTTGAGATGTACCTTACCTCTGCGCGGGGAACAGACCGGGAACGCAGACCAACAAGAGAGTGGCCCGGGGCAACGATCACGGGCAAGAAGAGAGAAGGAAGATGGCCAACATAAAGGTAGTGGATCTCGGTGGCAAGGAAGTCGGGACGCTTGAGCTCGACGAGATCTTCGCCGGCGAGGTAAATGAGGCGTTGCTCTGGGAGGCGGTCAAGCACTATCGTGCCAGCCTGCGCCAGGGCACCCATGCGACCAAGAACCGCAAGCTGGTCTCCGGCGCGGGCAAGAAACTCTGGAAGCAGAAGGGCACTGGCCGGGCGCGCGTCGGTTCCATCCGCACGCCCCTCTGGCGTGGCGGCGGTACGGTCCATGGACCCCAGCCGCGCAGCCACGAGTACCCGTTCCCGCGCAAGAAGCTGCTGGGAGCGCTGCGGTCGGCCATTGCGGCCAAGATCAACGACGGCAAACTGACCATCGTGGAGAACTTCGACGTGGCGGATGCCCAGTCCGCGGGCAAGACCAAGGCGTACCGCGAGGCGCTCAACAAGCTGGATGCCGGCAAGACCGCGCTGCTGGTCGAGAGTTCGCAGCAGTTGAGCGAGAAGCTGTACCTTGGATCGCGGAATCTGCAGGGTGTGGAGCTGGTGCTCTCGTCCGAGGTTCATCCCTACGATCTGCTGAAGTATGAGAACGCCATCTTCTCGAAGGCTGCGTTCGAAACCCTGACTGAGACGCTGAAGAAGTCCGTCTCCAAGCGGCAGCACGCCGAGAAGGAGGCTGCGTAAATGCCTAGTATTTATAACGTGATTCGCCGCCCGCTGATTACCGAGAAGGCCCTTACCTCACGCGAGGTGGAAGGCTCCCTGGTATTCGAAGTGGCTGCCAATGCTACCAAGACCGAGGTGAAGCAGGCGGTTGAGATGCTGTTCAACGTCAAGGTTGAGAGCATTCGCACCGCGAGTTTTGCCGGGAAAGAGCGCAAACGCGGCCGCTATGCCGGATTCCTGCCCGACTGGAAGAAGGCGTATGTGCGCCTGAAGGCCGGCGAGAAGGTTCCTGACTTTGCGGCAGAGATCTAAGCCTGAGAGCCACCCGCTCGAACGGTACCCGGTAACAAGTACCAAGCAACGAGTACCAAGCAACGAGTACCAAGCAACGAGTACCAAGCAACAAGTACCAAGCAACAAGAGCCAAGCAACAAGAGCCAAGTATCGCGCTGAAGCTGGAAGTCATCCGATAGCGCGGCAAAGGAAATAGCACCATGCCGATCAAGTCATTCCGTCCGATCACGCCGACCCTTCGCTTTCAGACGAAGCTGGTCAACGACGATATTACGACCGACACGCCGTATAAGCCGCTGCTGCAAGTGAAGCCGCGCACCGGCGGCCGCAACAATATGGGCAAGATGGTCATCCGCCACCAGGGTGGCGGCCACAAGCAGAAGTTGCGTCTCATCGACTTCAAGCGCGATAAGTTCGGTGTTCCGGGCACGGTCGCAACGATCGAGTACGATCCCAACCGCAGCTCCCGCATCGCGCTCGTGCACTACGTGGACGGTGAGAAGCGCTATATCCTTCAGCCAATCGGGCTGAAGGTAGGGCAGAAGATCATGAGTGGCCCGGAGGCCGACATCCTGGTCGGAAACGCGCTGCCGCTCAAGAACATTCCGACCGGTACCATCGTGCACAACATCGAGCTGCGTCCCGGCAAGGGCGCGCAGATGGCGCGTTCCGCCGGTGCGCAGGTCAACCTGATCGCGAAGGAGGGGGACTACGCGCTGCTGAAGCTGCCCTCCGGCGAGACCCGCAAGGTGCTGGTGGAGTGCATGGCCACCATCGGCCAGGTCGGCAACACGGACCATGAGAATGTCACCATCGGCAAGGCGGGGCGCAACCGCTGGAAGGGCATTCGTCCGGCCAACCGCGGCGTTTCGATGAACCCGGTCGACCACCCGCACGGCGGCGGCGAGGGCAAAACCTCCGGCGGACGCCACCCAGTGACGCCGTGGGGCCAGCCCACACGCGGCTACAAGACGCGCAACAACAAGCGCACGGATGTATTTATCGTGACGCGCCGGAACAAGGGCAAGTAATGAAGAGTGGGGATGAGGGGTGAGAAGCCCAACCTCCCTGACCTGATGGTGGCCTGAATTTGGTCTGATTTGGTCTGATTGGAACCTGGCATTTCGGGAAGTAAAAGCAACACCAAGTCTCGTAGCAAAGAGATTCGTCGTATTCAGCATCGTAGTACCGGAGTTAGTTATGTCACGCTCAACGAAGAAGGGCCCGTTCATCGACGCCCACCTGATGGTCAAGATCGATGCGATGAACACCGCCAACGAAAAGAAGGTGATTCGCACCTGGTCGCGCCGCTCCACCATCCACCCGGACATGGTTGGCCACACGATCGCCGTGCACAACGGCCGCAAGTTCATCCCGGTGTATTGCACCGAGAACATGGTGGGCCACAAGCTGGGAGAGTTTTCGGCTACCCGCACGTTCAAGGGCCATTCGGCGAAGGCCGGCGATACAGCCAAGGCCAAGTAAGCCGCGGCCAGGCGGAAGTAAGCCTGCGTGGGAACTGTTCGATTCAGAGTTTGTCAGATAGGTACGTTTCAAGGACATCGCAATGCATAAAGCAATCGCACCAAAGAATCCGGAGTTTCGTGCTGAGGCCCGCTTCCAGCGCTGCAGCCCGCAGAAGGCCAAGCTGGTGCTTGACCTGATCAGGGGTCAGCGCGTCGAGAAGGCGATCAACACCGTGGCATTCACCAACAAGCGCATCGCGCCGGTGGTGGAGAAGGTGCTGCGCTCGGCCGTCCAGAATGCGCAGCATCTCTCCGACGAGCGGGGACTCGACATCGACGTCGACAACCTGTATGTCAAGGCCGCGGTGGCCAACGATGGCCCGCGGATGAAGCGCATCCGGCCCGCCCCGATGGGCCGCGCGTTTCGTTACCAGCGCCGCATCGCGCACATCGTCATCACGGTAGCCGAGAAGAAGGCGGAGGCTGCCGAGACCGAGCAGGCGCAGGAGCCGGTAAAGAAGACGGCAGGCAAGCCCGCGGCCAGGAAGAAGGCCGTGGCAAAGAAGACGCCCGCGAAGAAGAAGGCCGCGGCTGTCCGGTAATTGGCTCCCCGGATGCCGCCTGGTAGCAGGCGCCGTCGGGGTTCGCAGGAAGATGTAGGCAACAACTGATGTATCGCATGAACCGCGCCGGCTCAACCGGCTATGGTTCAGGAATAGGGAAGCTATGGGACAGAAGGTCCATCCGTACGGATTCCGCCTCGGCGTCAACAAGCCGTGGAAGTCGCGCTGGTTTATTGAGCGCGGCTACGACAAGCTGCTGGTCGAGGACGTGAAGTTGAAGGCAGAGCTTCGCGAGAAGCTCAAAGCTGCCGGTGTTAGCTCGGTGGAAGTCGAGCGCCCTGGCAACAAGCTGCGGCTGATCATCCGCACCGCGCGTCCGGGCATCATCATCGGCCGCAAGGGAGCGGAGATCGACAAGCTGAAGGCCGACATCCAGAAGCGCACCAACCGCGAGGTGTTCATCGACATCCTTGAGGTGAACAAGCCGGAGCTGGATGCTCAGTTGGTGAGCGAGAACATCGCCCTGCAACTGGAGAAGCGCGTCAGCTTCCGCCGCGCCATGCGCAAGAGTGTGGACTCGGCTCTGCGGTTTGGGTGCAAGGGGATCAAGGTCCGCGTGTCGGGCCGGCTGAACGGCAATGAGATCGCCCGCTCGGAGTGGTATCTGCAGGGACGTCTGCCGCTGCACACCCTGCGCGCGGATGTGGACTACGGATTCTCCGAGGCGCACACCACCTACGGGATCATCGGCGTGAAGGCCTGGGTCTATCGCGGCGACATCTACGAGCAGAAGAAGCGTCGCGAGCCGGCTGCGATTACCACCGGCGCGTTCTAAGGCTCTCTCTTGTTGCGGGGGCTGCCTCTCGGGATTCGCGGGCGAGGGGGTCCCCGAGGATGCACGGCGAGCATCTTCGGCGCGCAGAAAGCATGGTTCTCGGGTATACTAAATAGGTTTGGCCCCGAGTCTGCCCGTAGTCCCGGCGAGTGAACGGTACGTTCGCGCCGGAGCATCAGCGGCAGAGACCCCGGTCATCACCTCAGCAGTGCGCCTGTGGAGTCGTGAAGCCAGAAGCCGTGAAGTTGTCAGGCGCAACGTTGTCAGGCGTACGTTCAAAGGAAACTCTTTATGCTTTTACCCAAGAAGGTTAAGTATCGCAAGCAGCAGCGCGGCCGCATGTGCGGCAAGGCGTGGCGCGGCTCCGACATCTCGTTTGGCGACTACGGTCTGAAGGTCATGGAGTGCGGGTATATCACCGACCGCCAGATCGAAGCCTCGCGTATCGCGATGACGCGGTTCATCAAGCGTGGCGGCAAGGTCTGGCTGCGCCTGTTTCCGGATAAGCCAATCACCAAGAAGCCGGCCGAAACCCGTATGGGCAAGGGCAAGGGAGCTCCGGACCACTGGGTTGCGGTCGTCCGCCCAGGCAAGGTTCTCTTTGAGATGGAGGGAGTTCCCGTCGAGTTGGCCAAGGAGGCGATGCGCCTGGCGGCCCACAAGCTTCCGCTCAAGACCGCGTTTGTTGTCCGCCCCGGCCTCAAGGTCGAAGTGGCCGCCAAGTAAAGCCGTTCAGGCGAGAAAGAAGTCATTATGAAGATCGAAAAGATACGCAACATGAGCGATGACGAGTTGGTGATCGAAGAGGCCAAGGCCTCCGAGCAGCTCTTCCGTATTCGCTTCGCGAAGAGCCTTGGCAAGCAGGATGGGGTCGGTAAGATCAAGATCCTCAAGCTGGATATCGCACGCATCAAGACCATCACCAAAGAGCGCTCCCTGGCGACTGTCAAGACGGCTACCGTCAAAGCGGCAACCGTCAAGGCCGCTGCCGCCAAGGCAGGGAAGGAATAATCATGACTGAGACCACCGTCACCACCCCCGCCGATACGCAGGCTACAGCAGGTCAGGCAACGCGTCGCCGCACCGAAAAGGTCGGCCTGGTTGTCTCCACCAAGATGGAAAAGACCATCGTCGTGGAGATCGAGATGCGCAGGGCTCATCCCAAGTACAAGCGCGTGCTGAAGTCCAACAAGAAGTTCTATGCGCACGATGAGCAGAACTCGGCGCGCGTGGGCGATATGGTTCGCATTCGCGAGACGCGTCCGCTGTCCAAGCTGAAGCGCTGGTCGCTGGAAGAGATTATCCGCAGGTCGAACCTGGCGGCGCTGCCGGACGAGAAGCCGGTCGCTGTCAAGTAGCCGCCCGGAGGTTGTTGTGCGGTTGTTGTGCGGTTGTTGCGCGGACGCAGTTTTGTTTGAGATACCAGGATTGCCGCTCCCGCCGCGAGGGGCGTGGATAGATACAAGCAAGCAAACGAACCAGGAGAATCATCATGGCAGTTCAAATGCGCACCATCCTTGCCGTCGCCGACAACTCGGGCGCGCGCAAGCTCCAGGTCATCCTGCCGCTGGGCGGCAGTCTCGGCAAGAAGGCCGGCCTTGGCGATGTGGTCACGGCGGCGGTGAAGGAAGCGTCGCCGGACGGCACGGTCAAGAAGGGCAAGGTCGTCAAGGCTGTCATCGTCCGCACGCACAAGGAGTATCGCCGCCGGGACGGCACCTACATCCGCTTCGATGAGAATGCGGCGGTGGTGATCAACGACGCGATGGAGCCGGTTGGCACGCGTGTCTTCGGTCCCGTGGCCCGCGAGCTGCGCGAGAAGAAGTTTCTCAAGATCGTCTCGCTGGCGCCTGAGGTGATTTAGGTACGAGGATCTGAAGGCCAGAGGATCTTCAGGCCCGGGGCTCTTGAGGCTTGAGGTTCGATAGCAGGTTGTTTTACGATGACGCGGATTCCGGCTCCGTGGCGGGTTTGAGAGACGCCCGATCGCCGAGGAAGAGAGTTACGATGCCGAACAAGTTCAAGCCCACCAGTGGCAGCAAGTCGAAGATCCGGATCAAGCGCAACGATATGGTTGTGGTGATTGCCGGCAAGGATAAGGGCCCAAAGCAGCATCGCGTGCTGCGCGTGATTGTGGACAAGCAGCGCGTTCTGGTGGAGGGCGTGGGCATGATCAAGAAGCACCTGAAGCCGAATCCGCAGAAGAATATCGCGGGCGGCATTCTGGAGCAGGAGGCGCCGATTCACATCTCGAATGTGATGGTGGTTGACTCCGAGGGCAAGGGAACGCGCATCGGCTACCAGGTGGAGGGCGACAAGAAGACGCGCATCGCCCGCTCCAACGGCGGCGCGATCGCGGAGAAGAAGTACAAGAAGTAGGTTGGAGCAGGCGTTCAGCAGGAGACGCGGCCCGGAAGTTGACCGCGGATGGGTTGGGAGTTGCAGCCGCGGAGCGGTTGAAGTAGTTGAAGCAGTGCACGGAGTACCCCACGAAACGGTAGACGGCGCAAGCTACCCCGGAGCCGTGGAGAAAGAGAAGAGAGATTATGGCGGCACGTTTGAAGGAAAAGTATCACGGCGAGATCAAGCAGGCGCTTCAGAAGGACCTTGGCCTGGACAATGCAATGGCCGTGCCGAAGCTGGAGAAGATTGTGATCAACATGGGCCTGGGAGAGGCGACCCAGAACGTGAAGATCATCGATCCGCTGCTTGCGGATCTCGGTTCGATCGCCGGCCAGAAGCCGGTGATTACCAAGGCGAAGAAGTCGATTGCGGCGTTCAAGCTGCGCGAGGGTATGCCCATCGGTGCGATGGTGACGCTGCGGGGCGACAAGATGTATGAGTTTCTGGACCGTCTTATCTCGGTTGCACTGCCGCGCGTGCGCGACTTCCGCGGCGTGAGTTCCAAGAGCTTCGACGGGCGCGGCAACTACACGCTCGGCCTGCGCGACCAGCTCATCTTCCCGGAGATTGATTACGCCAAGGTAGACAAGATCAAGGGTATGAATGTGACGATCGTGACCACGGCGAAGGACGACAACGGCGCACGAGAGCTGCTGAAGGGCTTTGGCATGCCGTTCCGCCAGGGAGCGTAGCGATAGCGGACAGTCTGGGAACGTCTGGCTGTTCATGATTTCGGAACCATGTTTCAAACCAGAGTGAGATTGAGAGAGTAAACAAGAATGGCAACCACCGCAAAACGCGTCAAAGACGCTCGTAAGCCAAAGTTCAAGTCCCGTCAGCACAACCGCTGCCAGCTTTGCGGCCGTCCGCGCGCGTTTCTGCGCAAGTTCGGTGTCTGCCGCCTGTGCTTCCGCGGTCTCGCGCTGAAGGGCGAGATTCCGGGCGTCGTCAAGTCCAGCTGGTAGCGGCTGGCGAGATGGGCGCCTCATGGGGCTAGCCATTGTAGAACGGCTCCTGAAGCGCTAGCCATTGCAGAACGGCGCCTCCGGGCGCTAGAGCGTAGTCAAGATCGGCGCCTGAAGCGCCACAACCATTCCCGCAGGTTCTCCCGGCTGCCTCCAACAGGGCGGCAGGAGCGAACGGGGGATGAAAGGAAAACGATGAACCTGACCGATCCGGTAGCAGATTTTCTTACCCGTATTCGCAACGCCCACCGTTCCCGCCACCAGAAGCTCGACGCTCCCGCCTCCAAGCTGAAGACGGAGATTGCCCGCATTCTGAAGGAAGAGGGCTACATCGCCAACTACAAGGCCGCCGAGGAAGATGGCCAGAAGGTGCTGCGCGTGTATCTGAAGTACGGCCCGAACAGCGAGGCTGTGATTCGCGACCTCAAGCGTGTCTCCCGTCCCGGCTGCCGCGTGTACATCGGCAAGGACGAGATCAAGCGTGTTCAGGGCGGCCTGGGCATCTCGATCATGACCACCCCCAAGGGTGTGATGACCGGTCGTCAGGCGCGCCGCGAGGGTGTTGGCGGCGAGATTCTCTGCGAAGTCTGGTAAAGAAAACCAAACCGCTCTTCGGTTTTGAAAGGTAAGAGCCAAACCGATCTTCGGTTTTGAAAAGTAAGGGCCAAACCGCTCTTCGGTAAAAAGGTAAACCAAACTGCTCATCGGTTTGAAAACGCTTTGCGTCTGGTTTGAAGAGCAAGGGACTTCGGGATGGCTTTCCGGAGGGGCTCGCAACTAGGCCCGCAACATGGCACTGAAGGCGAGCCATAATCGCCGGCTGCAGTGGAACTCACACAGCGTGAGGGACTCGCAAGCCACCAAGGATGAATGTTATGTCACGTATCGGCAAGAAGCCCATCACGCTGCCCAAGGGTGTCACGCACACTGTGCAGGGGAACGTGGTCGTCGTCGAAGGCCCCAAGGGCAAGGTGAACGCGCTGATCCCCGACGGGATCACCCTCCGCGAGAAGGACGGTGTTCTCACCGTGGAGCGCCCTGACGATGCGCACGCGGCGGTGCATGGCCTGGCGCGCGCGCTGGTCTTCAACGCCGTGGAAGGCGTGACCAATGGATGGAAGAAGGATCTGGATGTGGTCGGCATCGGTTACCGCGTCGAGATGAAGGGCAAGGATACGGTCGTCTTCACGCTCGGCTACTCCCACCCCATCGAGTTCCATCTGCCCACAGGCATTCAGGTCGCCATTGACCCCAAGCAGACGCATGTTACGGTCTCCGGCATTGACCGCCAGAAGGTTGGCCAGGTGGCCGCGGATATGCGCTCGCTGCGCAAGCCGGACCCGTACAAGAACAAGGGCGTTCGCTACTCCGACGAGAAACTCAAGAAGAAGGTCGGCAAGACGGGCGCCAAGTAGCGGGACGCGCCAATTACCGGGACAAGGTTACCGGGCGAAGGTTACCGGGCAAAAGAGACCGGGACCAGTAGACCGGGACCGGCCATCCGGGCCAGGAATTCGGGAGCGGCGTGACCGTTTTGATGGTCCTCCGCCAGCCTCCCACAGCATGTACCCCGAACGTCGTCAGAGGATGGCGACGCCTTTAGGAAGGAAGAACCACGATGATCAATCTTCGCCAACGCAATGAGATCCGCCAGCGCATCCACGCGCGCATCCGCGCCAAGATGGCGGGCACCGCGGAGCGTCCGCGTCTCAATGTCTACCGTTCCCTGAACCACATCTACACGCAGTTGATCGACGACGCCAACGGTGTCACGATCGTCTCGGCCTCCACGGTTACCCCCAAGGGCGTCGAGCACCAGGCCGGCGGGAACGTCGCAGCGGCCAAGGCCGTGGGCAAGCTGATCGCCGAGCGCGCCGCTGAGAAGGGTATCAAGAAGGTGGTCTTCGACCGCGGCGGCTATCTGTATCACGGCCGCATCAAGGCCCTGGCGGATGCGGCTCGTGAGGCTGGTCTGGAGTTTTAGGTTAGCAAGGCAGCAAGGCAGCAAGATAGCAAGATAGCAAGATAGCCCCAGACGTTTCAACCATGACGCAGCCTGGACTGCAACCCCCGGACCGGTGTGCCGGGGAGAGATAAAGAGGAAACACGATGGCAATGAAGAAGAAGATCGACGGAAACCGGATGAACCTCAAGGACGAGGTGGTCTCGATTAACCGTGTGACCAAGGTCGTCAAGGGCGGTAAAAACATGTCGTTCGCGGCGCTGGTCATTGTCGGCGATCCCGCGGAGGGCGTGGTTGGCTACGGCTCGGGCAAAGCCAAGGAGGTTCCTCAGGCGATCCGCAAGGGCATTGAAGCGGCGAAGAAGAACCTGCTCAAGGTAAACCTCACGCACTATACGATTCCGCACGTTGTGCTGGGTCACTATGGAGCGGGCGAGGTGCTGCTGAAGCCGGCGCCGGAAGGAACGGGCGTGATCGCGGGCAAGACGGTACGTGCCGTGATGACCGCGGCGGGCGTGCAGAATGTGCTGACCAAGAGCCTTGGCTCGGCCAATCCGCACAACGTGATCAAGGCTACCTTTGACGCCCTGGCGCAGTTGCGGGACAAGACAGAGGTTGCCGCGTTGCGTGGCAAGCCGGTAGAAGAGTTGTAAAACAAGTACAGCAGGCAGCAGGCAGTTGAGAACAGGCAGTAGTGAGTAGAGAGCAGTGAAAGGCGGAGGGCTTCGGCCTGCCGTCCCAAGTTGAACGAGGGCTGCCGGTTCGCCGAGCCGTGCGGCTCGTCTGAAGATCCGGCCAGCAAGATTCGCAACACCCAGTTAGGAGATCGTTATGGCTGATATCGCCAAGATCAAGATCCAGTACTTCCGCTCGCAGATCTGCACGCCTGTGAAGCACAAGCTCGTTGTAAAGGGCCTTGGCTTTACGCGGCTCAACCAGATCGTTGAGCGTGAAGACACTCCGTCCATTCGCGGCATGGTGAAGAAGATTCCTCACCTCGTCCGGATTCTGGACTAAATTTTTCCGCCTCCGCAGGGAGGCCAACCCAATGCGAGTCGGCCGCGTCCGCCGGCGCCTCACCGGGATTTACCTGGTGTTACGAGGCGAACGGACGGCGAGCCGGCGTTAGCGAGGAAACGATGGCACTGAATCTCAGCAATCTGAAGGCGCCCAGGAAGGCGAATGAAAACAAGAAGCGTGTAGGCCGCGGTATGGGCTCGGGCATGGGTAAGACCTCGACCCGCGGCCACAAGGGCCAGGGTTCGCGGTCGGGTTCCAGCCTGATGCGCGGCTTTGAGGGCGGCCAGATGCCGCTGCACCGCCGCCTGCCCAAGCGCGGTTTCACCAACATCTTCCGCGTGGAGTATTCCGTTCTCGGTCTGGATACGATAGCCGCCCTGGGAGAAAGCGAGCTGACCCTTGAGAAGCTGGCCGAGCACGGCATCCTGAAGAAGCGCAACGGGCTGGTGAAGGTGCTGGCCAATGGGGAGCTCAAGTCGGCGGTTACGGTGCATGCGCACAAGTTCTCGAAGGCGGCGCAGAAAGCCATCGAGGCAGCCGGCGGCAGGGCCATCGTCATCGGCGAAGAGACCTCTGCCGCATAGGGAATCGGGCCGGGGCTGACTGCCTCGGCCACTTTGCAGCTCTACCGGCGCGCAGCATGCGGGGCGCGTAGAATGGTAGGCGGCAACATCGGCAAGACGCCTTGCATCCGCCACCGGCTGATGCGGACGCCTCGCTCCAACTCTTCGATACTTTTTCAAGGCCTCATACATCGATGCTCGAGAAATTCCTCAACATCTTCAAGATTCCGGATCTGCGCAAGCGCATTGGCTTTACGCTGGCGCTGCTCGCGGTCTATCGCCTGGGCGCGCACATCCCGACCCCCGGCATTGACGCAGCCAAGCTCTCCCAGTACTTCAATCAAAACGCCGGCGGAGCGCTCGGCCTGCTGGATCTGTTCAACGGCGGCAACCTGCGCAAGTTGACGGTCTTCGCCCTGGGCATCATGCCGTACATCACGGCATCGATTATCTTCCAGTTGCTCACGGTCATCTATGAGCCGTTGGCCAAGCTGCAAAAAGAGGGTGAGCTCGGACGCCGCAAGATCACCCAGTGGACACGCTACGTCACCGTCATTCTGGGCGTGGTGCAAAGTTTCTTTATTGGCTTGACGCTGACCAGCACGGCAACCGGCGAGGCCATGGTCACCATCAGCAGGGGCGCCTTTCTTCCGCTGTGCGTCATTACGCTCACGGCCGGCACCGCGCTGATCATGTGGCTGGGCGAACAGATTACCGAGCGCGGCATCGGCAACGGGATGTCGCTGCTCATCTTCGCGGGCATTGTGGTGGGCATCCCGCACGGCATCGTCGATCTGTATCAGAAGGCGGCCGACCAGGCATGGGGAGGCTTTACGCCGATCGCCATCGTCCTGTTGATCGTCATGATGATTGCGGTGGTCGCGTTCATCGTCTATGTGGAGCGCTCGGAACGCCGCATCCCGATCCAGTCGGCCAAGCGCATGGTCGGACGGCGCATGACCCAGGCCTCCAACAGCTTCCTTCCTCTCAAGGTGAACTCCGGCGGCGTGATGCCGGTCATCTTCGCCGCCTCCATCCTGTCAGCCCCCATGCTGCTTGAGAACATGAGCCTCTTCGGCTCGGGTCCGCTGCGCGATACCTCCTTCCTTGGCCCCATCTTCCGCGCTCTGGGGCCTGCCGAACCGTGGTATGTCGCGCTCTACTCGCTGTCCATTATCTTCTTCGCCTACTTCTACATCTCCATCATCTTCCGTCCGGACGACATCGCGGACAATATGCGGAAGTACGGCAGCTTCATCCCCGGCATACGGCCCGGCAGGCGCACCTCGGACTTTATCAATGACGTTCTCACCCGCATCACGCTGGTGGGCGCGGTCTACCTGGTCGCCATCTCGATCATTCCGATGTTCCTGATCTCCGGCATTCACTTCAACCACCTATGGCTGATCGGCGGCTTCTTCGATCGCGCCCCGACCTGGGTCACCAACGGTCTGGGTCTCAACTTCTACTTTGGCGGCACATCCCTGCTGATCGTGGTGGGTGTTGCCATGGACACGGTGCAGCAGGTCGAGGCGCAGTTGATCATGCGCCACTACGACGGGTTCTCGCCGAAGTCCGGCCGCATCCGCGGCCGCCGGAGCTGGTAGTCTCACTCGATCCTTTTGGCAGGACGCGGGCGCGCGAGGTATGGAGTCTTTAACCTCAGCGGCTAAAGACGCCCGCCAGGGGCTTCGGCTTTGGGGTTTGGTTTTACAGGCTGCGGCAAAGCTCCATGCTTTGAAAGAGCGCGGCTTTAGCTTGAAGGGTACGGGCTTTAGCTTGGAGGGTACGGGCTTTAGCCCGTACATAAAGGCAACAAAATCAGCGGGCTTTAGCCCCTGAGGGAATGTATTTGGGGAATTTCGGCCGAAACAAGGCCTGTTCCCGCAGCCTGTTTCGCTGAAAGCTTCAGGGTTTTCGCTGAAAGCGTATTTAGGATCTTTTCCATGGAAGCGCAGATCGACCGCATGTCCGAACCACCTGCAAACAAGAGCGGATTTCTACCTGGGCCGGTTCTGTTGCTGGGGGCGCCCGGAGTGGGTAAGGGAACGCAGGCCAAGCGCCTGATGGGTGAGTTCAGCATCCCGCAGATCTCCACCGGAGACCTGCTGCGCGAGCACCGCAAGCGGCAAACGCCGCTGGGAATGATGGCGGACGAGCTGATGTCCAAGGGCTTGCTGGTTCCCGACGATCTGGTCAACCAGATGGTAGCAACGCGGCTGGCGGAGCCCGATACGCGCAGGGGTTACATCCTCGATGGCTTCCCGCGCACGCTCCAGCAAGCCGAATGGCTGGATAGCTGGCTGGCTGGCCGGCTGGCCGAAGGCGGCGCCGTGCAGCCTGCCGGCTCCCCGCTCCCCGGCTCCCCGTTATCCGGCTCCTCGGGGCCGGGTTTGTTGCCCGGCTCCCTGTTGCCCGTGGTCGCAATCAGCATCATGGTCCCCCAGCGCGTTCTGCTGGAGCGGATCACCGGCCGCCTGAGCTGCCCGGTCTGCGGCGCCATCTATAACATTTACTCTGGGCCGCCCATTCGGCGGGGCATCTGTGATCGCGATGGAGCCGGGCTGGTTCATCGCAGCGACGACACGGAGCCGGTATTTTATGAACGTATGAAGGCCTTTGAAGCGCAGACCGCTCCGGTCGTCGAGTACTACCGGATGCACGGCAGCCGCTTCGCCGAAGTCGATGGGAACCTCTCCGTCGATGAGGTTACGCAGTCCATTCGCGCAACGCTCTTCCGGTTGCGCCAACCGGCGGAGTCTTCGTAGTGATTTGAGAGACTCCTCCCGCTCCAGATAGTTTGAGCGATGAAACCTGGCAACTATGGCGATCCTGATTAAATCCGAGACTGAGATAGAGAAGATGCGCATCTCCGGCATCGCGCTGCACAAGGTGCATGAGGCGGTGAAGAGCGCGGTGCGCGTAGGCGCCTCGACGATGGACCTGGAGCGTGCCGCGGCCGCGAAGGTGGGTGAACTCGGCGTCAAGCCAGCGTTTCTCGGATACCACGGATATCCCGCCATCCTCTGCACCTCGGTCAACGAGGAGGTGATCCACGGAATTCCGAGCGAGAAGCGCATCCTCAAGGAGGGCGATGTGGTCTCGGTCGACTGTGGCGTGATCATCGATGGATATTATTCGGACGCGGCGGTGACGCATCCGGTGGGGAAGATCTCGCTCGCGGCGGAGAAGCTGCTCCGCGTCACGGAGGCATCGCTGTACGCGGGCATCGAGAAGGCGGTGGCGGGTGGCCGCTTGTTCGATATCTCGAACGCGGTGCAGGTGATGTGCGAGGCGGAGGGTTATGGCGTGGTGCGGGAGTTCGTCGGCCACGGCATTGGTAAGAACATGCACGAGGACCCGCAGGTGCCGAACTACGGTGATCCCGGCAAGGGCCCTCGGCTGAAGGTGGGCATGGTTCTGGCCATTGAGCCGATGATCAACATCGGCTCCGCGGAGGTGAAGGTGCTGGAGGACGGCTGGACGGCCATCACGGTGGACGGCAGCATCAGCGCGCACTTCGAGCATACGGTCGCGATCACCAGGAATGGCCCTATCGTTCTCACGCGCGAGTGAACCTCCGCATACGGCCGCGTGTTGAAGGGGCGGGATCTTCGTCCTGAAGGGCGCTGGTTTTAGAGGCTGTGGAAGAACTCGATTGTTTGAAAGGGCGCGGCTGTTCTCCTCCAAATCGCCACAAAATTGTCATCCTGAGCGGAGGCTCTCGCGGCCTTATGCGAGAGCCGGAGGCGAAGGATCTGCCCCCAAGCCTATTCCACCCCAAATCCTCGCCTCTTTCAGGCGAGAATCAAACGCGGCTGGAGGATCTTCCGTGGCTGTTGGCCTTGCTCTTGCCCTTGCAAAGGACAAGGGCGAAGATGCGCGACGGGTTT
>JABEBX010020547.1_pt1 | contig 16477 bp, 12 predicted proteins | sample 7245971 | NCBI WGS metagenome assembly JABEBX01 (sample SAMN14506365, study PRJNA622280) | hot springs metagenome | biome: hot spring [ENVO:00000051]|acidic hot spring [ENVO:00002120]; feature: spring [ENVO:00000027]|sediment [ENVO:00002007]; material: sediment environment [ENVO:01001048]... | reverse complement strand
CGACAGCGGCAGAGGGATAATCAACATGAGATCGCATGATCAGCTCCGTTGATGCGATTTCCGCTACGGTGCATGCGGCTGGGAGCGCCCTGATTGCACGACCTGTTTCTTGGCGAGTGTTTCTGAGCGGGGGATGACCGATTAAGAAACAATCACCAAACTAGAAGTTTGAGCCGATCCTCCGTTGAGAAGGACGATTCCGCAGAGAGCTTCCGGGAGATCTCGCGGTGGGACCACTCCCCGGTTGCAGCTTTGCCCCTGTCCAGTACCCAGCAGGGGAACCTGCCTGTTGTTCTGCTGAATTTGCTTTGGAGTGAAGCAATACACATCCTTGCCGGCCCTGTCAGGCAAGGTTGTTCAGGACTGCGCTGATTTCTATGGAAGGCTCTGTACCGGCGCCGGCTCTTATTCAGCCGGTGACTTATCGATTTCAAGGGTTTCAGCTCAAGGCCGACGGCACGCTGCTGCGCGGCGAGACCCGGCTTGACGTTCCCGCGGAAGAGTTGGCGCTCCTGCGCGCGCTGCTGGCGCGGCCGGGCGAGGTGGTTTCCGCCGCCGAGCTGAGCCGCGCCGTGTCGGACGAATCGCAGCTCTCTCTTCAACGGGTTACGGCATGTATCGAATCGCTTAAAAAGCTATTGCAGCCAGGGGATTGCGTCGAGAGCATTTCCGGGCTTGGCTACCGCATTCAGGCGATTGCGGAGCCTGAAGAGGATCCTTCGCCCAGCCCTCTGGCGCGACTGGCGATTCTGCCCTTTTCCACCGGGTATGACGTTCCCGAATACCTTGGTATGGCCGTGGCCGAGCAGACGATGGAACGGTTGCGCAGCGTGCAGCCGGCAATCGTATCGATCGCCGCCCGCGATTCAGTGAATACGCTGGCGCGACGTGGGCTCAGCCCGGTGGAGATTGGCAGGCTGCTCAAGGCCGACTGGCTCATCACCGGACAGGTTCTTGCCACGCCCGGCCGTTACCGGTTGCGGGCTGAGATGATTCGCGTTGCGGACAGCGCGGCTCTTTGGGGAGAACACATGCTGAGGAATCGCGACCAAGCTGCGGATTTGGCAATTACGTTGGCAAACCGCGTAACATCGCGGCTGTGCAGTGCTATTTCCATCCAGGCGGAGGCCGCTCCCGACATTCTGCCCGAAGCAACAAGTGCGCAGCGCGAGGCTGGCGACCTCTACCTCCGCGCCCGTCACGAATGGCAAAACATGCAACGATACCGCATGCAGGACGCCATGGCGCGCCTGCTGCGAGCAATCGAACTGGATGCATCACTGATGGCTGCGCGCGTGGACCTTGCGCAGCTTACCATTTTGCAGTGCATCCACGGCTACCTTTCGCCAAGAATCGCGGCCGCCACCGTGCGCCGGGCGGCAGAGGGAATTCCGGAGCTCAATTGGCAGGCCGAACGCCTGTTGCCAGCCCTGGGATGGATTGAGTTTCACTTCGATCGCGATGTGCGTTCGGCGCTTCGGCTGGCAGAGCGCGCCAAAGGACAGCCCTACGATCCTTCCAGCGTGCGCGTTCGTGCCTGGCTTTTGAGCAGCAGGCGCCGGTTCGGTGAGGCCATCGAACTGCTGAGCGCCTCGATCCGGACAGATCCCTACTCGCCGTGGCTGCATGCCGCCAGGGCCTGGCTGCTGCACCTGGCGGGCGAGCCAGAGGCGAGCGTGGCGCAGATCGAAAAGGCAATCGATCTATCTTCCGATTACGACAACGCGCTTTTCTTCGGAGCGATGATCCTGGGCTATAACGGAGAGACCGCGCGCGCCCTCGAAGTGGCGGAGACACTTGCAAGCCGCTCGTCGCACTACGATCTGGCAACCTCGGCGCACGCCTATGCGCTGGCCTGCGCGGGGCGCAGAGACGAGTCGCACAGCCTGCTGGAGCAGCTGCAATGGCTGAGCCGCGAGCGCTTTGTGCTGAATACGCTCAACGCGGCAGCTTATGTTGTGCTGGGCGAGAACGACGCGGCGATCGAAGAGTTGGTCCATGCCAATGAGACGCGGTGCCCCTGGTTCTTCCAGATACTGGCTGACCCGCGGCTGAAGCCCCTCAGAGCTCTTCCCCGGTTCGCCGCGCTCGAGTCTGTCTGGGCAGCGATGGAGGCCGAGGCCGGCGATCCGGCGTAAAGCAGATTCGGCTTCATGGCGTCAAAAGACTCCGCGGCCCCACCCCGGCGGCTGAAGCTTCGCGGAGGCGGGGCGCATGTCAATCGCAGCAAGGACTAGTGACCCAAGAGCGCGAGGCTGATCCCGTCGCCCATGGCCTTGTATCCCGCGTCGCTCGGGTGCAGGTGGTCGCCCGAATCGTACGCCGGATTAAATTGGTTGGGATTCTGCGGGTCGCGCGTAATCTTGTCGAAGTCGGCGACGCCGTCAAACGTGCCGCTGGTGCGGATCCAGTCGTTCACGGCTTCGCGCACCTGTTCACCCTTGTCTGAGTAGTAGCCCGCGCCGCCATAGGGCGTGAGCGTAGCGCCGAAGATCTTCAGCCCGTGCTCGTGCGCCTGGTCGGCAATCTGCTTGAGGCCCCACTCCAACTGCGATGCCGTTATCGCGTCCCACGGAACCTGCACGTGAGCCAGGCGGCCGATATCGTTGATGCCCTCAAGAACGATGACGTAACGAACTCCGCTCTGGGCGAGTATGTCGCGGTCGACGCGCGAGATCGCGGAGGGGCCGTAGCCTTCATTGAGGACGCGGTTGCCGCCGATGCCTTCGTTGAGCACGGAGACGTGGGCAAACTTAGGATCCGCGCTGAGGCGCGCGGCAAGCACGTCGGGCCAGCGGCGATTGGCGTTATGCGAAGAGTACGCGCCGTCGGTGATCGAATCACCGAGTGTAACGATGGCGCGGGATTGGGGCGGACCGGCGACATCGACGCCATCGAAGAAGTACCACGAGGAGAGCCTCTGGGGCTGGGGCAGCTCGGCGGCCGCGGGCGCATGGCCGTCGGCGACGTAGTTGTCCTGGTCGGCGAAGGCGTGGAAGGTCTCTGCGCGCATGATCTGCGGCGGCAGATAGAAGCTGACAGCAAGATCGGAGAGTGGAGCAACACTGAGCGCCACGGGATCAGAGAAGACGGCGCCGCCCGGAGGGATATTCACCGAAGTTGCGCCGCCAAAGGTGACAGCGTGGTCGCTGCCGGTCTGAATGCCTCCGCCACCGGCGCTGAGCGCCACGTGGGCGTCGGCGATGGTGAGCGGATCAGTGCCGAACTCGTTGGTGAAGCGCAGGCGAACCTGCTCGCCGCCGGCGGAGATGTGAACGATCTCGCGCATCGTCACACTGGAAAACAGCCGGTAAGACGGTCCCTCAGCCTGCATGGGCGATGCTGCCCATGTACCCACCCACTGCAGGCGCGGCGCGGACTGAGCCAGGGGAAGGGAAGCTGCCGCGAAAAGAACGGCAGCCAACGAAGTGATTCGCAAGCCATGTTTTGACATTTGCTCTCCTCGATCATGTTGTACATCCCCATTGCCGCTGGCGGACAGGACAGAAGGACGGTATCGCGTCTTGCGCCGCGCCGGGGCGGCGCCTATTGCCGGTCGGCTTTCATGGCGTAACCCAGGTCATTGCAGCTCAATCTCGGAGCTCAGCGGCGTATTTTCGCTTGAGTCGCCGACACGAAGCACGAATTTACCCGGATCAATCGCCCACTTGTGCGCGGTTTCATCCCAGTAGCTGAAGGCGCGCGCGTCGAGCGTAAGCGTGACGTGCTTGGTTTCCCCAGGAGCGAGACGAATCTTTTCAAACCCCTTCAGCTCGCGCTCTGGGCGGTCGACTTTGGCCGATGGGTCGGAGACGTAGAGCTGGGCAACCTCGGCTCCGGCCACGGCGCCTGTGTTGGTGACGTCAAAGCTGACTGAAACGCCCTTTGGATCGATGGTTCCGATCTGAGCCAGTGCTGGCGCCTCGATCCTGGTGAGCTTGAAGGTGGTATAACTCAGTCCGTAACCGAAGGGATAGAGCGGATGCTTGCCTGTCGTCGTCCAGTAGCGGTAGCCCACCATCAGCTTGTCGCCGTACTTGATGTGCTCGATGGTGTAGTCGATCGGCTTGCCGTTGGGGCCTGGCGTGTGCAGCGTGGTCGAGTCTTTGGGGTCGCCGTAGTACCACTTCGCCGAGGGATTGTCATCCCAACTGCGATCGAAGGTGACGGGAAGCCTGCCCTCGGGATCGTGCTTGCCAAAGAGGATCTGCGCCACGGCTCTGCCACCCTCCTGGCCGGGATAGTAGAGATGAAGCAGAGCGGGAACCTTGTCGAGCCAGCGGCTCACATCCATGCCGCCGCCGCCGGTAAGCAGCACGATGGTGTGAGGATTCGCCGCGACCACCTGCTCGACCAGTGCGTCCTGCCCGGCCGGCAGCGTGAACGTGCGGTCGTGGCCCTCGCCTTCCGTCCTGGCATCGAAGCCCACGGCGACAATGGCAACGTCAGCCTGCGCCACGGCCTTCTTCTGAGCATCGTCGGTCGGCATGAACGGGCTATAGAAGACGTGGGCGCCGGGGCCGAGCAGGTTGGCGATTCCGGTGAGGATGCTGACCGGTTCGAAGGCCTGCGCATGCGAGGAACCGCCGCCACCGGGAACAGCCGGGTAGGCGTCGGGGCCAATCACGGCAATGTTTTTGACCTTCGCCGGATCGAGCGGGAGAAGCTTATCGCGATTCTTAAGCAACGTAATGCTTTCCAGTGCTTCCCGGAGCGCCAGCGGGCGATCCGCAACCGAGTAGGTGGAGTCGTCGGGATCGAACTGCGGACGTGTCGTAAAGCCGTAGCGCAGCTCCGTGCGCAGCAGGCGCAGCACGTGGTCATCGATGGTAGACTCCTTGACCTGGCCTGCCTGGACCGCAGGCAGCAGGTTCCGCGCATTCATGAATTTGGGGCTGGGCATCTCCAGATCCAGACCGTTGTTGCAGGCGGCGACGGCGTCATAGGTCGCATCCCAGTCCGACATGAGGATGCCCTTGAAGCCCCACTCGCCCTTGAGCACCTCCAGATTGAGGAATTGGTTTTGCGTGGCGTGGACGCCGTTGACAAGGTTGTAGGAGTTCATCACCGCATCGACGTGCGCCTTTGTGACGGCAGCTTCAAAGGAGGGCAGGTAGATCTCGCGCATGGTACGTTCGTCCACGTCGGAGCTGCCGTTGTGCCGGTTGAACTCCTGGTTATTGAGGGCATAGTGCTTGACTGTGGCGACGACACCCTCCGACTGCACTCCCTCAATGAACGGCACGACAAGCGCGGAGTTGAGGTAAGGATCCTCCGAGAGGTACTCGAAGTTGCGGCCATTCAGCGGCGAACGGGCGATGTTGACGCCGGGTCCCAGCAGAAAATTGACGCTGCGGGCTCGCGCATCGCGGCCAAGCGCCTCGCCAATCTCGCGGGCAAGCTCCGTATCCCAGCTCGCCGCCAGGGATGCGCCAGATGCGTAGGCCGTGGTCGGTCCCCATGTGCGCACGCCCACTGAAGCATCGGACATCTTGAACCGCGGCAGATCGATCGCCGGCATAGGCCGCGTATACATGCCGTCAACGCCGCCCAGCAGCTCGATCTTCTGCTCCAGGGTGAGTTTGGAGAGCAGGGCGTGCGCCTGGGCCTCAATGGTGGGCGAGTCGGGCGCAGGGGCCTGAGCTTGCAACTCCACACAAAGCATTGAAGTCGAGACAAATACCAAGGCAAAGACAACAAAACGTAAGAGCGGAAGGCGATTTCTCATCATACGCACAAGGTAGCGCATTCGACTGTGGGATGTATAGAGTGTTCTGGGTATGTCCCATTGAAGGCCTCACGACGCAGTTCCTGTGTCCGAGCGAAAACGATGGCTCGACCAGACCCGCCCCCCGAAAAGAGCAGGCCCAATGACCTCCGGCAGAAAAATTGCGTGGCTATTTCAGGCTTTGTGTCCGGCCAGCAGTGGGCTATTCTCTCGCAGAATCAATGTTTTGGCGGATGTGATCTGAATCACGAGCGGGGGTGAATGGGGTCACTGCCCCCGGTACATTGGAAGCGCACACTCAAAACTCAATACATCCATTTCAAGATTGGCTTTGGTTGGGAGAGAGCTATGGGCTTTGAAAACGGCTTAAAGACCATCGTGGTGGCGACGGATCTGCGGGGCCATGCTGAGGCAGCCATCGAGTATGCTCGCAAGCTGGCAGCCTACTACGGCGCGCGGATTGTGCTGGCGCACGGACTTGATCCCATGGAGTATGCCGCTGTCGATACGGTACCTGGCAGCGTATTGAGCCGCATGACCGAGGAGGCCCGCAAGGTGTTGGACCGGTTGGCCGGCGACCTGCTGCACGAGGGGATTTACAGTCATTCCGAGGTGCGGCAGGGCGCAATCGTCGAGATGCTGGTGGACGTCGCCCGACAGTACAAGGCGGGGTTGATCCTGATCGGCACCAAAGGAATGAGCGGCGCCGGCCCGGTGGTGGTCGGGGCCATCGCCGAACGGCTGGTGCGGGTGGCGCCGTGCCCCGTAATGGCGGTGGCGGCCGACTGGAATGCGGGCGCGTGTCGGCCCTCGCCGGGCGGACCGGTGCTGCTGGCCATTGCGCGGAACGAGGCCACCGCGGAAGCAGCCGCCACCGCAGCCTCCCTGGCCAAAACATTTGATCGGCCGCTGCTGGTGCTGCATGTGCGATCCGCTGCCGAAAAGGCCGCCGGCCTGGATCCCTGCAACCTCATGAAGGCTGAGGGAATCCACTTCGAGGAAACCATGCAGACGCGTTGCCTGGTCAAGGACGGCGATCCCGCGGAAGCTATAGCCGAGGCGATTCAAGAGCATCGCCCCTGCATTCTTGTTGCCGGTGTGAAACGCACAAGCGAAACTCCAGGGCCTCACGGTACCGCCTTCGCTCTGCTTTCCGCATCGCGCGTACCTGTGCTTTGCGTTCCGCCGGAGGCGGCAGGCGCCGGCGCAGAACCCGAAACTGCCCTTATCGCAGAAGCGTTGTAGCCCTTGGAGCGGCCGCAGTCTCCGGCCGCGATGGTTCCCGGCGAAGATCCGCAGAAAAGGAGAGACCGAGAGATTTTGTCCGATCCGCGGCGATCGCAGACACAATAGAAACGGAGTTGGGGTATGAACCACGCCAAGCTGCGTAGGCACTCAGGTTCTCCACGAGCCGGCAGGAAGCGCTCAATACAAACCAAGAGAAAAGGTCAGCGGCCAGCAGGAAGCTTGAGATCCCGACATACGGCAAGCACGATGGTAGGCAAGGCATTGGAGGAACGAGTTGAACGTCTGGCTGCAGCGGCAGCGCGTCCGCTGGCGGAGCTGCTAGACTGCCCGCAGGAGGCTGCGGAGCTGCTCAGCAACGCCTCGCGGTGCATCGATGTCAGCGCCGGAGAGACTGTGTTCCGTCAGAATGGAAGCTGCGACGGGCTGTATGTCGTGGTTTCAGGCGGTTTTGTTCGCAAGGCCGAACGCTTCCAGATGTGCGTGACGCTGGGTTCGGCGCGCCCCGGCGACCTGGTGGAACTGGCTGCGGCTTTGAGCGAAGGAACGCACTCCTACACCCTGTCCGCGGTCACATCGGGATCCGTGCTGATGCTGCCCATCGAGGCCTTGCGTCATGCTTTCGAGAAACATCCCCCGCTGCGCATGAGGCTGCTTGAGGAGCTGGCGCGCGAGGTCTCCCGCGCCTACATTACCTGCTGCATGACGCGCGTGACGCCGGCGCGGCGGCACACTGGTGGATCGGCCTCGTCTTGGACCGGGACAATGGATCAAAGATAGCAGAGGTTCCGGAGGCCAATCTTGCGCCAGTAAAAAAAAGGGTGGGTTGCGGAATGGGATTTGCGCTATACTCTTTTTAGTGCTTGGTTCCCCAATCGGTACAGGTATGGCCTCAATCCATTCCCATCACCCTCCGGAAGATTGCTTGAATTGCGAGCATCGGCATTTGCGGATGTTCTGCAATCTGACGCCGGAGGCCCTTGCGGACTTCGATCAGATCGGTATTATGATGAGCCACGCCCGCGGAGCGAAGTTATTCTCCGAGGGAGATCCCGCGCGTAACGTCTTTATCATCTGCTTCGGACAGGTAAAGATTTCATCGACCTCGCGCGACGGCAAGACCATGATCCTGAAGATCGCCGGTCCGGGCGACGTGATGGGATTGAGCGCGGTGCTGGCCAACGTGCCGCACGAAGTATCAGCCGAAGCCATCGAGCCCTGCCAGGTGAAAACCGTACGCAAGCAGGAGTTTGTCGAGTTCCTCGGCAGGCACGGCATTGCCTCGATGCATGCGGCGCAATCCCTCTCAGGCGAGTACATGACGGTCTTTCACGACGCCAAGCGGCTGGCGCTTTCCGGCTCGGCGGCAGGACGGCTGGCGCGTCTGCTGCTCGATTGGGGACGCGCGACGGCCAACGGCAAGCCTGAGATGCGCTTTACCATGGCGCTGACCCACGAGGAGATCGCCAACATGGCGGGCACCTCGCGCGAGACCGTCACCCGGCTGCTCAACCAATTCCGCCGCGACCAGTGGATCACCATCAAGGGCACCAGCCTGACCATCGTGAAGCCCGAGCAGCTAGAGCGGCTTACGGCGTAAGGTTTTTGCTTCTTTCCTCCCGACAAATTCCCCAAATTTCAACGATTCGAGCGCCGGATAGGACGAGTTGTATTACGCCGCGCTTCCCTTTCGGCGCGCATTACACTCCACTCTGCCACCTGGTAGTGAGCGCAAAGGCAGCATCATCCTGAATCCGGCGGCATCCGGCGCCAAGGGAGATCGAGTGCGATCCAGGCGATTCAAGCCGTAAGCTTGGCAAGCGGAGGCTTCCTTTTCCCCTTGCCCGACGACGTTTTTCGTCCTGATGGCTTTTCCATGCCCTGTGCGGTTTGCGCCAGGCGCAGGTGCTGCTCCATCAGGTTGCGGGCTTCGTCGGCTTTCCGGGCGCGAATGGCGCGGTAGAGCTCACGGTGTATCTCGGACGACTCGCGCAGGTCGGTGGAGTGCTCGACGGTCTTGCGGCGACTTTCGTAAAGCGCGGAAGTGATGGTTTCCATGATGGCGGCCAGGATGGGATTGCCCGAGGCCTGCGCGACGATGCGGTGAAACGTCACGTCATGAACGAGATAGTTTGAAGGGGCCTCGATTGAGGCGAACATCTCGGCAACCTCTTCGGCCAGCGCGGCATGGTGCTTCTCACTCCCACGCTCCGCAGCCAGCGCCGCCAGATCGCTTTCGATGATGATGCGCGCCTCGAACATCTGCCAGGACTGAAAGCCGTACAGGGCGCTCATCAGGCTCAAGGATGTTTTGCCAAAGTCGGGAGGACCGTCAGCCACGAATGTGCCCACGCCGTGGCGGATCTTCATGACACCCATGGCCGCGAGATAGCCGATGCCGGAGCGAAGACTGGCGCGGCTGATCTTGAGCGAACGCGCCAGCTCCCGCTCGGGCGGGATCTTGTCGCCCGGTTGCAGGGTTCCGTTCTCAATGAGAGTTCGGATGTGGTTCACCACTTGCATGGTGCGATGGGTGTTTTGTTCGTCCTGTTTTGACCACGGCATAAGTCCAAAACCTTCTTGCAAATCCCCAAAAAATCTACATACGGGTCACTGCGAGATTATCACTTTTAACGTGGCTCCGGACCGAGCAACTTGCGGCGCAGAGCACACTGCGCATGAAAGATGGTAGTCTTTCCGCGAGGAGTGTATACTGTGGTCTGACCTCAAAGGCCGCAATGCGTCCGAATACTCCATGCGCGAGGCAGAATAAAAGCCATGTTGTTACACGAAGACCGTCTTTTCCCTTCCGAATCGAACGCGCGCAGTGTTGCGCGCTCCCTGTATAGCCGCATTCGCAACCTGCCCATCATCAGCCCGCATGGACACACCCAGGCGGCGTGGTTTGTTGAAAATAAGCCCTTCCCCGATCCGGCTACGCTCCTGGTGCAGCCCGACCACTACATCTTTCGCATGTTATACAGCCAGGGCGTGTCGCTGGACGATTTGGAGATCGGCCAGCCGGTGGTCAGGAACCCGCGCCGGGTGTGGCGCATCTTTGCCAGCCATTACCACCTGTTCCGCGGCACGCCCACGCGGATCTGGCTTGATTACGCATTTCAGGAGCAGTTCGGGCTGACGGAGCGGTTGAGCGAGAAGACAGCCGATCTCTACTTCGACACCATTTCCGAACGGTTGCAGACGCCGGAGTATCTTCCGCGCGCTCTGTTCAAAAAGTTCAACATTGAGGTGCTGTCGACAACCGAGTCGCCGCTTGACCCGCTCAGGTCACACCAGGCCATTCTCAATTCGGATTGGAAGGCGCGCATTGTTCCTGCATTCCGGCCTGACCCGATCGTCGATCCGGAGTTCAAGGGCTTTGCCGACGGCATCGTCGAGCTGGGCCGGCAGACCGGTGAAGACACCTTGACCTGGAAGGGGTATCTGAACGGCCTGATGAAGGCGCGCGCGCGCTTCAAGAAGGTGGGCTGCACCTCGACCGATCACGGGCATCTGACGGCGCAGACCGCCGACCTGCCTGAAGACGAGGCGGCCAAACTCTTCAGCAAAGTCATCTCCGGCAAAGCCGGCAAGGAAGAGATGGTGCTCTTCCAGGCGCAGATGCTCACCGAGAACGCCCGTATGAGCGTGGAAGACGGTTTGGTGATGCAGATCCACCCGGGCAGCGTGCGCAACCACAATAAGTTCATCTACGAGCGTTACGGGCGCGACATGGGTTGCGATATCCCCAGCGCCACCGACTACGTGCACGCCTTGCGACCGCTGCTCGATCGCTTCGGCAACGAGAAGAACCTGACGATCGTTCTGTTCACGCTGGACGAGACCACTTACAGCCGGGAGCTGGCGCCGCTGGCCGGACATTATCCCAGCTTGCGCCTCGGGCCCGCGTGGTGGTTTCATGACAGTCCTGAGGGCATGATGCGCTTCCGGGAGCAGGTAACGGAGACGGCAGGGTTCTACAACACGGTTGGCTTCAACGATGATACGAGGGCGTTCCTCTCAATCCCGGCGCGGCACGATGTGGCGCGCCGCATCGACTGCGCGTTTCTGGGCAGGTTGGTGGCCGAGCATCGGCTGGACGAGGACGAGGCGCACGAGTTGGCACACCAACTGGCGTACGATCTGGTCAAGAAGGCGTATAAGCTGTAAGACGGGCGCGGAGTTTGTAGCCGGTAGCCGCGCCAGGCGGCTGCCGGCGGAAGAAATCGCGCAGGGCGCTCTCGTCTCCGCTCCGGCGCGCGATGAAAACTGAAGGTGGGTTTCTTATGAGTCTCTATTGTTCCGTTGGGAGCGTCGATACCGATCTCTCGATGCAGCAGCTCAAGGATCTGCTGCTGGAGAGCCTTGCCAAGCTGGGCGCGCGCAGCAAGGTGCTGGTGGTGCCGCCGGACCAGAGCCGCGAGCACTCGCGCTCGGGCGAGCTGACGCGCTTTGCCTGGGAGTACTACGGCGACAATCTCAAGGCGGTGCTGCCGGCTCTTGGCACCCACACGCCCATGCGGCCCGACCAGATTGCGCACATGTTCGGCAACATGCCGCAGAGTCTCTTCCACGCGCACAACTGGCGCACGGACGTTGTGACGCTGGGCGAGCTGCCGGCCTCGTTTATCGAGGAGCAGTCCGAAGGCAAGTTGAGCTACACGTGGCCGGCGCAGGTCAACAAGATGATCGCGCACGGCGGCTTCGATCTGATTCTCTCCATCGGCCAGGTGGTGCCGCACGAAGTCATCGGCATGGCCAACCACGCCAAGAATATTCTCGTCGGCACAGGCGGCATCGAGGGCATTAACCGCAGCCATTACCTTGGCGCCGTGTACGGCATGGAGCGCATCATGGGCCGCGCCCTGAATCCGGTGCGCAATGTGCTGAACCGGGCCTGCGACGAGTTTCTGCGCCAGACTCCGATCGTCTACGTGCAGACGGTGGTGGGACGCCGCAAAGACGGCAACCTCGCCGCGCGCGGCCTCTACATCGGCGACGACCTGGAGTGCTTCCTGAAGGCCTCGGAGCTGAGCATGAAGGTCAACTTCGAGATGCTTGACCGGCCGATCCGGAAGGCCGTTGTCTTTCTCGATCCGAGCGAGTTTCATTCGACATGGATCGGGAACAAGGCCGTCTATCGTACGCGCATGGCGCTGGCCGATGGAGGCGAATTGATTGTTTTGGCGCCGGGCGTGCACGAATTCGGTGAGGACAAGGGCATTGACGCGATGATCCGCAAGTACGGCTATCGCGGCACTCCGGCCACGCTGAAGGCGGTGAAAGAGAACGCCGACCTGGCCGCCAACCTGAGCGCCGCGGCGCACCTGATTCACGGTTCCTCCGAAGGCCGCTTCAGGATTACCTGGTGTCCGGCCAATCTGAGCCGCGAAGAGGTCGAGAGCGTGGGCTTCGCATACGGCGATTTGAAGGTGATGACGAAGAAATACGATCCGGAGAAACTCGGCCATGGCTGGAACCAGGTCGACGGCGAAGAGATCTTCTTTGTCGCCAATCCAGGGCTGGGACTGTGGGCGCATCGCAGCCGGTTTGAGGGAGCAGCTTAGCCCATCGGCGAGTGTCGGCGCAGAGGATCTCAAAGAGAGTGCGCCGTCATTGCCGGAGCTTCATGGATACCCGCAAGCGCGGCGGGCTTTGTCCCCGCGCCCAAAGCGCAGAGTTTGCCGGTCCAGTGCTATGGCTTGGAGCGGGTCAGCGGTTGAGTCCCGCAGGGATGGCAACCAGATCAATTTTTTAAGGAGATCGAGCAGTGAAGTTGACCAAGTATTCCGTGGGCGTGGGCGATCGTTTTGCGCACCAGGCCAAAGCGCAGTTACAGGCATGCATGAAGGCCCTGGATCAAGGTGTCGAGGTGACGCCGGTCTGGAACAAATCGAACCGCGAGCACAATATCATCGGTTCGGAGCCCGTGAGCGTGCGTGCGGCCGCCGACGCCGCAGTGAAGGCATTGGGCTGGAAACATGCGTATTTCTGCGACGCCGATCACATCACAGGCGCAACGGTGGAGCGGTTTCTTGCGCCCTGCGACTTTTTCACCTTTGATGTGGCGGACTTTATCGGCCAACCCGCGGCGGCGGCTGACATTGAGAACTTCGTGAAGAGGCATCCCGAGCTCAAGGGAAGTATCGAACTTGCCGGCGCAGACCAGGTCTTCGAGATCACGTCGGAGCTGCTTGCGCGGACGGCAGGAAAATTTCTGGCCGCGGTGAAAAAGGCCGGCGAGGTCTACCGCATGGTGCTGGGCGCCAAGGGAGCGGGTAATTTTATCCCCGAAGTTTCGATGGACGAGACCGATCGCGCGCAGACGCCCGTGGAGTTGCTGATTATTCTTGCGGCGATTGCCGACGAGGGCATTCCGGTGCAGACCATCGCGCCGAAGTTCAGCGGAAGATTCAACAAGGGCGTGGATTACGTGGGCGACGCCAAGCAGTTCGAGCGCGAGATGGCGCTCGATGTGGCGGCTATCGCCTATGCGGCGAAGCAGTACGGGCTGCCGGAGAATCTGAAGCTGAGCGTGCACTCGGGCAGCGACAAATTTTCGATTTACCCTGCGATTCACGCCACCATGAAGCGGTTTGACGTGGGTGTGCACCTGAAGACGGCGGGAACCACATGGCTCGAAGAGCTGATCGGACTGGCTGAAGCCGGCGGCGAAGGGTTGGAGCTGGCCAAGGAAGTTTATGGTGAAGCGCTGGCGCACATGGAGGAGTTGTGCGGGCCTTACGCCACGGTCATCGACATTGACCCCGGCAAGCTGCCTTCAGCAGAGGCCGTGCGTGGCTGGACATCCGAGCAATACACTGCGGCGCTGCGGCACATCGAAAGCAACCCGGCCTACAATCCAAGCCTGCGTCAGTTGTTGCATGTGGGTTTCAAGGTAGCCGCGAAGATGGGGCCGCGCTATCTGAACCTGCTCGAGGCCAACGAACCTGTGATTGCAAAAAATGTGACGGAAAATCTATACGATCGGCATATTGCACCGGTGTTCCTGGGCCGCGGTATCTGAAGAGCAGCAAACAATAAACAGCCAATCGCAGATCGCTGTCTGCTGTCGGCTGTTTTCTTAACATTACTTCCCCAAGGAGATCGTATGAAGCCGGAACTGTTCAGCCTCAACGGCAAGGTTGCCGTCGTTGTTGGAGGGACATCGGGAATTGGCCGGGCCATCAGCTTCGGTCTGGCTGAAGTGGGCGCCGACGTGATTGCAACCTCGCGCCGCCAGCAGCAGGTCGATGAGATTGCGCAGGATATTGAGGCTCTTGGCCGGCAGACGCTGCGCCTGACCTCGGATGTGGCGGACCGCGCATCTCTTGAAAAGGTGCGAGACGCCGTGATCGGGCGATTCGGCAAGGTGGATATCCTGGTGAACTGCGCCGGGATGATTAAGCGTATTCCGACGCTCGATATGCTCGAGTCCGAGTGGTATAGCATTCTCGACACCAACCTGACCGGAGCGCTGCGCGCATGCCAGATCTTTGGCCGGCAGATGCTCGAGCGCGGCTACGGGCGCATCATCAACATCGCATCGCTGAACAGTTTTGTCGCGCTGAGCGAAGTTGCGGCCTACGCGGCCAGCAAGGCCGGCGTGGCTTCACTCACGCGCTCGCTGGCCGTGGAGTGGTCCAAGAAGGGCGTGACGGTCAATGCGGTCGCGCCGGGTATTTTCCGCACCGCGTTGAACGCGCAACTGCTCGACAATACGCCGCGCGGCCAGGAGTTGTTGATGCGTACGCCCATGGGCCGGTTCGGCGACACCGAAGAGTTAGTGGGGGCGGTTGTTTATCTGGCCTCGGACAATGCCTCGTTTGTTACCGGACAGATTCTGGCGGTGGATGGAGGATTCCTGGCCAGCGGCGTGAACCAATGAAACGGGGACGTAGCGAATAGGAACTACGAAGGGCCGGGTTCAGCAGAACCCGGCCCTTCGTGCATTACTTCAGCGTCAGGTTGGCGCCCGCCATTTTGCGGATGGCCTCGCCCTCGGCTGCCGTTACCTTCAGATTCTTTGCGACCACGTCGGCGTAGCCGAGGGTGAGTCCGGTTTTACCGCTCAAGGTCACATTTTTGAGAACAATGTCGCTCACTGGCGATTCCGGCAGGCCGACGATAGCGCCGGCCATCGCGGCGCCGGTCGCGGTGACATTCTCGAGCACGATGTTGTGGAAGTGGGGTGTGAGCCGCGTGACCGGCATCGGCTTTACCTCGCCTGAGGGCGGCAGAATGTGCGGGTAGTACTCGCTGATGATGATCGGATTCCGCACGTCCTTCATCTCGATGTCGCGAAAGACCAGGTCGCTCACGTCATGGCCGCGATCGCGGTTGGCTTTGACGCGGATGCCGTTGTCGGTGCCGTCGAAATGAATGCGCTCGGCGACGATATGCTGCGCGCCGCCGGCAATTTCGCTTCCGACCGATAGCCCGTGACCATGCAGAAAGGTGCAGTCGGTGATGGTGATGTTGCGCGCCGGCTCATCGCCGCCCGGTGAGTTGATGGCGCCGGACTTGATGGCGATGTCATCGTCTCCTACATCAGCGTAGAGATGGTCGATGCGCACATTCGACGACGAAAAGGGATCGACGGCGTCGGTGTTCGGCGAGTGCTGAGGCGCCAGGACGCGCACGTTGCGGACAAGCACATCGTCCGAGTAGTAGGGCACGAGCTGCCAGAAGGGCGAGTTCTGGATGGTCACGCCCTCGACGCGCACATGCTTGCAGTGGTCAAAGACGATGAGGCGCGGCCGGGGATGGGGATTGCCCATCACGCCCGCGTCGTGCACCTGGCGGGCCATCTGCCACCAGCTTTCGCCGTTTCCGTCAATTGTGCCTTCGCCCACAATGGCGACGTTCTCGGCATTGGTTGCGCTGACCAGCGACTGCAGGGCGGGAAGACGGAACTCAATTTTAGGCGGATAGTCGGAGTGGTCAGGCGAGCCGAGGAGCGTGGCGCCTTTATCGAGCTGCAGCGTGACGTTGCTCTTGAGCACGATGGGCGCGCTCAGGTAGGTGCCCGCGGTGAGCCGGACCGTGCCTCCGTTCCTGGCGGCGCAGGCATCGATGGCGTGCTGAATGGCCGTGGTGTCCTTGGTGACGCCGTCGCCCTTGGCGCCAAAGTCGCGGGGATTGCAGATGGTAGCTGCGTAGAGCGCGCCGGAGCTAAACATGAAGGCCAGCACGCACAGGAGCGCTGTGTAGTCGCGGGAGATCCTGAGTCGAATCACGATACTACCTCGTCGAGAGATGGAATTGCCTGCGCAGACCATCATACGCTGTTGGACGCAAGTGGTCCTACCATGGGCATGAGTCGAGGAGGATTCGGATTGCGGAAAGCCGGCGTGAATGGTAACATCCCGCTGAATTGACGTCCTTCATCGAGGGCATCGTGAACAGGACTTTCCCCAGAATTCTGACCTGCACTCCGCTAGGTCGTGCCAACTAAAGCGCTTAGCTGTTTTGGCAAGTGGACTGTCTCAAGTTTTGTTTACA
>JABEBX010019851.1_pt1 | contig 16484 bp, 3 predicted proteins | sample 7245971 | NCBI WGS metagenome assembly JABEBX01 (sample SAMN14506365, study PRJNA622280) | hot springs metagenome | biome: hot spring [ENVO:00000051]|acidic hot spring [ENVO:00002120]; feature: spring [ENVO:00000027]|sediment [ENVO:00002007]; material: sediment environment [ENVO:01001048]... | reverse complement strand
GCCTTGGGCATAGTGACAGATCAACCACTGCCGCTGCCGGTGCCGGAGTCTGTCGCGATAATTCAATGTGATAACGCTGCGCTGTTGCTGGGAGCTTTGGCGCAGGCGATCCATCACTTCCCGGCACGGAATATGAAAATGCTGGCGGTAACAGGAACCAACGGCAAAACCACCATAACGTATCTGATCCGCGGTGTCCTGCGCAAAGCGGGAATTCCTTCGGGTCTGATCGGTACGGTGCAACTGGATGATGGTAGATCAGTGGTTGAAAGCCCCATGACCACGCCCGGCCCGGTGGAATTGGCGAATCTTCTGGGACGTATGAGAGACAACGGCGTGAAAGCCGTGGCTCTTGAAGCCAGCAGCCATGCGTTAAGTCAGGATCGCCTGGCTGGCCTGGAGGTGCAGGTTGCGATGTTCAGCAATCTCACGGGCGATCATCTGGATTATCACGGCACCATGGAAAATTATGCCGCGGCCAAAGCCCGTCTTTTTGAAGCCCTTGCGCTTGATGCTTTTGCGGTCACCAACGCACAGGATCCGTGGAGCGCCCGGATGATCCGCGATTGCCGGGCCAGAAAAATATCTTATGGTATTGATTGTCCGGCGGATTTTTCATGCACCATCAACGCCATGACCGCAGCGGGGATGGAACTATCCATCCGTGGCCCTGATCGGCAAAACTGGAAAATCCGCACGGGATTGACGGGGCGGCATAACGCGCAGAATATTTTATGCGCATCCGCGGGGGCTTGGGCCGCGGGCATTGGTTCAGAATGGATCATAACTGGAATGGAGGCCGGCGATATTGTTCCCGGGCGGTTGCAGCCGGTGGTGCCGGCGGGCATGAGCCGGCGCGATATGCCTTTTGCCGTGCTGGTGGACTATGCCCATACACATGACGCACTGGAAAATGTGCTTCGGGCGATGCGTGATTTTACGCGCGGGAAACTTATTTGTGTATTTGGATGCGGTGGGGATCGGGATGCCACCAAACGCCCGAAAATGGCGGCGGTGGCGGAACGCCTGGCGGATCGAATTATTGTGACCGATGATAATCCGCGCACGGAAGCGTCATCGGTTATCATTGAACAGATTATGACTGGTTTCTCGAGTGAACTGGGAGGCCGTCTGGCGGTGATTCCAGATCGCGCGGCCGCCATTGCCCAGGCCATCGCTACTGCGGAAGCGGGCGACGTGGTATTGATCGCCGGCAAAGGGCATGAGAATTACCAAATCATCGGCACGAGCCGGCATCATTTTGATGATGTTGAACAGGCCCAGCGCGCGATATGTTCCCGGCTGGGATTAACAATGAACGGTAAACTATGAAACCATGGCCATTTCAACAAATTCGCCGGGTAACGCTGAGCCGCTGGCTGGCCCGCGGCACGCGTGAATTCAGCGGCCGCGTCAGCACGGACAGCCGCGATCTGCGGGTGGGTGATTTTTTTATCGCCATCGCGGGTCCGCATTTTGATGGTCATGACTTTATTACTGAAGTGATGGCCGCCGGCGCCGCTGGAATTCTCACCTCGCGTCCATTGGATCCAACTGTTCTCGCATCCGCCGCAGAGGCATCGGTGACGGTTCTGCAATGCGATAACACAATCCGTGGATTGAACCGCCTGGCGGCTGCGTATCGCAGAGAGTTGCGGGCAAAAATTATCGCGGTAGGGGGGGCCAACGGGAAAACCACCACCAAGCAGATTATCCACACATTGTTGTCCACTCGCTTTTCCGGTGTGGCGAGTCCCAAAAGCTTCAATAACAATATCGGCCTGCCGCTGACGCTGCTGTCGGTGGAACCACAGCACGAATACGCGGTGCTGGAAGTGGGGACCAATGCCCCGGGCGAAGTGGAATCACTGGGACAGGTGGCAATGCCGGATATTGTGGTGATTACCGGTGTAGGGTTGGAGCATCTGGAATTTTTAACTGATCTTGAGCATATTGCGCGGGAAGAGGCGTCTTTAGCCCGGTTTGTGGCACCCGATGGGGTGCTGCTTTTGACCAATGATTCCCCGGAGTTACGCGCGGCGCTGCGCCTGACCCGTGGCCCGCGATTTACCATTGGCAACGCCGGTTCCGGCGCGGATATGGAGGCAACCGAAATACATGAATCGTTAGCCGGGACGGGGTTTGTGGTCAATGGCCGTACCCATTATCACCTGCCGCTGCTGGGCCGGCACAATGTTTTCAATGCGATGTTGGCTATTGGTGTGGCCCGTCGGCTGGGCCTGACCGATGAGGAAATACACAAGGGGCTAGAAGCGGTAAAACCCGCGCCCATGCGGTTGGAATTGTTGCGCTTCGGGAACGTCCAGATTATCAACGACGCCTATAACGCCAATCCCACGAGTATGGCCGCGGCGATTAAATTACTGGCCGCGCTGCCAATTCCGGAGGATTCTTCCATCGGCCATACCCGCCGGGTGGCCATTCTGGGTGACATGCTGGAATTAGGGCCGGCGGCCGCTGAATTACACCGGCATATAGGCCGACTGGCCGCGGAAAGCCCGATTGATGTGTTGATATTTGTAGGGCCGTTGATGCGGCATGCCGCGGATGAAGCGCGGCACAAGGGGATGGCGGCGATCCATTTTTTGGATGTTGTTGCCGCGGTGGCGGAGCTTCCAGGTCTGCTGCGGAAAGCGGATGTGATTCTGCTCAAGGCGTCCCGTGGTACGGGGTTGGAAAAATTATTGCCGCCCATCACCGCCGCGGTGAATATTGCCCCGGCGGGCGTTTAATTTTCGATGCGGAGGATAAACTCTTTTGCTTTATTCGTTGTATACATGGATGGCGGGACATCACTGGCTGCCGCTGCATTGGCCCATTGATGTGGTGATCTTCCGCTCCGCGATGGCCATTATTTTCAGTTTTCTACTGGTGCTGATTTCCGGCAAGCCTGCCATCGCGTGGCTGCGCAAACAGAAACTTGGAGATCAGCCGGAGTTTAATCATGCGCAGATTAACGCCATGACCAGCGCCAAAGCCAATACACCCACCATGGGCGGAATTCTAATTATTCTAAGCATCTTCGTCACAACTCTGATCTTTGCCCGCCTGGATAATTTTTATGTCCGCATGGGGCTGTTGTGCCTGGTTTATCTGGGGACATTGGGGGGCGTGGATGACTGGCTTAAGCTCACCGCCAAGCGCCGCGTGCCCGGCAGCCGGGATGGGCTGTTCTGGTGGGAGAAAATGGTCTTTCAAATCGGTCTGGGCGTGCTGCTGGCGTTGTTTATTTATTACCATGGCAAATATGATCAGGCCCATTATCTTAACTGGCCGTTGCTGCCGCGCGATATTGTGCTGCCCACCTGGCTGTTTGCCATTATTTCCGTGGTGGTCATCACCGGCACGAGCAATGCGGTGAACCTCACCGATGGTATGGATGGACTGGCCAGCGGCTGCATGGCGATTGTCGCATTTGCCTTTATGATTCTCGCTTATGTTACCGGTGATGCCCGCTGGGCGGCGAATTTGAATTTTAACCATATCCGCGATGCCGGTGAACTCGCGGTGATTTGCGGAGCCATTACCGGCTCATGCCTGGGTTTTCTCTGGTTTAATTGCAATCCCGCGCAGGTGTTCATGGGCGATACGGGTTCGCTGGCATTGGGTGGTGTGGTGGGGTATGTCGCGATTGTGATCCGTCAGGAACCCATGCTGCTATTGGTGGGCGGGATATTTGTGATGGAAGCTTTAAGCGTGATGATTCAGGTGGGATATTTCAAAGCCACGCACGGAAAAAAGGTTTTTCTGTGCAGCCCGATTCACCATCACTTTCATCTCAAGGGATGGAGTGAACCGCAGATTGTCGTCCGCTTCTGGCTGCTTTCCGCCTTGTTTGCCGCCATGGCCCTGGCCACGGTAAAACTGCGATGAAGGGAGCTGGCTGTTATTTCGGATGTGTGATAGATCGGATGTTCCAATCAGACGTTTCTGCGGAATAATCGGTAAAGGGACTGTGAAACAATAACTTCACACTTTCTTCCCCAGTTCTGTTGGCCGCCTCGTTGCTCGCTCCTTATCGACCTCTCTGAGTCGGGGTATGCTCGTCACTCCCACCTCACCCGCGGCCAAAACTTTTGCGCCATCAAATGTGAATTACTGCTTTTACAATTCCTTAGAACTTCACAGCCACACCGGCCATGACGGTCTGGGCATACTGGCTGTGCTGGCCAATCTGAGTCTGGTAGTTCACAAACAGGCTCACACCCCGTGCAATGTAGCCGCTGGTGCCCACGCCCAGCAAGGCGGAATCCCGGCTCGGACCAGGTGTGTTGAACAGGAATTGTCCGCCGCTGACCTGCGAGAAGCTAGACGTTATGCCGCGTGCGGAATCCAGGCATTCATGCTGCCAGAAGGCGTCGAAATTAAAGCTCACCGGCAACGGAAGATTATGCATCTTCATGGTATATGTGCCCTGACCGCCCAACAAGGTTCGCAGCGAATCGGCATGTTGCTTGGAAACCGACAGATCAAACGGACTGCCGGTTTCATTAAAGCCCGAAATATTCATCTGCGTAAAGCCCACGCCGCCGGCCGGGCCGAACTTCAGACCGTCCGAGGCAATGAGGTTGTATCCCATCAGAATGCCCGCATCATACTGATTGGCCGTCGGCTCGCCGGTGGCCACGGAGGCGGCGCCGGGGATCGGGATATTGCGATTGATGCGGTAGGTGTTGTAAGTGTACGACACCAGAGCATCGGCATAGAAGTTGTCCTTGCGGTATCCAGCGAACAGGCCCGGCGTGTAGCTGCTGACCTGCTGACCGGAATTAAGATTATCCAGCGTACCGCCGGTATAGTTCCAGTTGAACAAGCCCCCGATAACCAAGTTGCGATTCAAGCGATAATCCAGACCGCCCAGGATGCCGCCGGTGGTGTCCTTCTGGCTATATGAACCATTGTTGGCCTGTTGGTTAAAGGTGACGGTGCCGAGCACAAAGCCGTTGAATCCACTGCCGTCGGCATATCCGGAATCGGAAGACATTGCGTCGTCATTATCCATGAAGGCCAGCGAGTTGGCGGCCTGCTGCTGAGCGGACTTCATCTGCGATTCCAGGGAAATCGCAAACGGATTCTGATCCTTGGTGTTCAGCATGGTCAGGCCGGAGGTATTAAATCCGGTGCTGTCAAAGGCATTCTGCGTCTGCTCGAAGACTTCCTGATTCAGGAACGTGCTGTTCTGGAAGGCTTCATCCGCCAGACCGCTATAGGCCTGCGGGGTAAGGCCGTTGAGAATCTGGGCAATCTGAGCCGGTGTGAGCAGGCTCAAATCAGCCAGAGCGTTTTGCAGAGCCGGGGGCACATTGTTAAACGGTGTGATGTTCTGGTCAATGTACTGTGCAATGGCCTGTTCATTGGGCGTCTGAGCATCCGGCAGGAACAGCGTCTGGATGGCGACAATCTGATTGCCTGAATTGCCTGTCGGGCTGTTTTCATAATAGTTCAGATCAGAATTATAGTTGGGGTTGGTGACACCGGGGTTGACACTCAACCAGCCGATGCCGTAAGTATTTCCACCTACGCCGGCGGCAGTCTCAATCGGTGTTGCGCCCACAGCCGTCGGCGATATCCCGCCGCTGGCGTTGACACCGGTGTTGGTGGTGCTGCTGGTGGTGATGATCTTGTAGGTGTCAAAATCAGCCGGATGCGTGAATGCCGCATCGGACACTGAAGAGAAGGCCAAATTCAACGTACCGGCAAGATTGACAACGCCGGCATTCGCGTTCAGCGCGTCATAGGTACCGGAAGTAGGTTGGCCCACCACAGGCCGACCAAAGGCCACAAGGTTCAGATTGGTGCCAACATCCTGGGTATATGCACCAAGCTCAATGGTTTCACCGATGGCGGTATTCAGGAGTGTATTCTGGGTCAGTTTGTAAGCATTGATGCTGTCAACCGTGGAATTGGTACCAGAGATGGTAAGAACATCAGTGGTAGCGCCTGCACCGAAGGCATTGGAAATACCGGCCACATCATTACCCGCGACGGCAGTGACACCATTGAGAACATTGGTAGCACCAGCGTATGTATTGACGCCATTGAGAATGACCGTGCCGCTGCCGACGACGGAGGATGTCAAGTCCAATGTGGCCAAGGTGCCCGTACCGCTGTCACTGATGACGCCGGTGTATGTGCCGATGTTGCCATCAACATCCAGCGTATCGGTGGTGCTGTTGGATGTCAGTGTCAGTGTGTTGGCGACAGTGTAGCCAGCGGTCTGCTGCAGGGTGCCGTCATCCAAGGTGATGCCGACAACATCGCCAACCGTGCCGGAAGGCAGGTCAGATGCGGAGGCGGCGGAAACTACGGTCGTTTCACTTCCGTTGCCGATCTGCAAATTGCCACCGACAAAATCGGTACTGTTGCTGGCGTTGCTGAGAATAATGTTGCCATTCTGCAGCGTGAGGGTATTGGAATTATCCGTTAAAGCTCCGGAGAGCGTAAGGGTTTTGGTTCCGGCGTCCACCACACCGTTGCCGATGCCGGTGACATCAATGGCATTAACCACCGCGGAGCTTCCGGTGCCGGTGTACGCCAAGGTGCCATTATCAAGAAGAATGGCGGCATTGATGCCCGGCAAATCGGAGGCTTTGGCAAACTTGACCAGCGCGGAAGCGGTGGTACCTGTGCCGTTGCCAATGGCCAATGTACCGGCGGTAAAGGTGGTGTTGTTATTGGCGGTATCGCCGCTGCTATCCAAATTGAAGATTCCATTTTGCAGGGTCAGTGTGTTGGCAGCGTTGGTGTTCATCAATTCACCGACCAAGCTCACCAAGCCAGTATTGCCGCCACCATCCACAATTCCATCAGCAATAAGGCTGAGATTGTTCGATACGGTCACAGCGGTTGCCACAGCGCCTTGATACTGCAATTCGCCATTATCAAAGGTGATTTCCACCGCGGCGGCGGGCAGATCACCGGCTGCCGCAAACTGTGCAATTGAGGTGGTTACACCCGTATTGCCGATTTGCAGCGTGCCGGTCGTGAAGGTGCTGCTGTTGCTGGTGTTGTCAAGCACCACGGTGCCATCCTGCAGAATCAGGGTGCTGCCGTCAGTATCGGTCAACTGGCCACTGAGGGTTTCGGTGGCGCCGCCAGCATCAATAATATTGGTGGTCGGGGCATCGCCGATGGTAATGGCGTTGACGACGGTTACTGGATTCGTCGCACCACCGGTGTAGGCCAGTGTTGCACCATTGAGCAGGAGGTTGGCCCCGATGGCCGGCAAATTGGCGGCCGAAGCAAAGTCCACGATGGTGCTGGTATCGGAACCACCGTTGCCGAGTTCCAGCGATCCGCCGGAGAATAAGACATCGTTGGTACCACCGAGCACAAAGGTGCCGTTTTGCAGGGTCAATATTCCGCTGGTATTGGTAATGGAGTTGGCACTGGTGCCCAATGTCAACTGTTGCGTACCGGCGTCTATGAGGTTGTTGGTACCGGCCACATCGGTAATGTTGTTAGACACGGTAGCAGCGGTGCTTCCGGTATAAGCCAATTCTCCCAGATCAAGCGTGATACCGACGCTGGCGGCTGGCAGATTGCTCGCGGAACTGAATTGGGCAATGGTGGCATCGGCCCCATCGCCGATTTGCAGGTTGCCATTGCCAACAAAATCGGTGCTATTGCTGGTGTTGGCCAGGACAAAGTTGCCATTCTCCAATTGGAGATCATTAGTGCCGGTAGTGTTATTACTGGTCAAGGCACCATCGAGGAACAGGGTGTTGGTGCTGCCGCCGCCGTCAATGATGTTGTTGGTGGTGCCGACACCGGTATCCAAAATCGAAATGGCATTGGTAACGCTACCCAGTGTGGCGGTTGTAGCACCGCCGGCGACATGGGTGACATACAGATAACCGGGGGTGGTACTGCTGTTACCGCTGAAGTTGACGGCGTTGCCTGCGAGGTTGCCGTAGGCAAGGGTGATGGAATGATCATTGGTGACATTCAAGCTCGCCGTGCTGGCCAATACGCTGCTGGTATCGAAAACGATATTCCCAGTGGAAGTAGCGGTGTAGTGGCCAGTAAAGTTATGGACATTGCCGGTGAGATCCAGGATGGAATTATCCGCTTCCAACGTGCCGTTACCCAGAAGCGTTCCGCCAAAGGTACTGGTGAGTCCAGCAGCGGTGCCCGAAGCGCTACCCGTTACCGCCAAGGTGGTAATACTGGAGCCTACATTTTCCAAATTCAAGGTTCCGGTGCCGCTGAGCATGTCAATGGTGGTGGTTGTACCGTTGTTGAAGATTACATCACCATCGGCAACTACGTTGCCGCGGGAGGATCCTCCATAGATTGTTCCGGTAACAGTCAAGGTCGCACCGGAATCAACAGTGGTATCTCCGGTGTAGGTGCTTGCTCCGCTGAGGGTTTCGGAGCCGGCGCCTGTCACAATCAGGCTGCCGCCGGTGCCGCCGGAAAGTCCACCATCATTGATCGAACCGCTGTAGGTATTGGCTGCGCCGCTTGGCAGATTCAAAGTAAGCGTGTTAGCACCCAGATTCACTACCGCCGCCTTGTTGGTACTTACCAATCCGGCCACAGTCTGGTTAACCGTGCCGCCGCTCATGTCAAAAGTTTCGGCTACCGTGGACGTATTTCCAGGGTTGGCGAGCGTCAACAAGCCGCTGCCGATGGTGCCGGTACCCGTAACCGCCAGAGTAGTGCTATTCGTATCCGTCGAAGAACCGATGGTGGTGCCGCCGGTATAGGTGTTGATGTGGGTAAGCGTCAGCGTACCGGGTGTGGAAGGGGTCGAATTGGAATTGCGCACCGTCAGATCATTGCCGCTAATTGGACCGGACCATGTGCCGGTGTTGCCGTTTGTATCAATGGTGCCGCCGGTGGAATTTAACGCCAGGGCGTTATTGATCGCTACACCCGCGTTGTATTGCATGGCATCATTGGCAGCGTTGAAATTCACTGTGCCGCCGGTGCCGAAGGCGGAACTCTGTGTAAAGCTGACCGTCAGGCCGCTGGTAGTAAGGAATGTATTGCCACCGAAGGCGCTGTTGGCTCCGTCGATAGCCAATGACCCGCCGGCACCCTGATTAACCGTACCGCTGATCGTGGAATTTTCCAGCGTGAGGTTGGCTGAGCCGGAAAGATTGCCGGAGATATTCGCGCCGGTGTGGCCGTCGATATCGATGTAACTATCGGCATTGACCGCGATGGCGTTGGTTGTGTTACTGCCAAGCGTGATGCCGTCAGCCCCAAATTGCAGTGTGTCGCCTGCGGCGGCAAGCGCGATCGAGCCAGTGCCAAAATTACCGTTGGGATTGTCACCGGTATTCTGGAAGTTGACCGTCAAGCCGCTGTCAATGGTGACATTACCGGTGAAGCTACCACCGGCTGCACCGTTATCGCCGGAAAGAATCAGCGTATTGTTGCCTGTGGCGGTATTGCTATTTTCCAAGGTCAGACTGGAAGTTCCGCTTAGATTGCCGTGAATCTGCGAACCGCTTGTGCCGTCAATGTCGATGACACCTGAGGCGCTGACGGTTACGGCATTGGTAACATTGATATTGTTGTCGCCATATTGGAAGGTGCCATCGGCAAGCGTGATACCCACAGCTGTTGCGGGCAGGGCGACCGCCGAATTAAATCTCGCCAGCGCGGAGGAACTGTTACCGGTTCCGTTGCCTATTTGCAGCGTGCCTGTCAAGAAGTCAGTGCTGTTGTCGGCACCGTTCACATCAATTGTGCCATTTTGCAGAATCAGCAGATTGTTGGTGCCAGTACCGTTGTTACTGGTAATGTTACCGGCAATGGTCAGCACGTTGCCCGCCCCACCGGCGTCGATCGTATCCGTACCGCCGACAGTGACAGCACCGATGGTCTGCGAATTCGGATCGGTGAAGTTAAGTGTACCGCTATTGATGAATGTGAAGGCATCGGTTCCGGGTAAGTTGTCGGCATAACTGATATTGAGCGTGCCGCCATTTTGAATTGTGGTCAGGCCGGTGTAATTAGAAAGTGAACCGTTAAGCGTCAGGGCCAAATGGTTGGTTCCATCGACAATCAGGCCGCCATTGGCACCGGAGATACTGCCGCTGAAGATTCCGCCGCCATTGATTTGCAATGCCGCAGCGCTGGTGGTGCTCAGGACGATGCTGGTTCCCGTGACACCATTGAGGCTGCCGATATTCTGCGTGGTGGTTACACCTGATATTTTGAAAATCGCCCCGGCAGTGGCAAGGTTCACGCCGCTTGATGCGGCGATCACGTCATTGGCTCCGGAAAGGGCCAAAGTCGCGTTACCGTCAATAGTGGTGGCACCGGTATACGTGTTGGTTCCGGTGAGGGTTTGGGTACCGGAGCCTTCCACCGTCAAGCTGCCGTTCGTGCCCGAGATAACACCAGCATACGAATCATTGGCCGCGGTGGGCAGATTCAAGGTAAGCGTGTTGGAACCAACATCGACATTGCCGCTGCCAGCCAGTCCCGCCACGGTCTGACCGATACCACCGCTCATGTTGAAGATTCCGGTGGCGTTTATGGTTAACAAACCAGTACCAATGGTTCCGGTGCCCGTAACCGTCAGGGTTACATCCTCACCGCTTGCGGCCCCGATGGTCGTGCCGCCGGAATAGGAATTGGTGCCAGTGAGAATCAATGTACCGGCGGTGGCAATGGAGGAGTTGATCACATCCAAGCTGCCCGTACCGCTGATAGCTCCGCTCCAGGTATCGGATAGACCATTGGTATCAAAGGTAAGGGTATTGATTCCAGAAATTGCCACGGCATTAGCCAAATTCCATGCTCCGGCACCGCCAAATTGTATTGTAGCGCCGCCAGTGCCGATGGTAACCAGCCCCGTTCCCAACGCGTTGCTGCTGCCGACCACGGTGGTGCTGGCGTTGTCAAGCAATGTGCCGCCGGAGAAACTGCTATCGCCGCTGAGATTCAGTGTGCCGCCGTTGACCACCAGACCACCGAGGCCATCGATGTTGCCGGCGAAATTCACTCCGTCGGCCACCACGAGTGTGCTACCGGTGTCGATATTAATCAGGGCGTTAATGTTATTGCCGCCGTTCAATACACCGATGTTCTGGGTCAAACCGCTGTCAAGGGTAAACGTAACATCGCCCCCAGTTCCAAACGTCAAATTGCTGCCTTGGGCCAGGCTGCCGCCGGTACCGAGAATAAGTGTGGCGTTAGTGCCGGAGGTCGAACCGATGAGGGTGCCGCCCGTGAAGGTGTTGGCCCCGGTAAGTGTTTCCGTGCCGCCGGAAATCGCCAGCGAACCTGTACCATTAATCGCACCGCCGAAGGTGCCGGCACCATCGGTAATCGTCAGTGTTTTGCTACCAAGATTTACATTGGATCCGGTTACGCCAGCGAGGCTGACGATGCTGGTACCTTCGATAGTAATCGGGGTGGTGGCGGAAATATCAAATACCGCCCCACCGCTGTTGAGGTTGACGCTGCTGGAATCCGCAATACTGCCGAAGCCGGTAAGGTCCAAGGCGGCGTTGCCGGTGATATTGGTGGTGCCGTTGTAAGTGTTGGCACCGGTTAAAATTTCAGTTCCGGAGCCTTTCACCGTCAGACTGCCGTTGGTTGAGGAACTGATGACACCGCTGAAGGTATCGGATGCACCGCTGGGCAGATTAAGGGCCAGTGTATTGGATCCAAGAGCGACAGAGCCGCTGCCGACCAAACCGGCTACGGTCTGATTTACCGTACCGGCATTCATGTTAAATACGCCAGTGGCATTGACCGTTAACAGACCGCCGCCGACGGTGCCGGTGCCGGTGCCGGAGACTGCCAAGGTAGTGGTGGCTTCACCGCTCGCAACGCCGATGGTGGTGCCGCCGCTGTAGGTATTTGTATTTGTTAAAGTCAATTCGCCAGCGGTAGTAGTGGAGGAGTTGATCACCGTCAGATCATTGCCGCTGATCACGCCCGACCAGATGTCGGAAGTAGCGTTGACATCAATCGTGCCGCCGGTGGAATTGAGATTCAAGGCGTTGGCGATAGCAACGCTGCCGCCAAATTGCAACGTGTCATTGGCGGCATTGAGCGCCACCGTGCCGCCGGTGCCGAAGGCGGAATTCTGTGTAAAGCTGACCGTCAGGCCGCTGGTGGCAATATTCGTATCGCCGATGAAGGCACTATTGCTGCCATCCAGCGCCAGCAAACCACCGGCACCCTGAGCAACCGTACCGCTGATCGTGGAATTTTCCAGCGTGAGGCTGGCGGAGCCGGAAAGATCGCCGGTGAGCGCGTCCACCGTTGTGGTATTGGTGGTGTCGATGTCAATATTACTGTTCGCATTGACCGCAATGGCGTTTGACAAAGTCATGCCATTAACCCCGAATTGCAACGTATCCCCGGCAGCGGCCAGTTTAACCGTACCAGTACCGAAGTTGGACGTGGAAGATGTCGTACTCTGGAAATTCACCGTCATGCCATTGTTAATTGCGATGGTGCCGCCGAAGCCGGCATTATCACTACTGCTGGTAATTGTCAGAGTATTGTCGCCATGAGTGGCATCGCTGTTTTCCAAAGTCAGATTACTCGAACCGGTAAGAGCGCCGGAATATTCCGACCCGCTCTGGCCATTGAGATCAATAAAGCTGGCGGCTCCGACCGTAATGTCATTACCAAGAATGATGCTGCCGGCGCCATATTGCAATGTGTCGCCCGCGGCGGCCAGCGTTACCGTGCCGGTGCCGAAGTTGGATGTATCTGAAGTGGTGTTCTGGAAGTTCACCGTCAGGCCGTTATCGATGGTCACAGGACCCGCGCCGGTGTTGTCACCGGCCAGCGTCAGCATTCCGCCGCCGCCGAGTGCCGAGTTTTCCAGAGTCAGGGCACCAGTGATGGTCATATCGCCGATAACTTCCGCACCAGTCTGGCCGTTGATGTCGATGATGCCATTGGTGGAATCCACTGTCATTGCATTGGTAACATTGATGGCCGAGCCACCGAACTGGAAGGTGCCATTTTCCAGCGTGATCGCCACATTTGTGCCTGGCAGGGCATTCTGTGAACCGGTCGGCGAACCGAGGAACTGCGCCACAGTGGCATCAGTGCCATCGCCAATCTGCAATGTACCGGCGGAGAAGTCTGTCCCATTGTTGAAGTTGGTCACAGCAAAATGGCCATTCGCTAATTCTAACGATTCCGTACCGCTGCCGGTGATGCTACCGCCCAACGTCACCGGATCAAGTGCCGCCGCGCCGCTGCCATTAATCGTATCGGTTCCACCAAGGGCCACCTGACCGATGGTCTGGCCGGGGCCTAAGATCAATTCATTTGTACCAGTTACGAATGTGAATGCCAGGTTGTTGGTGGAAGTTACACCGGAGGCACTGTGGATATCCAGCGTGCCATTATCTTGAATCGTAGTCAGACCCGTGTATCCGGCCAGAGCGCCGGTAAGGGTAAAGGTATCACCGGCGGCCCCATCAACCGTCAGATCGCCGCCGCCGTTGAGGCTGCCGGCAAAGCTGCCGCCGACATCGACTTGCAGCGTGTTGCCGGTGTCCAATGTGACATTGGAGGTGGTGGAAATGCTGGTCAGCAAGCCGATGGTTTGGCTGAAAGTGCTGGCATTCGCCAGCAACAATTCGCCCTCTGAACCGATGGTCACATCGCCAGTGGGCAGTACACCGCCGCTTTCCAGAGCCAGGGTGACATGACCGGCGCTGGTGCCATCATCAATGATCGTACCACCGGAATAGTTGTTTGAAGTATTTGTCAGTATCAATTCGCCGGCCGTGCTGGAACTATTATTCACCGTCAGCGGCCCGACACTTGTAATCTGGCCGGAATCGGTGCCGGTGGTGCCGGCAACATCAATAACGCCGGCCATCGCGCTACTAAGCGCTAATTGGTTATCAAATACGAGGTTCGCTGCGCCAAATTGCAATACGTCGTTATTGACCATCACCACTTCACCGCTGCCAAATGCCGAGTCGGTGGTGAAGCGCACCGTCAGATTGCTGTAAATGGACACATCACCTGAGAAGCTGCTGTTGCTACCTTCCAATGTAAGTGTACCACCAGCGCCCGCGGCAAGAATGCTTGGGTTGGTAATGGCGGAATTTTCCAGCGTCAGGCTGCCGCTGCCGCTGAGATTGCCGGAGTAAATGGCCCCGGTCCGGTTATTGATATCAATGGTGTCGCTGGTACCAGCCGTGAGGCTGATATCATTGGACACATTCATACCATTGGCACCATATTGGAATGTACCGTCATCCAAAACCAGAGTAGCGCTGCCGCCGGGCAGGGTAGAGGCACCGACAAAATTGGCCGTGGCCGCCAAGCCCGCCGCCCCGCCGCCAATCTGTAATACACCGGCGATAAAGTTGGTGCTGGTGGCGGGACCGGTAAGATCAAACACGCCATTCTGCAATATCAGTGTGTTACCGGAGGTGTTGCTACTGATTGTTCCTCCGAGTGTCAGGGTATTGGTTGCTCCACCGGCATCAACAACATCCGTGCCGCCTAAGGTGACTGCGCCGATGGTCTGCGTCGTACCGGTGCCACCGGAAAAGTTCAGGTTGCCGCTATTGGAGAAAATAAATGCGCTGGTGCTGGGCAATCCAGTGCCGTATGCGATAGTTAGCGTGCCGCCGTTTTCGATGGTGGTCGGGCCGGTATAGGACGTCAGTGCGTTGGCTGATGAAATTGATACCGTACTGCCATTGACCGTCAAGGCCCCGCTGACCGTGCCGCTAAAATCAAAGATACCATCTTGCGTAATGAGGACATTGCTCGAACTACCGCTAAGAACATTGCCCAATGTGATGCCATTACTTGCGCCGCCCCCATCAATGGTATCCGTGCCACCCAGAGTAATAATACCCAGCGTCTGGCTGGGCGTGCCGGTCAGGCCCAGGAAGCCGCCGTTGATGTACGTGAAGGCGTCAGTACCGGGTAGATCTGAAGCCATCGCAATATCCAGCGTTCCGTTATTTTCAATGGTGGTCAGACCGGTGTAGCTGCCCAATTCGCCGTTTCCGGTTAGAGAAAGCGTATTAACATTTACGGTCAGACCGCCGCTGCCCAAAATGGTTCCGCTGAAGGTTCCGCCAGTGTCAACGGTCAGTGTGTTGTCGGCGGTCAGATACAGTATACCATTGCCGGACAATGCCTCGATCGTTGCACCGCCAGAGGTATTATTAAGATTGAATATGCCGGGATAATCAATGCTCATATTGCCGGTGCCAAGACTTCCAGTCAATAACAGTGTGCCGGCATTGACTGTGGTACCGCCAGTATATGAATTGGTGCCGGAAAGCGTCATGGCGCCGCCATTGAGGGTCAGGCCGCCCGCACCCTCAATAACACCGGAGTAGGTATTGCCGTTGGTAACAGTGAGAGTACCGGAAACTAGATCAATTGTACTACTCCCGCCGGACAGAGTGGCTACCGTTTGCCCTCCATTATCGAGTTCAAATGTTCCACCGTTGACTGCCAGGCTGTCCGATGTGCTCAGCGCACCAGTAAGGTCCAGCGTGCCGCCGCTGATGGTTGTACCACCGCTGTAAGTGTTGGCACCGGAAAGATTCCAGTTGCTGCCGGTGACATTCAAGCTCACGGTGCCGGTGCCGTTGCCGATGGCACCGCTGATGAGTTGTGTACCTGTGTTAGTGCCGCCGAGTGTCAAATCATCGGTACCGGTGCCGCCAATGGTGCCGCCGATGGTAAGAGTTGCCGCCGATGTTGTTGAGTTATTGAGGAAAGAATAATTGCCTCCAAGCACGAGAGGCTCGTTGATCGTCTGGGACACGGTATCCGTGGCAAGCATTTGCACGTAACCGCCGCCAGCCAGTGTCAATGAATAGGAGCTTCCGGTGGTGCCGATGGTATAGCTCGTACCCTGGTCGAAATTAAGATTCAAAGCATTGCCGTTACCGCTTAATGTTACGGCGTTAATAGTACCTGTGCCATTAAACAGAGCGGTGTCGGCAGCGGTTGGAATGGCCGAAGTCCAATCCGCGGTGGTATTCCAGACGGCACCTGTTCCATTCCATGTATCAGTGACGGCTTGCGACTGATTCGGAAGAGCCATCACGCCAGCTACGGCCAGCGCCGCGGCTAACGCCAATGACGCACGGCCTGCGGCGAATTTGCGGGAATGGATTGAATTTTTTTGTTACGTTTTTTTGTACTCGGTGTAAACATGGCGACTTTTCCTGCAAAAAGTTAGAACAACTTTTCCATCACAAAATTCACAGTCTCCTCAAATCGCATCTTGCCCTCAAAGCGATACAAATCGACAATCTTTTTTTCGCTTCTCCCGACCCGAAGGAGAATATAAATCTCCATGAAAGAGATTCATAAATCGAAATATAACACTCCGGTGTATCGTGTCAACTGGTGAACAAAAGACTGTCGTACCGGGCGTGACAATTTTTCGTACCAATCATGGGAGCGCGGGTGTCCCCACCCGCTTTGACCGTTGAAAACGTCTTCGCAATGCGGCTAATCAGCCTCATTTTGCGACG
>JABEBX010023831.1_pt1 | contig 16496 bp, 12 predicted proteins | sample 7245971 | NCBI WGS metagenome assembly JABEBX01 (sample SAMN14506365, study PRJNA622280) | hot springs metagenome | biome: hot spring [ENVO:00000051]|acidic hot spring [ENVO:00002120]; feature: spring [ENVO:00000027]|sediment [ENVO:00002007]; material: sediment environment [ENVO:01001048]... | reverse complement strand
TGATTGGCGGGCAAATAAAAATATTATAGATCCTATTGCTGTGGGAGAGAAAGGTATTAGTATTAAAAATATGGATGATGGGATGTGAGTGAAAACCATAGTATTCAACAATCCTATTTTTTTAGCTATTCTAGAAGCTAAAAATAGAGACAGTGCAGTTATTATTCCAGACACGAAAAACAGTGCTGAAAGAGAGCTGAGGTGCAGATTCCATCTTGAATAAAACCATAGAACGAGTAAACTCTGCAAGACAAAGCCACCGCCAAAAGCATCTATTGAAAAAAGTGCAGACAATTTGATAATGATCTTTTTTGTTTCTGGAGTTATTGGTTTTTGAATATCTTTTTTATTATCCAGCTCCAAGTTTGAACCCAGAAGGTAATAGATTAATGCCAGGATCAAGGCTATTGCAGCATAAACATAGAACAACAGATAATACAAATTAAAGTTATTTAAGAATCCCGGCAGGCCACTGAACAAAGATCCAGCAGCCATGGCAGTGTATCCTATAAAGTTGTAAGTGCTATACATCAAAGTTCTTTTTTCAGCGCTTGTAAACTTGGTCAATGCTGCCTGTTCAATGCTCAAGAACGGGCCTGTCTCAGTGCCAGTAACACTGATCGCACCTATAAAGGCAGCAATCATGATAAAATAGTTGTTTATATTTAATGCAAATATTATACCAGATAAAGCCATCATGAAAGAAAGCAAGATCAGGCTTTTGCCTCTACCGAAAGAGTCAGCATATTTACTTATTAGAACATTGTAAAACACACTGCTTAATATAGCAACAGTAACTACAATACCCACAAAAAATGCAGAGTATCCAGATCTCAAAAGGTAGAGTGGTAATATAATGCTAATGTAAGAATAAGCAAACACTCGCAAGGCTTTAGTGACAAACAACAAATTACCTTTTTCATCGATCAAAAGCTTCATTTTCATCACTTTTTTAATCTTTCTTTGAGATATCCAGCAATGTCTATTACAGACTCATCCTTTGCTAGATTAATATAGCAGATCGGGCATGCAGTAATGATTTTTTTGGATCCCGTGCTCTTCAATTCTATAAATCTACTATTAGATACAGATTCTGCAAGAGATGTGTAAATCATCTCGTCAGGCCCTCCACAGCACATTGTTCTCTTTCCGTTTCTTGCAGGCATCTTTAAATTACCTATCTTTTCCAGTATTTCTTTCGGAACGTTATATTCTACATTTCGAAGCACAAAATGGCATGGTTCATGATAGGTAATTATGGACTCATCGTTCTCAAAATTTAAATTTTTTATAAAATCTAGATAGTGATACACCTCAAAATCAAAATCTGGAACGTATTCAGGATAAACATTTTTTAACAATTCATAGGTATGCGGATCAACGGTTATGATCTTTTTTATCTTGTGAGACCTAAAAAGCTGAGTCACTTTTGATGCATATTCTTTAAACTCTTTTATATACCCAAGATCATGCAAAAATGTGCCTGGATAAGGCTCTTCAGCGCCAAGATAGGTAAACTGTATACCTGCCTCAGTTAACAGTAATGCAATATCATGCAAATAATAATCCATCTTTTCTTTCAAATTTCGATCGTAAATACCTGCTGATAACTTTAAAAGTGATGGCATTTTAACAATGAACTTTGCAAATATTTCAGTCATAGAATCTCCAAATTTCTGTTTTAGAGACGAAAGAGCCTTGCTGTTCGGCATTAGCTGGTACATTGTTCCTGTGTAAAGCAGGGTATCAGATTCATAATTGAAAGATATGTCTCTGGTCCATAAAACATCAGATTTTAAAGCTATAGGACTGTTATATTTCAATGTAGCGGATACGATCATCTTTGCCACGCTTTTTTCCTGATTAGTCACCGTAAATTGCTGAGAAGTAATGAGCTGCCTCATTATACTGCTCACTTTACCTGCATTAACACCTGCAGGGCAGACTTGAAAGCAAGCATAACAGTCTAAGCACGAATAAAAAGAATCAGAGATAGACAATGCTGTTTTTTTATTTTTTGAGATATCCTCAAAAACTTTTTTCCCGAGTGCTACTCTACCCCTGGCACCATATATAGCCCTGTAATCAGAAGATGGCAGTGTCGGGCAAACACTTTCACAAAAGCCACAATTAATGCATTTGCCAGCCTCTTCACCGAGCAAGCTAACAAGCGTGGTCATTCAAATATTTTCCCCCGATTTAAAAGGTTTTTTGGATCAAAGATCTTTTTTATGTTTTTCATAAGTTCAAGGGTCTCTAGGCTATCTTTACTTTTGAGCTCTTCGATCAACATCTCTCTCTTTTCCAGCCCTATGCCATGTTCTGAAGATACGCTACCCCCATGCCTGATTGCAATTTTTCCAAACTCTAACATCAGACTCTCTACTTTTTTAAACTGCTCTGGATCTTTCATCCGCGCAAATATGTTGGGATGGATATTGCCATCGCCAATATGCCCAAATAGCACTACCTTCATTCCGTATTCTCTAATTTTTTCGTTTAGTTCCTTCAATGTCTGCGGTAGCTCTGTAGTAGGAACTACGATATCTCCTATGATAACTGACTCATCAACACTATCACGTACTTGAAGTTGCGAAGAGTAAAGACCCTTTCTTGCTTGATAGATGTTATCCATTTCAACAGGATCGGTAGTAATCTTAATTTCTATTGGATTAAACTGCCCAAGAATTTTTGAAGTCTCGTCGAGCTTGCCTGTTATTGATTCTTTAGTAGAGGCAATATCTATGATTAGCATGTAATTTGCCTCTTTTGGAAAGTTCATGTTTTTGACCTTTGTTATAGAATCCATTGAATATCTGTCCATGAACTCTGCTATGAGAGGTGTGATACTGTTCTTTTTAAGTTCAGATATTGCTTGCCCAGCAGTCTCGATCTCTTTAAAATAAGTGAGTATTCTGCCAGTTCGTTCTGGTACAGGCACTATTTTTAATATGGCTTTAGTTATGATTCCAAGAGTACCTTCACTCCCAATCATCATGGCCGTCAGGTCATAGCCCAAAGAGCGTTTTAAGGTCTTGCCGCCAAACTGTACTATTTTACCAGTTGGCAGAACAACCTCCATACCAAGAACCCATTCTTTCGTAGCACCATACATTGCTGCTCTCAATCCTCCAGCATTAGTTGCAATTGTACCACCAACCGTGGCTGCGATGGAACTGGCCGGGTCTGGAGGATAAAAATGGTGGTATTGTTCCAGATATTGGTTTAAATTATCAATTCTCACACCTGGCTCAACAATTACATAACGATCTTCTATTTTTACATCTATTATTTTGTCAAATCTCTCCATACTTATCATGATTCCTTTAGAAGTAAGAATTGATGAGCCTGTAAGAGAAGTGCCACCGCCTCTGGTCACAACCTCTATGTTATTATCATAACAGAACTTCAAAACTTTAGATACTTCTTCTGCTGTTCCAGGAAGTACAATTGCTGTAGGGCTAACACCCTCAAAAACAGAGGCATCATTCTGATAAGGAATCAAATCTTCTTTAGAAGATAATACATGCGTACCTACGATAGCTTTTAAGCTTGAAACAATGTCCATGTTTTACCAATAGTTAAAATTAGTATTTAATATTTGACCAGATTATTTCCAATGCCCTTTGAACAAAATATAATAAAGTATTGGATCGAAAAGTGATATTACACCTCCTAATAACGGAGGATATGCCAAGCTAGAAGCTATTATGGATCCAGACAATGGTGGGGATACTGAAGAAAAACCAGTTCTTGCCATCGATGTGGCACCAGAAGTGGTTGCTCTCTCTGTATCATCAACTATACCCATTGCAAAAGATTGCCTTATTGGAATAGCACCCATCTGAAACCCGTTTCTGAGCATGAAAAGTATTATTGAAAGCGATAAGAAAGGAGTGATCGCTATCAGTATCAGGGCAAAAGAACCAATTAATCTGGTGCTGATTATGGTTTTCAACTCTAATTCTTTTGAAGTGATCTTTGGCAACAGCAGCATCATAAATATTGTAAAGAGATTCGCTGCACCGAATATTAGACCTATCTGGCCACTTGTTAGATTAAATTTAATATGAAACCACATTGAAAAAATAGGAGTAATCAATCCACTGCCTATCCCTCCAGGCATTGTTGGGATAGCGAGCTTTATTATGTTTTTCCAGGATAGGTGAGGCAGTAAGTGTTTGCTTCTCACTTTGTTGTCTTTAACTGCAAACGTTATTATTCCACCCACCAGCCCAAATATTGAAGCCACATAAAAAAGCAGGTATACATTTATGGACAGTAACTCAAATACCTCTATAAAGAACGCACCAATAACGGTTGCTAGCATGCCTAACGCCGATGCTATTGACAAAACGCTGGAAAAACTTTTGCGGTCTGTGAATTCTGTGATCATGGCTGTTTGAATTGCACCAAAAGGACCACCGGATCCTATCGGGCCCCCACCAGATCCTGTAAATCCGCCAATTCCTGCCAACAATGCAAGTGCGTATATGTTTGTGGTCTGTAAAAACAGGATGGAGGAGATAAAGAATAAAATAAAAAGAATAATTAGTACGAATTTTCTGCCATAGTGATCTGCCAGCATTGCAATAAAAAAAGAAAGCAAAGCATTGATTATTATTGCAACTCCAATAATAATGCCTATAGATAAATAATTATACCCAATTGATAGGAGGTAAAGGCTAAGTAGTACGTTAAGGAACCCGTAGCTAAAGCTCAGCGGAACCCTTCCAGCTATAATAATAAGTATATTCTTATTCATTTTCAAGCATAATCTCTATTGAATATAAGAAGATAATGATATTTTAGATCCTTTTCTTTTAGCAATTTAAAACCTTTTTGTTGAAACTCTTCTATAATTTTCTCTTTTGATATTCTTATGCTGCTTGGAGGCCCAAACATAGTTCTTTCAGGATTAAAGTCAACAATCGCAACATATTTTTTAGCCATTTTATTAAGATTCTCAAGAAGTTTCTCCCTGCACATGTTTCTTATGCCATGATAAACATTTGCTATAAATATCAGGTCGTAATGACCTTCATCATAGTTGCAAATATCCTCTTTTATCGTTTTTATCCCCAATTTTTCAAGCTCATTAAAATATTCATCATCTATGTCCAGTGCTGTAACATCATCTGTGATCTTTTTAAATTCTTTGGAAAAAAACCCATCTCCTGCACCAAGATCCAATACCTTATCTCCCTGCTGTATTCCAAGAAATGTTACAATCTCATCTACATTATATGCCGAATCTCTCATTCTTGCTCCGTGTTTTCTATTTCCATGCATTATATTATCACCTAATATATAATTTAGTTATGGATAAGTAATTAATTCATAATATTTAAATTTATGTATTCTGACTATGGCAGTAAAAGACAGTTAGAAATATCGATTCATTTTATCTTGGGAACATCGTATTATTGTGGGTTATAGAAATGTTTGTTATGTATGAATAAATTACTGTATACTATAACAGTAATTCCACTGAAAAGGAATCTAAGAGCGGGGAGATTTATTACAACCGGATTGAAGAAAAGAGGGTTAAGAGGAAGTTCGTCATAGGGAGGCGGAGATCCACAATACCTGAATACTGTTTTCGGTTCAGAATACATATCCGCATTTTTTGCAAGGTACAGGGAACCATTCAAGAAGAATGGAATGACGAAGAATAGGATAATAGCATTGATAGAGGAACGAAGATGATCATTGATAGCTCACTTTATTATTGAGATCGCATACTAATCTAGGAATATTACAAAAACTGAAAATTATAGATCGGTCTGACGGTTTATTACCGTCATAGTATTCTTCCTCTACATGTTTAGCATTACAACTTTTTTTGAATGGATATATAAAAAAGAGTGGGCCCGACCGGGTTCGAACCGGTGACCTCCACCGTGTCAGGGTGACGTCATAACCAACTAGACCACGAGCCCTTGATAGCGTGATATGAGATCTATTAATATAAAATTTTGGATTTATAGACGTTGCCTGGCTATATATCGCAAAAAGGATGAGTATTTTTACTATTCAGGCAAAGCCGATTAATCTCTCCAATCTATTCCTACTGTCCTTATTCCTACTTTTGGTACATAAAATATTATTCTTTTGTGCTTTGAGTTCTGAATCTTCTCTTCTACATTCTTTATTTTATCTATATCATAGCCAGTAAGATCAGCAATTTCTTCTGCATTGTGACCCAGCTCAAATTCATAGAGTATGATATCAAGATCTTTGTACTCTATTCCAAGCTCTTTTTCATCAGTCTGGCCTTCCCATAATCCTGCAGTAGGTACTTTATCTATGATAGATTCTGGAAGATCCAAGTTTTTTGCCATTTCCCTTACCTGAGTTTTATAAAGATCTGCAATAGGATAAAAATCTGCAGCTCCATCTCCAAATTTAGTAAAATAACCCGTTAAAATCTCACTTTTGTTGCTTGTGCCTGCCACCAATCTATTTTCTTTGTTTGCTAATGAATATAATATAGCCATACGAATTCTTGTTTTCAAGTTTCCAGAAACAAACTTATCTAGGTTACCAATCAATTTTTGATAAGTATCAACTATTTCGTTAATGTTAATGGTCTTTAGTTCAATGTTCAAGATATCTTTCAGCAATTTCACATCGCTAAGATCCTTTGAGTTTGAATCAGGCATATATACTCCAAGCACTGATTTGGATCCTATTGCCCTAGTGCAGAGAGCAGCTACAAGAGCACTGTCAATCCCACCACTTAATCCCACAACTACTTTCTTATTATTTGCAAAGTCTCTTATGAACGTCAATATTGTATCATATGCATATGATGGCAGAACAATCTCTATCATGCTTAAAGATATCTCAATATTAATCATATATTTTTCTATTATTTAACAAAAAAGCTAAAAAATTAATTAATTTTTTATAAATGATTGTAATATCCTATTATCAAGAGAAGAATATGAAAGAAAAAATTGAAAATGAAAAAATAGACAAGATAGATATGGATATAATTCGCATATTAAAAGAAGATTCTAGAAAGCCGTTAGAAGAAATGAGCAATGTTTTAGGGCTTTCAAAATCTACGATATATTACAGAATCAATCGATTAATAAAAAGGGGAATAATCAAAAAATTTTCAATAGTTCTGGACAACAAGAAACTTGGCTATGATATATCTGCATTATGTTGTATTAACATAAAGTTCAAGCAGGCATCGATAGAAGATATAGCCAATAAATTAGCTGCGATAAATGGTATTGAATCTGTTTACTCTACACTGGGAGAAATGGATTTTTTCGTAACTATTGTTGCAAAAAGTAAGGATGAGCTTAAAGATACGATAGAGAAGATAAATAAACTTGAAGAAATTGAAAGAACAAGTACATTCTTTATATTGAACAAATTAAAAGAAGAATGGATAAATATTTAACTTTTTGGGGTTGTGGGGTAGCTTGGCCATCCTACGGGCTTTGGGAGCCTGAGACCCCGGTTCAAATCCGGGCAACCCCATCTAACAATTCTCATTTATTACAAAGATATAGAAAGTCATAATTTTTTTATGATCATATATAAACCATCTTTTTTTATTACAGTCACTTTCTCATTTTTTTTGATAAACTCGTTAGAATAGGCGGACCAAGTTTCATTTTTTATTTTTACAACCCCGCTCTTTTTTGGATATATATCCGTCATTGCAATTCCAACAGCATTTTCATAGTTCTTATCTATTGGTTCAGAAGGGGTGATTATTTCAGCTCTTCTGATAATAATATAGAAAATCTCAACTCCTATCGAGAATATCAGGATAATAGCTAATGAAATAAACCTGTATCTTAGATATTCAACTATTATGAATATATTAATTATAGTCATTATTAGAAAAAGAATGATGCTACCCGGGCTCCATCGTAGCAAAGAAAATAATCCTATTTTATTTTTTTTGTTTTCCATCATTACCTTTAAGAATACACATAATATTAAAAATTATCTCTTTTTTCTATAATGTATGAAAATAATCGAAAATAGAGATATGATCAAAACTGCAATAAGCAGAATTGAGAAGGGAGTAAACAATTGGAACAGGGATAGACCTGCAAAATTGGAAAATATAAAAATATAGTTTATAATATTTGAATTCTGAATATTATTTTTTAAAGTTACGCTAGATAGTAAACTTAATAGTATAACAGTATTTCCATCAAAGATATTATTTGACATGATTGAGATCTGTGAGCTGCGCAATAAAATTGCAAGATCATTGTTGCTGAATGTATTATTTTGTATAATGATATTTTTAGAGTCTTTAACATACAACGCCAATAAAGAGCCATTGAATATGTTATGCGAGATAATCACATAATCATTTACATTTATTAATCTTAAATCTATTGAAGTACTTGAAAAATAATTACCTGTTATCCGGTATGGATCTGTCTTAGTTCCTGTGCCGGGGTAAACACCATTATAAATTGTCAGATCATTATTATTATTGATAATTAATGGCACACTTTTCGTATGGTTTATACCATATGGCCATAATATCTGGCTCTGGTTGCCGTTTTGATATATGAGCCCGGCTATAAAATCATCGTTTGTGAATGGAATTTCTAATGCAGAATATACAGAGTAAAGATCTTTAGTGGAATGTTTAAAAACAGTTCCATAATTTAAAATGTTCCAGGTACCATTTTCTATATACATAAAAGATTTGAATTCTACTGGGCCTAATGGATAATATGTGGAAAGTGCATTTTTTATCTCTGCCACAGCGTAATAGATACTTTGGCCAGTGTATCCATTGTCATTGATGGATGTATATGATAGATTAAGTATTAAGACACTATTAAAATAAAAGCTCAGAGTTTGTGAGTTGAACAAAATTGTGTAGGTATTTAAAAAATTATTGCCCCCAAGGTTTAAAGGATAAGTATAGTTAAATATAGCAGTTGTATAATTATAGATCTTTACAAACAATCCAGAAGCTTCATTATTTAAAAAGTACCCGAATTTTACAAACCCTGCATTTGATATATTTTCACCAATCCAGAAATAATCGGTTATATTTGCAGAGGTAGTTGAATACTCAGTTCTGATCTCTGCTTTGATCCCCTGGTTATTTGTGATTGTGCTTTTAGAGCCAACCTCAAAACTCAAGTTTTTTAAATTTATTACAGTATTATAAAGATCTAGAGAGCCTAAACCAGTAACAGGGGTCCATCCTTCTCCAGCGGTATAAGCTCCGTTTGATCCATTAACAATCTCATGAAAATAGTGGTTTGAGTTATTGTAGTTGTAAGCAGAATAGAGATAAGGATTGATAAAACCTAGTGAGTGATGATAGTACTGATTTAGATCTGCAACCATTCCTGCAAATAATGGAGTACTTACGCTTGTGCCGCCAACAGTTTCCATAGTGCCATTTACAAATCCTTCTACGCCGGTAGAAGGATCTCCAACAAACGAGATATCAGGTACTCCACGCATCGAATTGTTAAATCCCAGTGCGCGTTGCCATATCGGAGCAGTAAATATCGTGCTAAATCCTCCGCCGCTTTTATCCCATGCGTTTTCGTAATCGTAAGAGTAAATAGAATAGTTATTCAGGTTAAGTTCATTCATATAAAGTGCGGTAGCACCTACAGATGTAACATATGGATCCGAGGCAGGATATTCAACGCCACTGCCAGAGCCATTGTCCCCAGAAGCAGCAACTACCGTAATGTTTTCAGCGGCAGCCTGTTCAAAAGCAGTATGGAATCCAGGATCGTAATAGCTAGATTCTGGTGCTCCCCAACTTATCGATATTATATTTGCAAGATCATTATCAATGACATATGACACAGCCTCTTCGAGAGTTCCAGAGTCATCAGGGGTTATCACAACCAGAAAATGGGCTTTTGGTGCCATAGAAAAAGCACATTCAACATCTATTGCAGTTTCTACCTGCCATCCTTGTTTAGTGGTGTTGGGAGTACCGAAAGGATATATGACTGTATAATTGACAGGTGGCAGTCCAAAATTTTTAGAATAAGATGCAAGATCACTGCTCAGAGTTGGATCTCCATAAGCGTCTATTATTGCGATGGTATTGCCCTGTCCCTCATCGCCAGTATTTATAAACGGGACAACATCGTAAGCATACCGGAGCTCTTGTGGGTCATATGGCCCTGAAATCACATTTGATGCAGTATATATGTTAGTGTTTACATTAGTAAAGTTGTTTAAACCTGAGATCCAGTATATAGAATTTTGAAATTGGGTTGGTAAATAGGGCGTAGTAAAAGAATAATAGAAAGAACCATTACTGTTATATCTGTATACTTTATCATTAAATAATTTTTCAAAATTTAGACTGTTACCAGACAGAAAAATAGCTTTCTGGTTTTTAGAGATAGTGTAATCAATATTGTAATATTTTATATATGATTCCATATTTTTGAGAGTCAAAGAGGAAGTATTGTTCAAGTAAAATATCATATATATTTCTCCATTGAAAGGGGTTTTTATTCCAGTATTATTTATATTATTGAAGGTGGTTACTTTGTAATAGCCAGCCTCAGCATTTGCATTATTGCTAAATAAAGCAGTAGCAGCTACGGATAATAGTATGAACAATATCAAGATACTTATAAATTTGCGCATGCTGATTGGATAAAAACGGATCATCTATTTATAGATTTATAAATATTAAGAGAAAGAATTCAGTAAATACCTTTAAACTTGCTTTAAGAAACTCTTACAATCTCGCCACTGTTTTTTACAAGCTTAAATACTAATAGTTCTCTATTTTCATTATAGTAAAATATGTTTTCCCTGTTTTCATTTTTTGACCATTTTCCTCTTTTTGGCAGATTATATTTTTTCAATATCTCAAATACTATAAAATCTTCTTTAATTTCTTTTCGGTTCTTGCAAGTATCGCAAATCTGATTGTGTATATGATCTTTGCACACCTTTTCGCCACAGATACTGCATGTATAAATGTGGTCTGTGCACTCAATTTTTCCGCAAATAGAGCATTTTTCAATATGCTCATTGCACAGTGTTTTCTGGCAGGTATCACATTTGAATGTATGCTCTTTGCATAATGGTTTTCCGCAAACTTCACAATGGTAAACATGATCATTGCATAAAGGAACATTGCAAACTCCGCAATGTTGCGCATCATTTTTGCACATAGCAATTCCGCATTCTTCACAATGCTGAATATGCGATTTTGAGTAATATTTCCCGCAGTAAGAGCACTCTTCAATGTCATCTACACAATAGTATTTATTGTCCAGTGAATCTATTCTGGCATGATCTTTGCACACTTTTCTACCGCACAAATTGCAATATACAAGATCTTCAGAACACACTTCCCTGCCACAGATACTGCATTTTCCCGAATGTTCTTTGCACACTTCTCGATCACATATTGCGCATCTGTGAGTATGCTCTTTGCATAGATCCTTGCCACAAATAGAGCATGTATGCTTGCAACTCTCGCAAATTGGCTTATTGCAAACTTCACATTTATATATGTGATCCTTGCAAAAATAATTGCCACATTCAAAACATATATGCGCGCAATCATCACATAGATTTTTGTTGCAAACGTTGCAGGTATGGTAGCTATCAAATCTTGAAAAATAATTGCCACAGTCATCGCATTTTATAGCGCAATCTTCACATATAATTTCATCTTTTTTTGTTACTATAAAGTTCATAATATTTTTTCCACATTTGCAATTTAGATCATGTTCATCTTTTAGTGAATTATATACAATAAACTTCGAGAAACCTGGCTCTTCAACAAATAGGTTCAGGTTCTGTATGTCATATTTGATCACTAATAGCCCGCAAACTTCTAGTTTCAATCTTAAATTTTTGTCTAGTTTCGTTAATATGTTTTGCATCTTATTGTCCAGTTCGTTTCTCTTTTTATTGTTTTTATCTTTTAAATCAGCCAATTTTTTATACAGATTTTCACGATCTTTATAAAATCTTACAAATATTTTGTTATCTTGCTGATCATTTAGATCTCTCAATTTTTCTGAAAGCTCTGAAATTTTAGATTCTAGCTTTTTCTCATCCTGCTCCATCTCTTTTTTTAAGGTTTCAAAGTACTCTTTAATCTTCGTTTTTTCCTGGTCGGTATCTCTATCAATTTTTTCATTATACTTATCAAAGATCTGATTATTATTTTCCAGAAATTTAGAAACTGCAATATTTAGTATATCTTCTTTGATCTCAAATTTTTCAGAGTTCTGCAATTTTAAATTTTTAATATTTACATTCATGATATGATCTGAAAATGGATCATAAACAAAAGACTGATACTCCTCTTCACCGACACTGCTAAAAGAGCTAATCTTTAATATAATATGCAATATATATCGTTCAGTTTTTTGTAGCTGATAGATTTTAAATGTTGAGTTTTTTGAGCTTAAATTAATAGTATTAACAATCTTTGTGAATGATACATTAAAATTCTCTCGCACATAACTTATTGCCTTATAAAACATTGTTTTGTCATCTAAATTTAAATCTTTAAATTCAGGATATATTGTAAAAAATTCATCTAAAAATTGCTTATCTACCATTCATTCCCTCCTAATGCTAGAAAGATCAAAGTTTTTGAACACATTTTCATTAAAGCTTTTTATTTTTTCATACAATTCCCTGCCATTTTCTATTTCCTTTTCAAAATCCATAAAGTTTTTAGTTAACATCGATGCATTTTTAGAGCTTGCAAGAATCTCTAATATTCGTTCTTCAAATGACTTAGAACTCTGGATATTGCTTAATATAAGGTCTATGTCTCCTACCACAGTTTCAAACATTTTTATCTTTTTTGTTAAAATTTCAAATATATACTCTTCTATCGATTTATTAAGGACCATGTTGATTATCAGTACCTCTCTAGTCTGTCCAATTCTGTGAATTCTTCCTATTCTCTGTTCCAATACCATCGGATTCCATGGCAGATCATAATTTACTATAATATTGCAAAATTGTAAATTCAGCCCTTCATTACCGGCATCTGTGGATATTAAAACATCTCCATATTTTTCAAAGGATTCCAGAGCTTGCTTTTTTTCAATGTTATTCAGTGCACCATGAAATTTTATTACCTTTAACCCTTGCTGGCTAAGTAAACCGTATAGATAGTCTTGAGTGCTTAAAAAAGCCGTAAAAATTAACACTTTACTATTTATTTTTTCTAAAGCACCATTCAGGATCTTACCTTTACTATTTTCCAAAATAGAAGAAGCTTTAGAATAGAGGCTCAAAAGTGTTCTTCGCTCGTTAATGTCATTGCTCTTGTCTATATAGTTCCAAAGAGATTTTTTTATGGCATAGCTTGAACTTGTGACTGCTCTCTGCAAGTTTATAAGTTTAAAGCTCTCATAATTATTCAAGTAACCATTTATTACATATTGTGTTACGTCAGCATATAGCTCATGCTCTTTATCTGTCTGGTCTATAAATATATTTTCAGTTTTGCGGTCTGGAAGGTTAATAATGGTATCTGACCTCTTGTTTCTGATCATTACAGTTTCAAGATATTTTTTAAGTTCGTTCACGTTTTTGAGTGTACGTTCATCTTTTTCGATAAAATTATCTTTAAATTTTTCCATTGTACCAAATAGTCCAGGTCTTATGAGATTTGTGATATTATATAGCTCTAGCAATGAATTTTCAAGAGGCGTAGCGGTTAAGAACAGAATGTTTTTCTTGCTTAGAGAATCAACAAGCTTGTAGTTTTGAGTCTCTGGGTTTTTAAGTTTATGTGCCTCATCCACAATCACAAGATCCCAGTTTCTTTTCAATGAATATATTTTATGTTCCGGCCTTTTTGCAAGATCTAGCGAGCTGATTAATTTAGGATTGTTCCAGTCTTCTATTTCTTTCACAATTTTAAACTGTTCATCAAATTTATACTGAAGCTCAGCCTGCCATTGTAAAGTCAGAGAGGCAGGTGTGAGTATCAGAATATTTTCAGCCACACCTCTCAATATAAGTTCTTTTAAAACTATACCTGCTTCTATAGTCTTTCCAAGCCCTACCTCATCAGCAAGCAATGCTTTATTTTGCAAGAAATTTATGACTTTATATGCAGTATCAATTTGATGTGGATATAAGCGAACTTTTATTTTATCAATAGAGATTAGATCTTTGCTTATATTATACTCTAAAGATCTTAAAAATAAAAGGTAATTTTCATATTTTGCAGGATTTTGCAAAGATTTTTTGATTGGATCAAAGCTTTGAACTAATTCCATTTTAAAGGGGTAATGATAAAATGCATTATTAATAATTTTCAATTTTGATCCTTGCACATAAAGAATAATTTCATAATGCGAGCAGATGAGTTTATCGCTATAACTATAATTTATTAGTTTATAAATTAAAAAAATAACAAAAATACTGGAAAAATATATATTTTTTAAGTGATTCATGGAACTTATGAAAATAGTAGAGTTAGTTCCGAACTTTAGTGAAGGAAGAGATGTAAATAAAATAGAACAGATAAAGAGTGCAATGGCTTTCACTAAAGATATAAAAATATTAAACACAGAGTCAGATCCCAATCATAATAGGTGTGTAATCACATTAGTTTCCCCGCAAGAGCTTGCGGTAGAATCATGTTTTAGAGGAATAAAAAAAGCGAAAGAGCTCATCGATTTAAATAATCATAAAGGAGAGCATCCAAGATTTGGTGCTGCAGATGTGATACCTTTTATACCGCTTGGAGAAAGTACTACAGAAGAATGTATAGGATTAGCAAGAGAGCTTGGGAAGAGAGTGGGGGCAGAGTTAAATATACCAGTATACATGTATGAAAAGGCTGCGTTCAGAGAAGACCGCAGAAATCTTGCAGACATAAGAAACAAGAATTTTCAGTTTGAACAGCTGAAAGAGAGCATTAAGGAGGAGAAATGGAAACCTGATTACGGCCCTTCAGAGGTTGGCAGTGCCGGAGCATCAATCATTGGTGCCCGTGACTTTCTTGTCGCTTTTAATGTGAATCTTGCAAGCACAGATTTGAAGGTTGCAAAAAGAATAGCCAAGTCCGTTCGGGAGAAGGATGGCGGACTTAAAAATGTCAAGGCGCTGGGGTTTGAGCTAAAAGATCGTGGAATGGTACAGGTTTCTATGAACCTGGTTAATGTTAAGGAAACACCAATTTATCGAGTTTACGAGCTTGTTAAAGTGGAGGCAGAAAGATATGGTGTGCCAGTAAAAAGCTGTGAAATAGTAGGTTTAGTACCTTTGGAAGCTTTGGCAGAAGTCTCGGAATTTTATCTGAAATTGGAAAACTTCAGTATCGAACAGGTACTGGAAAAGAAGTTATGGAGTGAATAAAATGATAGTAGATCAAAAAATAAATGAATTTTTAATGGATCTGTCGAGCTCTTCCCCTGCACCAGGTGGAGGGGCTGCTAGTGCTTTGGTAGCAAGTATTGCAGCGTCTTTGACAGCAATGGTAGCAAATCTTACGATCGGCAAGAAAAAATATCTGGCAGTGGAGCCAGAGATGAAAAAAATAGTAGCAGAAGCAACTTCACTTAGAGATTTTTTAACACAGTTGATGGATCGCGATGTAGAAGAGTTCAACATGATCATGGCAGCGTATAAGTTACCTAAAGAAACAGCTGAAGAGAAGGAGCTCAGAGATAAAAAAATAGAAGAAGCATCTATAAGAGCAAGTAATGTACCATTGGAAACAGCCAGAGCATGCATAAAGATAATGGATCTTGCTTTGAAAGTTATAAAGAGCGGAAACGTCAATGCAGTTAGTGATGGAATTTGCAGTTTTCAATTTGCAAATTCTGCGATGAAAGGTGCCTTGGCAAACGTTAAAATCAATTTGAACAATATAAGCAATCCAGAGATCCTGCAACAGTTCAATACAGAGATAGATAACATGGAAAAAGAATCCATAAATATTTATGAAAAGAATAAAGAGCTATTGGAGAAGGTGAAATAATGAAAGATTTAGAACCAATATTAAAAATCGCACAGAAAATAGGATTGACTGAAGAGGATCTTGAACTATATGGAAAATATATGGCAAAAGTTTCTCTTGACGTAATAAAAAAATATAAAAATAACAAGGATGGAAAACTGATCGTAGTGACAGCTATGACTCCTACTCCTGCAGGTGAGGGTAAAACTACCACTTCTATTGGGTTGGTGCAGGGAATGACAAAGCTCGGTAAAAAAACTATGCTGGCAATAAGAGAGCCATCTTTAGGGCCAGTATTTGGTGTAAAAGGTGGCGCTACAGGAGGCGGCAAGGCGATGGTAGAACCTATGGAAGAAATAAACCTGCATTTTACAGGGGATTTTCATGCGATCACTTCTGCGCATAATCTTTTATCTGCAATGATCAATAATCACATATACTTTAGAAACGAGCCCAGAATAGATCCCAGAAAGATTAGCTGGAGGAGATTAATAGATATGAATGATCGTTCTCTTAGACATATAATTGTAGGTCTGGGAGAATCCAATGG
>JABEBX010020274.1_pt1 | contig 16520 bp, 17 predicted proteins | sample 7245971 | NCBI WGS metagenome assembly JABEBX01 (sample SAMN14506365, study PRJNA622280) | hot springs metagenome | biome: hot spring [ENVO:00000051]|acidic hot spring [ENVO:00002120]; feature: spring [ENVO:00000027]|sediment [ENVO:00002007]; material: sediment environment [ENVO:01001048]... | reverse complement strand
AAGCGCACCAGACTGAAATCCGTCTCCACCATCCCAGGATCGACGCTGGTTACGCGCACCGGAGTTCCCAGCACATCCTCGCGCAGGCCGTCGTTGATGGCCCGCACCGCGGCTTTGCTGCCGCAGTAGACCGCTCCGTTGGGGTAGACGATCTCGCCCGCCATCGAGCCCAGGTTCACCACGTGGCCCCGCCCGCGCGCTACCATGCCCGGCGCCACGGCGCGCGTCACGTAAAGCAGCCCCTTCACGTTGGTGTCGATCATTTCATCCCAGTCTTCGATCTTGCCGGTGTAGAGCTTGTCCATTCCGCGGCTCAGCCCGGCGTTGTTCACCAGCACGTCGATCTCGGCCCACTCCGGCGGCAGCTCGTCGATGGCTCTCTGCACGGCGTGGCGGTTGCGCACGTCCAGTTGGATGGAGTGAACGGCTTGGGCGCCGCGTTCCAAAGCCATGGAGGCCACTTCAGCCAGCTTGCCGGCGCGCCGGGCTGCCAGCAACAGCCGCGCGCCCTCGCCGGCAAAGGCCATGGCGGTGGCCGCGCCGATGCCTGTGCTCGCGCCGGTAATGAAGACAATCTTTCCCCTTACACTTGTGTTCGGCATGAGTCCCCCTAGAATTTGTCTTTACCTTATCTCATATGCGCTTCCCTCTGCGCCATGCGATATTGGCCGGCCGCCCAATCCTCGCCGCCCAGCCCCAGCCGCCGCGCCTCGGCAAACACCTCCGCCAATGCGTCGGCCAGGCTCAGGCGCACGCCGCGGCTGGCCGCCGCCTGGCGCAGCAGGCGCAGGTCCTTCTCGCCCATATCCACGGTTCCCCCCGGCTCTTGGGGCGGGTGCAGCATCAATTTCCCGTAGGCGGCATAAAACGGCGACTGAAACAACGCGCTGTTCACCGTTTCCATAAAGGTTTCAGGGGCGATGCCCTGCGCTTCAGCGTAAACAAACGCCTGGCTGAGCGACTGAATCATGGCGCTGATGAGGAAGTTGCCGCCCAATTTGAGAGCGTGGGCCTGGCGCGGCTCGGTTCCCACCACTGAGATGCTCCGTGACAGCGGTTCCAGCAGCGGGCGCGCTTTGGCCACCGCGCTCTCCGCGCCCGCCGCCACAACCCACAGGCGGCCCGCCTCGGCCACATCGGGCCGTCCAAAGACCGGCGCAGCGACAAATTCCTGGCCGCGGCGGGCGTGCTCGGCGGTCAACCGCTCGCTGAGCGCGACGCTGATGGTCGAGCACGAGATGTGCAGCGCGCCTGGGCTAAGCGCATCCATCAGTCCGTTGGCGCCAAAAAGCACCTCTTCATGCGCCGCATCGTCAAAGAGCATCGTGATCACAGCGTCGGCGCCCAGTTCGGCCTCCGCCGGGGTGGCCGCAGCGATGGCGCCTGCGCGGATCAGCGGCTCCGTGCGCGCCTCGCTTCGGTTCCATACCGCCAATTCGTGGCCGGCAGCGAGCAAATGCAGCGCCATCGGCGTTCCCATTTTGCCTAAACCCAAAAAACCGACCTTCATCCTTCGCTCCCTTCGCCGCTCCCATAGGCGCCCTGTTCACCAGCGCCCATTCCCAAGCTCTATCCTTCGATGATAAAGATCTTGGCGGGGATGCTGGATCAAATCCGTCCGCCGTCGCGCCGGAAGGCAAGAGTTTTCAACAGGCGAACCGTTAGATTGGAACTATGACGATTTTTCAGATCATTATCCTCGCCATCGTGCAAGGATTTGCCGAGCTGCTGCCGGTCTCCAGTTCCGCGCACGTGGTGGTCGCCGAAGAACTGATGGGGCTCAACCCTTCCGCGCCGCAGATGACCCTTCTTCTGGTCATGCTGCACACCGGCACCATGTTCGCGGTCATCCTTTACTTCTGGAAGGTTTGGAAGCGCACGTACTTTTCGAGCGCGGCAACGTTCAAGCGCTTCGCCTGGCAAGCCGTCTGGGCTACCTTTTTGACCGGCATCGTGGGCGAAACGCTCAAGGTCATCATCGAAAAGACCTACTTCCACGGCGCGCCCAAGGCGCAGATCGAGATGCTCTTCGGCCAGCTTCAAATCGTTGCGCCTGCTCTACTGGCGGTGGGCGTGCTGATCCTCGTAGCCGGCTTGATCGAGCGGCGTCAGGAGCGCGCCGGCGTCAAGCCCGCTGACGGCAGCCCCATGAACATGCGCCAGGCCGGATGGATGGGCATTTTGCAGGGGCTGGCGCTGCCTTTCCGTGGCTTCTCGCGCTCCGGCGCGACCATCTCCATCGGGATGCTGACGGGCGCGGCCAAGGACACCTCCGAGCGGTTCAGCTTTGCGCTGGTCATACTCCTCACGCCGGTTGTAGACGCGATGGAGCTGGTGCGGCTCATCAACGCCGCGCACGCGACGGCGGGCACCAGCGCGGCGATCAATCTCCAGGCTTCGATTAGCGCCAGCCTGCTGGGTATGGTGTTCTCTTTCATCGCCGGACTGATCGCGCTGAAGTGGCTGAGCAGTTGGCTGGAATCGGGCCGCTGGCACTGGTTCGGAATCTATTGCCTGGTTGCCTCATGCGTGGTCTTTTATCTGCACGCGCACGGATTTTGAGAAACAGGAGGGAGAATCTGTACCGAACTGGGCGCAGCGAATGCTTGACGAAAGTGTTTAGCCTGACCTAAACTAGGCATTGACATCCGGCTTTAGTTCTACCTAAGATAATCGGAGCGACAGTGTGTCGCGAGATGCAATCACATTCCGGACCCTTCCCGACCTGCGCAAATCGAGCCGGCGCGCGGTCGGATTCCTAAAGGGCCACCGAGAACTGAATGCATCGGACGCGTTCGACGGGCTGGGCGAGGATCGGCGAAGATACCTCCAATCATCGATGGACGAATGGATCAGCGGCAAAGACGTTCCAGCAACGAGATTTCACGGGTGGCCCAATGACGCAGAGTGCTCGATGTGCTTCGTGTTCAAGGCCCGGGAAAGGCGGCAGAATCTCCGCTTTTACGGCTACCTCTGCAACCCACTGCCCAAGACCAACCCACGATTTCAATTATGTGTCTTGTGCATCCACGCGGTGAAGAAAGAACGGGAGTCTGATCGCTCGGAACTTCTACGGGTAGGCGATTGGTCGCGCAATGCTGCGGCGAAAGTAGCAGTCGGGAAAGAGTTCCCGGACGAACCAGAGCCACGATATAAGGCGAGGGGGGAAAAATGGAAAACGTAACACATTGGACTCAGCGTAGCACAGCGGATTTTGTCTATAGCATTTCCTCTGATTTCATGGCCCAGCTAGAAACGAAGATGGAAGAGGCCGGAGTGAGCAGGAGCGAGCTCGCCCTCCGTCTCAATAAGTCCAGTGGGCGCGTGTCCCAAGTCTTCAACGATCCCGGTAACCTCAGCTTGCGGGTGATCGTCGAATACGCCCACGCATTGGGAATGAAGGCAGGTCTGATTGCTTACGACGACGGCGATCCGGAAAACGCTAATGGCCCAATCAGTCCGGATGTTTTTGTACAGTGCTGGCGGAGGGCCAATTGTCCGTCTGATCTCTTTGAAGCAGAAGACACGAACGCATGGACCACATTTGCAACAGAGCCGGATTCTACAAATCCATACGTGAATCTGCCAGCCCCCAATTACACAAGGGGGTGGCTAGCCGAGCAGTCTCAGGTTCCTAGGATGTGGGGGACCCTGGAGTCCCAAAAATTGACGATGCCAGAGGAGAGAGCAGCATGACACCGAAATCTGAGAAAGAAGCTCCGCAGCAGCCGAAGGTGAGTTTCCGCGAGGCGCCTGACTTCAAGTCCATCTATGTCAATTGGATCCAAACTGCCACTAGTCAGTTGGAGATTGTTATGATCGTCGCGGAGATGCATCCACTTGGGCCTGAGATGCATCCACTTGGGCCTGGAGGCATCGAAGTTGAGCAAAAAGCCCGCGTAATGATGCATCCATTACAGGCGAAGATCGTGGTGGAGATGCTTCAAAACGCCATCAGATCATACGAGGAGAACTACGGCGAAATCAAGATTCCAGGTGGAATTCTCGCCCAGGTGGAAGTACAGCCGAAAAAGGCTTGACAGACAAGCGAAGGAGGGTCGCATGCCGAGGCCGACGGCAAATTGCGAGCCAGAGCTCGACGGCTCGCGATGTCGCGCGAGACCCTCCTAGTTGGGCGCGCCCGTGGCCTCCGTGGTGGCGAAGGTACACTCCCGGCATTGGCACATGCGGCGCAGGTACTCCCAGGAGTAGATGCCGCTGGTGTGGCCGTCGAGCCAGTTGAATTGCAGGGCGTAGCGGCCCACGGGGTAAACGCTGGAGGGTTTGGGAGGCGGCGCGTACAAGGGCAGCAGCTCGGCGGACTTGGATTTGGGCTGGCCCGGTTTGCGGCCTTCCGCATTGCGCTCCTCCACGCAGGTGGCGCAGGGGCAGGCGTTGCGCAGCCACGCAAAGCTCCACGCGCTCTTGTGGCCGTCAGCCCAGTCGATCTCCAGCCCCTTGCCCTCGCTCAGCAGCACACGCACCTTCTCCGGCGTCATGGCGATGCGCGGCAGCGGGCGGGTTTCTACGTCTTCTTTGGCTTGTTCCTCTTTGGAGGCAACGCGGATACCTTCGTGGCTCATACTTTCATTTTAATGGCCGCTTGAAGCCCTTGGTGCGCCGTCCATTCAGCGCCGCCGTTGGCGCAGCCAAGCAGGCCGTACACTCAATTCATGCCCGGCTTTCACATCGAGCACTTCGGCTGCAGGGCGGCGCGCGCCGACGGCGAGGCCATCGGCGAACGTTTGCGCGCGGCCGGGCTCCGTGAAGATCAGCTTTCCGCGGCTGATGTGGTCATCGTCAACACGTGCAGCGTGACGGCAGAGGCTGATCGCGCAGCGCGGGCGTTCGTCCGCCGTTCGCACCGGCTGAACCCCGCGGCGCGCATCGTGATCACCGGCTGTTACGCGCAACGCGCGCCCCAAGAGCTGGCTGCCCTGGAGGGTGTGGCCGCAGTGGTCGGCAACAGCCACAAGGCCCTGGCGCCGGAGATTGCGCAGCGGCTGGCTTGGGACCGGCCCGTTGCCGAGCCTGCCGCGCCGGAGCTGGCGCCCGTCGCCTCGCTGCTGGCCGGGAGCGCGCCGGCTTCCGTTCCCGTGTGGGTGGACGAACGGTTTGCGCACTCCTTCATTGAGGACACGCAGCTTCTGCCGGGGACGCAGACCCGGCCCAACCTGAAGATTCAGGAGGGATGTGGGAACCGCTGCACGTTTTGCGTCATTCCTTTTACCCGAGGCCCGTCCAGGAGCCTGCCGCGCACAGCGCTTTTGCGGCAGGTGGAGGAGTTTGTGGCCGCCGGCGGCAACGAGTTGGTGCTCTCGGGAATCAACCTTGGCCGCTGGGGCCGGGATTTGCCGGCCGCGGACGGCGCGCCGCGGCCAACGCTGGCGGGATTGGTCCGAGAGATCTTCGCGCGCACGGCCCTGCCTCGCCTGCGCCTCAGCTCCATTGAACCGATGGATTGGGACGAAGAAATGATCGCGCTGATGAGGGAGTACGGCAGAACCAGCCCGGCGGCTGCACGGACAAGTTTTTGTCCCCACGGCAGCCGGCTGGCGCGCCATGCGCATCTGCCCTTGCAGTCGGGCTCGGACGCTGTGCTGCGCAGGATGCACCGCCGCTACCGCCCTTGGCACTACGCGGAAAAGGTGCGCGCGCTCTTCGCTGCCGCCGGCCCGGATTTGACGCTCGGCGCGGACGTGATGGTGGGTTTCCCCGGTGAAACGGACCGCGAGTTCGAGGAGACTATGGCGTTCGCGCGCGCGCTTCCCTTCGGCTATCTGCACCTGTTTCCCTTCTCGCCCCGGCCGGGCACGCCGGGATGGGCCCTGCACGCCGAATCGCCCGTCTTGCCGCGGGCGGTGGAAGAGCGGATGGCCGCGCTCCGCATTCTGGCCGCAGAAAAATCCCGCACTCACCGCATGAATTTTGCGGGCCGGAAGCTGGAGGCCATCACCCTGCACACCCCGCCGGCGCTCGCCGCCCGCCGCCGCACAGCGGCGCTGACTGACAATTTTCTTGCCGTGGAATTGAACGGACGATGGCCCGCCAATCGCCTGGTGCGCGTGCTGCTCACGGGAGTCACCGGCGAAGGCGCCCTCGAAGGCCATGTGGAAGCGTAAACCCGGTTCTTATCGAATCTCCCAAAATAGAGCAACCTGCGTTCAAGCTGCGGATCCGCAGAGTTCAAATGGGCTGAAAATCGCTTCGCGAAGCTGAACTCTAATCGCTTTCCGTGTTACGATAAGCGTTAAGCATGATGTGCTCGTTCGCCGACCGAGATACGGAACTGGTCTTCAACCACCGCCATAGCCGGCGGTATGCGGCATTCGAGCGGGTTGCGCTGCGCAAGTTGCGGCAGATTCACAGCGTTTTAACGGTCAAGGAGTTGCGCGAGCCGCCGGGAAACCGCTTGGAACGGCTGAAGGGCAACCGCGAAGGCCAGTGGAGCCTGCGCATGAACGGGCAATACCGAATCTGTTTTCGATGGAGAGATGGAGATGCCTACGAAGTCAAAATCGCCGGCTGCCACTGAGCGCTCACTCCCGGAGGGCGCGCGCATGCCGGCGCTGCATCCCGGAGAGATGCTGCGCGAGGAGTTCATGAAGCCGCTCGGCCTCTCGGCCAACGCGCTGGCCATCGCACTGCGCGTGCCGGTCACGCGCATATCGGAGATTGTGCGCGAGCGCCGCGGGATCACCGCCGATACTGCGCTCAGGCTGGCGCGCTACTTCAACATGACGCCGGAGTTCTGGATGCGGCTGCAGATGGACTTCGACCTGGAGTCGGCGGCGGCGGCGCAGGAGGCGATCCGCGAGGAGATTCGGCCGCGGCCGGCAAGCAGGCGCGAGGCGCAGTCCCGGGCGATTGCCTGAGACGGACGGAATGATGAGCGGCCTTTACGACGAGGCCGCTCCCGGAGGCACGCGAATTGCAACGGAGGAATAAACCCGCGGCGAAACGAGCCGCAGATCGAGCTTAGACACCCATGCCCACCACGACCAACAAAGATTATTACGCCACGCTGGGCGTGAAGAAGACGGCCACGCAGGAGGAGATACGCAAGGCCTTCCGCAAGCAGGCGCGCCGCTATCACCCCGACGTGAATCCTGGGGACAAGCGCGCCGAAGAGAAGTTCAAGGAGATCTCCGAGGCCAACGACGTACTGAGCGACGAGAAGAAGCGCAAGATTTACGACCAGGTTGGGTTCTACTCCGATCAGATCGACCCGGCGCAGGCCGAGGCCTATGCGCGCCAGCAGCAGGCGGGCAGGCGCGGGCCGGTGGACTTCGGCGGCTTCGACTTCTCCGGTTTTTCGGGCGGCGGCTTTGCCGGCCAGCAGACGGGAGCAGGGCCGGGTACTTCGTCGTGGGGCAGCTTCAAGGACATCTTTTCCGGCATCTTTTCCGGGGCGCAGCAGCCGCACCAGCCGCACGGGCCGCAGCCGGGCGCCGATCTCGAATACCAGGCCACGGTGGACTTCTGGACAGCCATCCGCGGCGGCCAGGCGCGGCTGCAGATCAACCGCCAGGAGATTTGCCCCGCCTGCCGCGGCCAGGCGCACACAGGCGGCGCGATGCCCTGCCCGGAGTGCAACGGAACCGGCCAAGTGACGCAGATGGGCGGGCGCATGAAGTTCAACATCACCTGCCCGCGCTGCAACGGCACGGGGCGCATCTCGAGCACCTGCCCCACTTGCCACGGCGAGGGCACAGTCATGCGCGCCGAGACGGTGGATTTCCGCATCAAGCCGGGCACGCGCGACGGCCAGCGCATCCGCCTGCAGGGCAAAGGCAACGCCGGGGCCAACGGCGGTCCGGCCGGAGACCTTTTTCTGATTGTGCGCACCGGCACGCACCCGGTCTTCACGCGGGTGGGCGACGACATTCAGCTCACCGTGCCGGTTACCGTCGCCGAGGCCGCGCTGGGCGCCAAGGTGGATGTGCCCACCATCGACGGCCGCGCGCAACTGAAGATTCCGCCCGGCACACAGAGCGGCCAAAAGCTCCGCCTGCGCGAGCGGGGCGTGGAGAGCGCCCAGAACCCCGGCCAGCGCGGCGACCAGATCGTGACCGTGGCGGTGGTGGTGCCGCACTTGCAGGACGAGCGCAGCCGCGAGATCATGCGCGAGCTGGCGCGGCTGAACCCGAACGATCCGCGCAAAGCGCTGTTTGACAAGCTGTAAGAAAATAAGAGGCAAGCGTGCAGACAGAGCTGTTCGAGTGGGATGATGAGAAAGCTCAGCGGAATCTGCGGATTCACGGTGTGGATTTTCAGGAAGCAAGGACGGTTTTTGAAGATCCATTTGCCATAACGATTCCAGATGAACTTCATTCCGAAGACGAACTGCGATTTATCATTCTTGGCTTGTCACTGTTAGCGAGGGTATTGTTAGTAGTACACACGGAGCGTAAAGAGCGCATCCGGATTATTAGCGCTCGGCTGGCAACTCCCTCTGAGAGGTCGCAATATGAGTCAGGACGCTAAATTGAATTCGAAGAACATCGACGACATGAGGCCGGAATACGATTTCAGCAAAGGACTGCGCGGCGTCCATGCCTACCGGTTTTCCAAGCTGTTGGCCGATGAGGCGTTTGTGCTCGGATACTGGCAAAACGAGGGATTCGAGGTTGCCGGATTTGCGAAGAACGAGATGCGCGATTTGAAGACTCCCGACTTTCGCCTAACGCGCAATGGCGTTGAGGTCGCCTATTGCGAGGTCAAGTCTTTTCAAAGAGACAATTGGCTTGAGGAGCAGATCAGGAAAGCGCCACCTGGAGAAGTGGTTGGCGGGCCCCGTCCGGACCCCATTTTCAACCGTATCAGTAACGCCATTCATACGGCCTTTAAGCAATTCGAAAGCGTCAATACGGATCACCGTTTGATGAATTTTCTATTTTTGGTGAATCACGATACTAGTGCGAGGCCGGAGGATTTAGATCGTGTACTGACGGGATTCGAGAACCCTCGAATGGGCATCTTGGACCCAACATGTGTTCAATTCTCGCAAGGACGGATTTACAAAGAGAAAGTCAGAATCGATCTGTACGTCTGGCTGGACATGCAAAGCGACGGCCAAATCCGTTCGCGCGAATACCGTGTTCTAGGTAATCCGGAGAGCCGTCAATGGGTCTGTGGTCTTCTCGGAATCGCGCCAGCGAGAGTCAGGAACATTCCGTCGGCAGCTTAACGAAAGACGCCATGGCCGCAAAACGCAAATCGAAAGGCGCGTACATGATCTCGGCGGTGGCCGAGATGTACGAGATTCATCCCCAGACGCTGCGCCTCTATGAGCGCGAAGGCTTACTCAAGCCCTCGCGCACCGAGGGCAACACGCGCCTCTACACCGACGAGGACCTGGAGCGGCTGGGCTTTGTAGAGTACGTGCGCACGGAGATGCTCTCGCGCTTTCAAGCTGCCGCATCGGGCTCGGAGGCCGCGATTGTTCCCATCCGCAAGCCGGTGGTGGTGGGCAAGCCGTCCACCCCGCGTCCCGCGCCGCCCCGCAAACCGTGATTCGCGCCGCCAGGTAATATTAGTGCCGTGACCGCGTGATTTCGTCATCATGCCTACGAGCTTGGGTGCCCCGGTCCCGCTTTTGGGACCGGGGATGGTACGAATGCTGGGTACACCGACTCTGAAACCGCGCGAACCAGCCCCCGCAGATGCGCCCCAGCGTATGCTGGCTTGCTGACTCGCGCCTGTCCGTTATGCTGTTACCTGCATGCCCTACGCACTGCTCGGATTGGCCCTGTTCGGCCTTCTTACCTCGACGGTCTTTGCTGCCATGGCGCTGGCGGCCGTGCCCGGCTATCTGCGCGAGCGGCGGGCGCTGGCCGGACGGGCAGCGATTCTCGACTTCACCCCGCCTCTGAGCCTGCTGAAACCGCTCGCCGGGGCCGAGCCGGGCCTGGAAGCGTACCTGGAAACCTTTTTCAAGCAGGATTACCCCGTGTACGAGATTCTGTTTTGCGCGCGCGAGCCCGATGACGCCGGATTGGAAATCGCGCGGCGGGTAGCAGCGCGCTATCCCGATGTTCCGGCGAAGTGTTTATGGACGGGCGGCAAGCCGGATTACATCAATGCCAAGGCCGCCTCGATGGAGCGCATGGAGGCCGAGGCTGCGCACGAAATCCTGGTCATCAGCGACAGCGACGTGCGCGTGACGCCGGACTACCTGCGCGCGGTGGCGCTGCCCTTTGCCGACGATCGCGTGGGCGCGATGTGCTGTCCGTATCGCGGCGTGGCAGCCCAAGGCGGGCTGTGGGCGCGCCTCGAGGCCGCGGGCATGAGCGTGGAGATGACTGCCGGAGTGCTGACGGCGCGGCTGATGGAAGGGATGCAGTTTGTGCTCGGCCCCACGATGGCTTTCCGGCGCGAGACCATCCGGCGCATGGGCGGCTTCAAGGTTACGGCCGACTACTGCGCCGACGATTTCGTGCTCGGCAACGAGACCTTCAAGCTGGGCCAGACGGTCGTGCTCAGCCATCACGCTATCGATCACATGGTCCTGCACTCGAATTTCGTGGACTCGCTGAAGCATCAGGCGCGTTGGATGAAGTCCACGCGTTTTTCGCGGCCCAGGGGACACTTGGGCACCGCGCTCACCTTCAGCCTGCCGTTCGGGCTGCTGGCGCTCGCAAGCGCCGCCTGGCTATGCCATCCGCTGTGGGGACTGGCGCTGTTGGCCTGGAGTGTGCTGACGCGGCTGGCGCTGGCGGTTGGAGTGGGCCGGCTGGCCGTGGGAGACCGGAGATGGTTTAATTTGCTCGTGCTCTACCCGGTGCGCGACCTGATGGGCTTCGGTTTCTGGCTGGCCAGCTATGCGGGCCGGCGCATCTTGTGGCGGGGGAGGGTGTATGAGCTGCTCAAGGGCGGCAAGATGCGCGCTGCGCAATAAGCGGCGCTCCTGCCCCACCCCCCTGACCCTGAAACCTGACCCCTGAAACCTGAGTTATTTGAGCGGCCGGTCGGTCCAGAGGATTTGGTCGTAGAGCCTTTGCACGAAGTAGAGGCGGCCGGCAAGCAGATGCTCCACCTTGGTGCGGTACCTGCCCTGCGCGAAGAGCCACTTGCGGTTGCCCGTTCCCCACATCTTTACAAGTTGAGCGTTGCTGAGGAAGATATTGGGCGCGTTGGTGTAGCAGGAGCCCCAGAGCAGCGTGGAGCCCTGGCCGTGCTGGCCGCAGCGCGGCATGACCACCAGCGCCGGCCGATGGTGGAAGAACTTGTTGGTGTAGAAGATGACCGAAGAGGCGTCGGACTCGTCGCCGTAGATGATGAAGGTGTCGTTGGGCGTGCCTTTGGCCACGATCGTCGTGGCCATTTGCCGGGAGCTGAGCATAGGCTCCACGCGGGCGAACGCGATGTGCGCGGCGATGAGAAAGACGGCCATCGTAAATCCCATGCTGAGCGTGGCGGCGAAGTGACGGCGCTTGAGGCGCAGGAAAAGGCCCACGATGGCGCCGGAGAAGAGCGACACAGCGGCCAGCGCGGCGGGCAGGCGCAGGTCAGCAAACGCAGGGAGGGTGAGATCGAACAGGTGGGACATGGCGAGCGTATAGTGGGCTACTCCCCGGTGCGCCAGCAGGTTGCCGATGGGGCTCTGCTGGACGTTGCGCGAGACCCAGAGGGCCCAGAAGAGCACGGACGCACACAGCGCGCCCAGCACGGCGAACGCAACCTGAGTGCCGGTAAGCCAGCCCGCCGAAACCAGAGGCTTGCCGCCCTCCGCGCCAGCGCCGGCGATGCCTTCCTCAAGGCTCGCCAACATGCCCGCGATGAGCATCAACATGGGAGGCCAGGCCTCGAAGGTGTAGTACGACTGATTGGTGGATATGGAAAAGAACACCAGGATGAAGGCCGCAAACAGGCTCAGGAGCCACACCGTGCGCACGCGGAACTTGAGGCGGGCGACGTAGCTGGCCACATCCTCGCGGGCAGCGTGGTCGAGGTAGAAATCGACGGTCTGGCCGGCGTCGCGGCGCAGATGCTGCAGCCAGCCGCGGCGGGTCTTCCAGGCCAGGACGATGATGGCGGGCAGGAACAAGCTCCAGGGGTAGAGCCACACCATGTGCCCCAGCCAGTAGATAGCGCCAGGCAGCTTGTTGTAATCATCGGGGTAGCGTTTGCCCAGGAAGCGGAGAAACTGCTCGTTGATGAAGTAGAAATACCAGAAGCCGTGCACGTTGCCCAGGGTGGGAACGGTGCCCACTTGATGGCCCTCGCCAGGATTGGCGAGGCCGCAGAGAATGTGCCAGGGCGCCGCGACGGCCAGAAAGACCAATGTGCCGGAGACGGGCTTCAGTGCGCGCCAGCGCCGCCACTGGCCGGTGAGGAGCAGGTAGGGAATGAGCGCGCCGCCAAAAAAGACGGGCGCGATAAGGCCTTTGGCCAGCATGCCCAGCGCCACCAGGGCCCACATCGCGTAGATGCGGAGCGGCCGGTTGGATTCCAGGCCGGTGAGCAGACAGTAAAGGGCCAGGAGCAGCAAAAAGCTGAGGATGGCATCGGGAATAAAGAAGCGGGTGAAGATAAAAAGCCCGATAGCCGTGAGCACGAACATGCCGGCATAGAGGCCGGCGCGATCGCCCCAGACGCGGCGCGACCAGAGCCAAACCAGCCACGCCAGGCCGAGTATGGCCAAGTCGTTGGGCAGGTGGGTGGCAAAGGCATTCTCGCCGAAGACGTAGTAACAGCCGGCCGAAAGCCAGTAAGACAGGGGCGGCTTCTGGAGATAGCTCACGCCGTCGACTTTGGGCGTGATCCAGTCGCCGCTCTCGATCATGTGCTGGGCGACCAGGGCGTGCGACGCATCCACGTCGTCGAGCAGCGGGGGCGTAAACAAAGAGGCAAAATAGACGGCGAGAAAGAGCCCCACGAACAACAGCCAGGCAGTGCGCGCCGAAGGCGCCCAACGCGGCCGTTCGACTGTAGAAGATGTGTCGGTCATTTTGATCCTGATTTCGCGCTCGATTCAAGGATAACAGCCGGGTTTTGGTCTTCGTGCAGAGGTCCATTTCCCCGCCGGCGGAAAAGAATGATGGCGGCGCAGAAGACGGCGCGCGCCGTTTCAGGGAGGTCGCGGTTTTGAGACGCCCGCACTGCACCCACCGGCCGCGGTCATGTATCTTGGCTGGGGAGATAATTTATCTTTCAGGGAGTGCCCTAACCCGCGATGCCCACCTTCGCCGCTATCGATGTCGGTTCCAACTCCTGCAGATTGAAGATCGCCAAGGTCGTGGCGCACCGGTTGCGCACGCTGGCCGAGGACCGCGAAGTGACGCGGCTGGGAACCAGCGTCTTCGATTCGGGATTGATTTCTCCGGAGGCGATGGCGGCCACGCTGCGGGCGCTCAAGCGGTTCCAACGCGCGGTGCAAGCGCACGGCGTGGATCAGATCCGCGTGGTGGCCACATCGGCCATGCGCGATGCCCGCAACGCGGAGGCCTTCCAGGCGTGGGTGAAGGCGGAGACGGGCTGGAACATGGAGATCATCTCCGGCCTGGAAGAGGGCCGGTTGATCCACCTGGGCGTGACCAGCGCCGAACCGGGAGCGGGCGGCCGTGTGCTTTTGCTGGACCTGGGCGGAGGAAGCTGCGAGATCACGCTTTCCGAGCGCAAGCGCATCCAGGAGACGATCAGCCTGCCTTTGGGAGCGGTGCGGCTTACCGAGCAATTTTTGACCGCCGATCCGGCGCCGGCCGATGGATTGGTGCGGATGAGGCAATTGATCGTCCGCGAGCTGCGGCGGGCGCACCGCAAGGTTCAGCCGGGGAGGGCGCCGCTGGTCATCGCCACCTCCGGCACCGCGGCGGCGCTGGCCGCAGCCTGGGCGGCGGCAGGCAAAAAGGGCGTGAAGAGCGCCGAAAAGACAGCAGCCAGGCAGACGGCGGCTAAGAGAGCGTCGCGATCTGAGGCCCTGGCAGGCATTGTGCCCGCCGCGGCGGTGCGCAAACTGGCTGCGCGGTTCGCCGGCATGGCGCTGCCCGAGCGGGAAGCGGTGCCCGGGATCGGGCCGCGCCGGGCGGAGATTATCGTCGCCGGAGCCGCGGTGTTTGCCGAGTTGCTGGAGACTTTCGGCCTGGCCGGCTTTCGTTATTCTTTCCTGGGATTGCGCGACGGAATCCTGGAGCAGATGCTGGCCGCGCAGGATGCCCGCGCCAGGGTCCACCGGGAGTTCGAGCATGAACGCTGGGAGAGCGTGCTGGGCACGGCGCGGCGCTACGGAGTCGATCCCCGCCAGGCGGAGCCGGTGCGCGCTCATGCCCTGCAGCTCTTCCGTGATCTGAGAGCCCTTCACAAACTGCCGGCGGAGTACGAAAACTGGCTGGCCGCCGCCGCCGTCCTGCGCGACACGGGCAAATTCATCAATCACCAGGGCCATCACCGGCACACGCAGTACATCATCTCCAGTTCCGAGATCTACGGATATACGCAGATGCAGCGGACGGTGATCTCGGCCATTGCCCGCTACCTGGGCAAGAGCCGCCCCCAACCAGGCGACCGCGCGCTGCGCAACATTCCCGCCGAAGAGCACAAGAACGTCCACCGCGCGGTGGTGCTGCTGCGATTGGCCGTGGCGCTCAACCAGGACTACGCCTCCGACGTGCTGCGCTTCGCCGTTAAGCTTTATCCCAAGCGGGTCTATCTGGAGTTGCAGCCGGGACGGACCGGCGCCGAACTGGAGCTTTGGTCGCTGCGCAAGGAGGCCGATTACTTCCGCGAGGTCTTTGGGCGGGAGCTCTTTTGCACGCTGGCGTAGATGGCCCGCGCCGAGCGCGGATCAAGGAGCCACTGCAAACGGGGCGGATGGCGCTCCATGTCGATGCGCGCAATGGAAGCCTTTCTCATGCGGATGGCAGCACCGCCATTGCCATTGCCGGCGATCAGCCGGCCCAGGAACTGGAAGGCGTTGGGGTTGTGGCCCACGGCCAGCACGCCCTCGCATTTGGCATACTTCGCCAGCATCTCCTGGAAATCGGCGAAGCTCGCCTCCGGCCCCAGCGCCGGGCTGATCTCGACCTTGGCTTCGTAGCCCAGTTCCGTGCCCACGAACTGCGCGGTCTGCAAGGCGCGTTTCAGGGGGCTGGAAACGACTAGGTCAACCTGAACTTTGAGCGCACTCAAGACCCGGGCCATCAACATGCACTGTTCCTTGCCTTCCTTGACAAGGCCCCGCTTGACGTCGAGAAGGGCGTTCTCACGGGAGGTTCCGGCGTCGGCGTGACGCATGAGGTAGAGGACCATGACAGTGGGTCCGGCGCTGCGGTTGGAATCAGCCGGCTCTCAGAAGATTGATTTTAACACGCCTGTAACATCCCAATTGTTAAGCGGGGTTTGCCTGCGCCCGTTCCGCGCTTCGGGACGCGATGCGGCGCTGAGGATGGGATAAGATAGCGTCCGCGACAGAGCGATCCCCACTCGCCCTGGAGCAGGCGGCAAGCCCCATCAAGAACTTGCACAAGGCTTGGCCTACGGAAGCTCCGCCTCGCCCGCAAACAGTTCCGGCTGCTCGGCCTTGCGGATCGCGGCCGCGGCCCGCCTACGGCCTCCAGCGCCGATCAGACTCACCACTTCCAAACTCTGGATCGCCTGCCGAGGCACATAAATCCGCTGCGTATTGGAGCGCGTATCGGGGGGCGTGAGCAGCAAGCCGGCGCCGGCCACCAGCGTGAGGTCGTTGGCCGCCAGACCTTCCAGTTCGTCGCCGTCGGCCAACGTCATCCGCAGCCATAGCCCTGCGGTCCGCGGCCGGACGGAAAATCGCTTGTGCAGCAGGCGCTCCGGATTAGACGGGTCCACGGAACCGGAATGGGAATGCAAGGCGGATGAAGCACAAATGTCGCGCACATAGCAGATCCATTTCACCTGGTCCCAACCCATGCGAAGCACCTTGCCGCTCAGGTCCAGGATCTCCAACTCCGCCGCATCGCGGCCGAAGCTCGTCTCCGCGTAGCCGGCGCACCAGTCCCCGGAAAGCTTGCGCACAATCACGGGCTTGCGCACCGAGGCCATCGCTCTGGATTGTCGCACACGCGCCGGCCACGCGCGCGACGGCTTATCTGCGCAACATTGGCCGCTCAACCGGAGGGCCGCATCCCCCCGGTCCTGAAGAGGCCGTTTCCCAGGGTTGCGCCGCCACATCTGCCCCATTCCTGCGAGATGAAGAACTTATCCGTAAATAGGTAGCGCCGACCTCCTTGTCGGCTGTCGTGTGGGCCTCCTGGCCCACACATCGCTACCGACGGCGCAATTTACGGATAAGCCCTCCTTGGCAAGGAGAACCGGCCGTTGTACTCCAACAAGCCTATGTCTCGCTTCTCCCCGGAACTGCCCGCTGAAACCAAAAGAGCCGCTGAAAAAGCTCGGCGGCCTCTTGCCTTTGTGCGGCCGGCAGGGCACACTCACTTGGAGGTTTGAGTCCTCTACACACCCGGCAAGGGGAAGTGTTAGCCGGACGGCAAGGGTGTCCATCGCGAGGTGGAATCCGGAGCAAGCCGCAGGCAAAGCGCTGGCCT
>JABEBX010016057.1_pt1 | contig 16566 bp, 18 predicted proteins | sample 7245971 | NCBI WGS metagenome assembly JABEBX01 (sample SAMN14506365, study PRJNA622280) | hot springs metagenome | biome: hot spring [ENVO:00000051]|acidic hot spring [ENVO:00002120]; feature: spring [ENVO:00000027]|sediment [ENVO:00002007]; material: sediment environment [ENVO:01001048]... | reverse complement strand
CAAATCTGCTCACGCAATCGTGGCGCATTTCACGCGCCCCCGCGCCTCGCTCCGGCCAGCCGGTCTGCAAGATTTGCAGTACGCAGGTGCGTGTAACGGGCCAGCATTTGCAGGCTCTTATGCCCGGTGATGGTCTTGATCTCCATCAGGTCCAGATCGGTACGTTCGAAAAAGCGGCTGGTGGCCTCGTGGCGCAAGTCATGCAAATGCAGGGCGTCTTCCCCCCAACCACCGGGGATCCCGGCTGCGGCGCGGGCGCGCCCCCAGGCGCTGTCGATACCATCAGCGGAAAGTCCGAAGACAGACCCGGAAAGATTGCGCGGCAACATCGACAATGTTTCGATGGCGGCTGGAGAGAGGGGAACCGTCCGGGCTTCGCCGTTCTTGGTCTTCGGCAGGAAGATGGAGCGCGCTTTCAGGTCCACGTTCTCCCACGTCATGGACGCCAGTTCTTCCCGACGCATGGCCGTCTCCACCGCGAGGACAATGAGGGCCGCCATGCGCAGATCAACGGCACCGAGGATGGCCCCGAACTCGCCCTCCCTGACCCGCCGTTCACGTCCTTTGGGCAGTCGGGGCTTGCGCACCCTAGCCACCGGATTATCCAGGGCTTCCATCCCCCAGTCGCTCCGTGCGATGGTGAACAAGTGGGAAAGTACCGCGAGATGCAGACGGATGGTGTTCTCGCTCTTGCCCTCGTTCACCATATCCTTGATTACAGCGGCCACATCGACGCTGCGTATCTCCGCGATGACCCGACGAGACAGGGGCCGCCCCAGCCACTGGCGAATGAAGCCCCGTTCCGGCCCCTGGCCGCTGAGCTTCTTGCTCGGCGTAACTTCCTCCAAATAGCGCTCGAAGCACTCGCCCAGCGTGGTGCGCTCCGACTCGCCACGGGCGACGAAGACCCCGCGCTCCATCTCGGATTCCGCCTGTCGCGCCCAGGCCTGCGCTTGCGACTTCTTCTCAAAGGTTTTGGATTGGGTGGGATACCCCTTGCGACGGACCTGCGCCTGCCAGCCGATGAGGTTGCCGTCCCTGTCTTTCCGGGGGATAACGCTCGCCATTGCGCTGCACTCCTTGCTGCATCTTTCTGAACCGATTGCAGCGCATTTGCAGCGAAAAATCAACAAGGACCTAGGCATTTCTGCCTAAGCCCTTGTTTTGTTTGGCTCCCCGGGACAGGCTCGAACTGCCGACCTAGTGATTAACAGTCACCCGCTCTACCGACTGAGCTACCGGGGAAAAGTGGTGCAGATACTAGCGTCTGATGGTTGCCACGTCAAGCACCTTGTTGACAACAGGCCGGAAGGTGGGCTCGGTGTAGACATCGAGCAACCATTTTAACAGGTTGGTTTTGATGGATAAATTCGGTTTTCATCGGAGTTTTGTTGGCCTGCGGCGACAAATCGCCGGAGCGATCTCCCTAGCATCAGGGGCAAAACTGGACTGGAATTGGTAAATACGCATAAATACAATGGCTTATATTAGTGGCACGGATTCTGCTTATGAATTGGGTACACCTACTCATTCAGGGGGAGATCCATGCACAACCCTATTCGAGATTATCTATTTGCCGCCATCCTGATGGCGCCGTTTGCTGCCCTGGGGATCTTCGTGCATCACGAAATTCCCCATGCCCATCAGGTGGCGCACCTGCTGGCGCATCAGGATATGCAGGCGGCCCGGCAGTTGCACGCGGTAGTGGGGCAGGTGGAGCAGGCCCAATGGCTGCGCCTGGAGGCGCGGCCGGCAACGGAGGCTACGCCTTCCGTGCACATCATATCAATATAAGGAGAAGAAAATGACACGAACAATACGTAGCATCATCGGGCTGGGTGCCTTGTTGTTGGGAGCGGCCGTGATGTCGGGCAACGCCTTGGCCGACGGAGCTGGTTGGGGCGGTCCGGCGCTCAGTTTGTCCATCGGTGTGCCAGGCGTCGCTTATTACGGAGCGCCTGCCTATTATGCCCCGCCCGCTGTTTATTATGCGCCACCCCCGCCCCCGCCAGGGTGGTACGACCGTCATGGCCCGCGCTGGCGCCACTGGCACCGCGGCGATGATCGGCGCTGGGGTGATGATGACTGAGCGCTTTGACCCGTAGGAAATGGGTTCTCTGGGGCATGGGGAGAGCGTATGGAAGCGTTGCCCTTGGGCAGCCGTTCATCAAAATCGGGTAGAGAGGTGTCGTGTGAAGCGTAAAATTCTAGCCTTGGCTTTGGCTGGTGGCGTAGTGGCCTTGGGCAGCGGGTGTGCGTCCATGACGCCTACGCAGCAGCGGGCCTTGAGTGGCGGTGCCATTGGGGCCGCAGGCGGCGCGGTGCTGGGAGCCGTGGCCGGCGGCAATCCAGCGGTGGGGGCGGCCGTCGGCGGTGCCGTTGGCGCCTCCGTGGGAGCCCTCATGAACAAGCTGTAAGGTAACCTGCAGTTCCCCCACGCTGTTCCTCGTGAGGAGCAGCATGACCGCTCGCAGGCTTTTTCAAGCGGCCACCAGCCGCCTTGCTCCCCGTGTTAGGAGGGGCAGGGCGGCTTTTTGCAGGGTCGGGGGCAGATCCACGGGCTTGAGCAGCATCTTGAGGGCCATGTCAAAGGGGTAATAGCGCCGTACCCAGATGCTCATGCGCCCCCGGAATTGTTCAAAATCCTCGTGCGAAAAGGGCATCCCGGGGTTGCGCACCTGGAAGACATTTTTGATGGCCAGATAGGCGTCTTCCTGATCGACCTCGGCCACCCGCCGCCACAATTCCCGGCCAATCCGCCAACGGGAGTTGTTTTCCTGTTCCTGATAATGACGAAAAAACCGGTAGAAATACTTGTAATGGTGCACTTCGTCATTACGGATGCGGCTGGCAAGCTGGGCCAACACCGGCTCAGGGCTGGCCGCCTGGATCATGGCATAAAAGCTGGAGGTGCCGGTTTCAACCACACAGCGCGCTGCCATTTCCAGGGCGCGACTGGGGCCCAGCAACTCGGGGCGGCAATAGGGGCTATAGTCCTGGCGGAAGCCGGCAAAGGCCCGCTCCCAGTCAAAGTCCGGCCACACGGTCTCCACATACTGGCGCAAGGCACGTCCATGCTGGATTTCCTCCACTTCCCATTCTGTTTCCAGCCAGGCAATGGCTTCTTTGTCGCCGGCATAATAGCTGACCAGATTGCGGGTGTAGAGGTCGGAGAGAATCTCGACAAAAGAGGCTCCGGCCAGAAGATAAAACCAATCTGTGTCGGCGGCTATTTTCTGGAGATCAATGGCGCCATAGGGAATGTCCGCCAGGGACCAGAGGGGGCGCGTGCTATTTGCGGGCATGGTATCTTCTCCTCAACGCGGTTATTGCTTGTCTGCGGCGTAATGGACATCCACATGGATACCGCCTGCGCAAAGGCGGCGCGCCGTTTCTGGCATTGCGGGCAAATGCCACAATGGTAGGCGCGGCCAGTCAGGCAACTATACGTCTTTTGCCAGGGAACCCCAAAATTCCTGCCTTGGCCAATCACTTCGGCCTTGGTAGAGATGGCAGAAGGGGGCGTGTGCAGGATTAGGTACGGGAGGGATGCCAGGGCGGCCCTGATGGTGGTCAGGAAGGGCCTTGCCGGCCCGCTGGGGCCTGGAGAGCTTTGGTGGAAGCGGGACTGCGGCGTATCATCGGGGCGCCAGGGGGGGCGTTGGTTGCCTACCGCCCGGAGGCCATGATTCGTGCCGTTATCGGAGGAGTTGCTAGTGGGTCTTTGTCTGAACATTCATCCGGTCAATCCCCAAGCCCGCTTGCTGGCCCAGGCGCTGGACGTCCTGCGCAGCGGCGGTCTGTTGGTCTACCCTACGGATACCTGCTATGCCTTGGGCTGTATGATCGATGCCCGGGAGGCCCAGGAGCGCTTGCGCCGGATCCGCCAACTCGATATCCAGCATGACCTTTCCCTGCTTTTTTCCAGCATCTCCCAGTTGGCCGAATACGCCAAGCTGGATGACCGGGCCTTTGCCCTGTTGCGCCGCGCCCTGCCGGGGCCCTATACCTTCATCCTTCCGGCCACCCATGATGTGCCGCGGCGCCTGGCTGACCCGCGCAAGCGCAGCATCGGCGTGCGCCTGCCCGACCATCCCCTGTGCCGCGCCCTGCTGGAGGGTCTGGGGTATAACAAGCTCCCCGGGGGAATTGGAAAATACCTGGCCGCCCCGGATCCTGCGTGAGGGTGCGGGGGATCCGGCACGGCTGGGATTGTCCTCCGCCTCCTAGGGGATGCCGCGCAGGGCGGCCAGGTATTTTCCAATTCCCCCGGGGAGCTTGTTATACTCCGCTCATGTTAGATACCGCACAGTTCATCAAAGTCGTTGCCATCTGGGCGATACCGGTGATTTTTGCCATTACCGTCCACGAGGTGGCGCACGGTTATGTGGCCTGGAAACACGGTGACCCTACGGCCATGCTCATGGGTCGGCTGACCCTCAATCCCCTGAAACACATCGATCCCTTCGGGACCATTCTGCTGCCAGGGCTCTTGTTGCTGCTCGGTTCGCCCTTTCTCTTCGGCTATGCCAAGCCGGTCCCGGTCAATTTCGCCGGGTTGCGCAACCCCAAGCGCGATATGGTCCTGGTGGCCGCGGCCGGCCCGGCCGCCAATCTGCTCATGACCTTTTTCTGGACGCTGATATTGTGGATCGGTGCGCATCTGCCCGGTCCCTTGGCCTATATCAGTGAGCCCATGCAGCTCATGGGCGTGGCGGGTATCAGCATCAATCTGATCCTCATGATCCTCAATATGATCCCCATTCCGCCCCTGGATGGCGGTCGGGTGGCTGTGGGCCTGTTGCCCGGACCGGCCAGTGATGCCCTCAGCCGCCTCGAACCCTATGGCTTCATTATTCTGATCGTGCTGCTCTTTACCGGGCTTCTGGGGACGGTGATGGGGCCGGTTTTTTTCCTCTTGCGTAATCTGTTCCTGCAGATGGGTGGAATGTGATGGGTGAAATCATTGTCTCCGGGATGCGGCCCACGGGCCGCCTGCATTTAGGGCATTATCACGGCGTGCTGAAAAACTGGCTGCGTCTGCAGGAAGCGCACGACTGTTTCTTCTTTGTGGCCGACTGGCACGCCCTGACCACCCATTATGAGACGCCCGAGGGGATCAGCGCGGCTGTCTGGGATCTCGTGGTGGAGTGGCTGGCGGTGGGCATCGATCCGGAGCGGGCGACCCTCTTCATCCAGTCGCAGGTGCCACAACATGCGGAGTTGGCGCTGCTGCTGGGTATGCTCACCCCGCTGTCCTGGCTGGAGCGGGTGCCGAGCTTCAAGGATCAGCAGGAAAAACTGCGCGATCGTGATCTGTCCACCTTCGGTTTTCTCGGCTATCCCCTGCTGATGAGTGCCGACATCCTGCTCTACGGCGCGCGACAGGTGCCGGTGGGGGCTGATCAGGTGGCCCACCTGGAGATCACCCGCGAACTGGCGCGCCGTTTCAATAGCCTCTACGGGCGGGATGCGGATGCTCCCGTGCAGGTGGAAAAGGGCCTGCAGGCTATGGGCAAGAAGGCGGCCCGGACCTATCTCGGCTTGCGCGAACGCTACCAGCAGGCGGGCGACGTGGCGGCGGTGGCCGAGGCCCAGGCATTTCTGCTGGCCCAGGCTGGCCTCAGCGATGCGTTGCGTGCGCAACTGTTGGCCCATCTCGAAGGCCGGGGGCGCGAGATCCTTATCGAACCCCAGGCCCTTCTGACGGAGGCGGCAAAAATGCCCGGCCTGGATGGGCAAAAGATGAGCAAATCCTATGGCAACACCATTCCCTTGCGGGAATTGCCGGAGGAGGTGGGCAAAAAGATCCGGGCCATGCCCACGGATCCGGCACGAGTGCGGCGCAACGATCCGGGCAACCCCGAAAAATGCCCCGTATGGGAGTTTCACAAGGTCTACTCCAGTGCGGAGACGCGGGCCTGGGTTTGGGAGGGCTGCACCACGGCGGGGATCGGCTGTCTGGATTGCAAGCAGCCGGTGATTACTGCAGTGCTGGACGAACAGGCCCCCATCCGCGAACGCGCCGAGTATTGGGCGGCGCGTCCCGCACAGTTGCGTGAAATCGTCGAATCCGGGGCGCTACGGGCCAGGGCCAGGGCCGCAGAGACCTTGGAAAAAGTGCATAGCGCCATGCGCCTGGATCATGGCCGCGCGCTACCCTGAAGCGGCATATGCATCCGGGCCTGTAGCCGCGCGCCCCGAAGGGCTTCCCGTCCAGGTCAAGGGGGTGGATCTGGGGGTGATGCCGGAGGGGCTCTATATCCCGCCCGATGCGCTGGAAATCTTCCTCGACGCCTTTTCCGGCCCCCTCGACCTGCTGCTTTGGCTGATTCGCCGCAATCGCATGGATATCCGCGATATCCCGGTGGCGGAAGTCACGCGCCAATATCTGCACTATCTGGAAGAGGCGCGGCGGCGCAATCTGGAACTGGCCGCGGAATATTTGCTGATGGCGGCGTGGCTGGCGGAGATCAAGGCGCGCATGCTCCTGCCGGTGCCGCCCAGCGTCGATGACGCGGAAATGGATCCGCGCCTGGAATTGGCGCGCCGGCTTGAGGCCCTCGCCGTAGTGCAGGCCGCCGCCCAGGCCCTGGACCAACTTCCCCAGGCCGGGCGCGACTTCTGGCCGGCGCTGGCCGTTGCCCATGATCCGCTCCCTGTCCCCTTGGCGGCGGCCACGCTCACCGATCTGGTGCAGAGTTGGCGGGGAGTACGGGGACGCTTGGGCCGTGCGGCGATACAGCACCACCTGCCCGTCGCCGAGTTGGCCCTGCGCCAGTGCATGGCAGATATCCTGCAGCTTTGCACCACACGCCAGGAGCCCTGGCCGTTGCCCGCCCTGTTGCCCAGAAATGGCTGCCGTCTGCATTTGGCCATGGCGCTATTGGCCATTCTCGAACTCTTGCGCCAGCGCTCATTGCTATTGGCGAGTACGGGAGGGGGCGAATGGGCGGTGGTGGCGCCATGAATCTAAATTCGGCCGTTGGCGGAGGTGTTTTTCAGCAGATGGCCGCGTCCCTGAATCTCGTGCAGGATCAGTTGCTGGCCCTGTTTTTATCCAGCGACACGCCCCTGACCCGGGAGCAACTGGCGGCGGTCTTTGCGGCGGCGGGCGATGGCAACGACTGGGAGGCGGCCCTGGGGGGGCTGCTGGTGCAGGGCTCGGGGCCGCTCGTATTGCGCGAGGTGGCTGGTGGCTATCAGTTGCACATCCATCCGCGCTACACCCCCTGGTTGCTGCGTCTGCACGCCCAGGGACCGCGCCGCCTATCCCGGGCTGTGTTGGAAACCCTCGCCGTGATCGCCTATCGCCAACCCGTCACGCGCCCGGAGATAGAACAGTGGCGCGGTGTGAGTCTTGGTGCGCAGGTGCTGCGCCAGCTCCAGGAGCGTGGCTGGATTGACGTGGTGGGGCATCGGGATAGCCCCGGCCGTCCGGCATTGTGGGCCACCACCGATGCCTTCCTGGCCTATTTCGCCTTGCCTGCCTTGAGTGCCTTGCCTGAATTGGAAATGATCCAGGGTGAAAAAGCGGCCATCCCGCCGCCATCGAAAAATGGCGCGGATTAAAGAATCATTCATAAAGTATATGGGCAAATAACTATATTCTAATGATAAAATCTATCATCATCCACGAGATTTGCTATACTCCTCGATACAAAAAAGGGGCGAGTAATACGGGCGCGGCTCGAATGATCAGGTAGCCGGATTATCCAGCACAGGCAGTATTCAGCAAGGAGCATACAGCAATGGCACATGTCGTGATTCTGGGAGCAGGGACCGGGGGGATGCCGGCCGCCTATGAGATGAAGGCGGCCCTCGGCTCGGCCCACGAGGTGACGCTGATCAGCGCCAACGATTATTTTCAATTTGTCCCTTCCAACCCCTGGGTGGGTGTCGGCTGGAAAGAGCGCGACGACGTGGCCTTTCCCATCAAACCCTACGTAGAGCGCAAAGGGATTCATTTCATTGCCCAGCGGGCCGACCGGATTGACGCCGAGGCCAACCAGATCGATCTGGCGGATGGCAGCAAGGTCCATTACGACTATCTGTTCATCACCACCGGACCCAAGCTGGCCTTTGAAAACGTGCCCGGCTCCGATCCCCATGACGGTCAGGTGCAATCGGTGTGTACCCTGGATCATGCCGAAGCGGCCTACAAGGCCTATCAGGAACTGCTGCGCGAGCCAGGTCCCATCGTCATGGGCGCCATGGCCGGAGCAAGCTGCTTCGGTCCCGCCTACGAGTATGCCCTGATCGTGGCCAGCGATCTGAAAAAGCGCGGCATGCGCGACAAGATCCCGTCCATGACCTTCGTGACCAGCGAGCCCTTCCTGGGCCATCTGGGCATCCAGGGGGTGGGCGATTCCCAGGCCATCCTGAGCCGGGGCCTGAAAGAAGAAGGCTTTGAAGCCTACACCAATTGCAAGGTCACCAAGGTGGAAGACAACAAGATGTATGTCACCCAGGTGAACGACAAGGGGGAAACCATCAAGGAAATGGTGCTGCCCTTCAAGTTCTCCATGATGATCCCGGCGTTCAAGGGCGTCCCGGCCGTGGCCGGCGTGGAGGGGCTGTGCAATCCCGGCGGCTTCGTGCTGGTGGACGAGTACCAGCGCAGCAAGAAGTACCGCAACATCTTCGCCGCAGGGATCGCCATCGCCATTCCCCCGGTGGAGCAGACGCCCGTACCTACGGGTGCGCCCAAGACCGGTTACATGATCGAGTCCATGGTGGCGGCTGCGGTACACAACATCAAGGCGGATCTGGAAGGCAAGACCGGGAATCAGACCATGGGTACCTGGAATGCGGTCTGCTTCGCGGACATGGGTGACCGCGGCGCGGCTTTCGTGGCCTTGCCGCAACTCAAGCCGCGCACGGTGGACTGGTTTGCCGAAGGGCGCTGGGTGCATCTGGCCAAGGTGGCCTTCGAGAAGTACTTTATCCGCAAGATGAAGATCGGCGTTTCCGAGCCTTTTTATGAAAAGGTGCTCTTCAAGATGCTGGGTATCACCCGTCTGAAGGACGAGGGACAGCGTAAGGCGTCCTGAACGGCTTTCCACCTCAGAGGAGCGCCCCGCCCTGTGCGGGGCGTATTTGTTATGACAAACGATGAAAAGCTGCAAAAGGTGCTCGCCCGCTTCGGCCTCGGTCCCCGCCGGCGCATGGAAGAATGGATTGCGGCCGGACGGGTAAGCGTGAACGGTCTGGTGGCGAAGATCGGCGATCGGGTCAGCAGCACGGACCGTCTGGCCGTGGATGGGGAGCCCCTGCGCGTCCCCGGCTGGGTGCGGCCGCGTTTGCGGGTTTTGCGCTATCACAAGCCGGTGGGGGAGCTGACCACGCGCCAGGATCCCCAGGGCCGGCCGACGGTCTTTGACCGCCTGCCGCGCCTGCGCGGGAGTCGCTGGATTGCCGTCGGACGCCTGGATTACAACACCGAAGGGCTGTTGCTGCTGACCAATGACGGCGATCTGGCCAACGCCCTCATGCATCCGCGGGCGGAGGTGGAACGGGAATATGCCGTGCGGGTCCTGGGTGAGGTCAATGACGAGCAGCGCCAGCAACTTCTTACGGGAGTGGAACTGGATGACGGCTCCGCCCATTTTCTCTCCTTGCAGGAAGCGGGGGGGGAGGGTGCCAATCGTTGGTATCACGTCACCCTGGCCGAAGGGCGGAACCGGGAGGTGCGGCGGCTTTTCGAGGCGGTGGGCCTGACGGTGAGCCGTCTCTTGCGCGTGCGTTATGGCATCATCGGCATGCCGCGTCACCTCAAGGTGGGCTATTTTGAAGATCTTCCCGAGGAGGAACTGGCAGCACTTCTGGAGACGGTGGGCATGACGCCGAAGGCCACTTCCGCCCATGGCGGCGGAGAGCGGCTGGTGGAGCGGGTGCCGCCGGTGCAGCAGGGACTGCGGGAAAAAGCCCCGGCAGGACGCAAGGCACCGCGGAGCAGCTTTACCGGCGCCGGATCGAGTACGGCTCTCTTTGGCAAAAAGGAAGGAGGGAGACGGGGCCCCGGAGGAGCGGGATTGTCGGGGTTTCGGCCGGGGGGGCGGCGGGGCAAATAAGCCATGGCAGACTCCCCCGTCATCCGCTGGCCCTTGGTCTATGAGCGCCTTCATGCCCATTTCGGCGCCCAGGACTGGTGGCCGGCCCAATCGCCCTTTGAGGTGATGGTGGGCGCTATCCTTACCCAAAATACGGCGTGGCGTAATGTGGAACTGGCCATCGCGGCGCTGCGCGCGGCGGATGCCCTTGCGGTCTTTGCCATCCTCCACATGGCCGAGGGAGACTTGGCGCAATTGCTTCGGCCGGCTGGTTACTTCCGGGTCAAGGCCAAGCGTCTGCGCGCCCTTTGTGCCTTCCTCGTGGCCCAAGGCGTGGCCGAAGATCCTGGGCAACTGGGCCGGGGGCAGGATCCTGCCGTACTGCGGCAGGACCTCTTGAGGGTACATGGGGTGGGGGAGGAAACTGCCGATGCCATTCTGCTCTACGCCCTGGATGCCCCTGTGCTGGTGGTGGATGCCTACACCCGCCGCATCGGCAAGCGCTTGGGTCTGCTCCCGGAAAAGGCGAGCTATGGCGAGATCCAGTCGGCCATTGCTGCCGAGATCCCTGTCAACCTGGCGGTATTGAATGAGCTGCATGCTTTGCTGGTGCAACTAGGTAAGGAGCATTGCCGCCCGCGCCCCCGTTGCGAACTCTGTCCCCTGCTCTCCCTCTGCCCCCATGCCTACGCCTGAATTCCCCCAGGATGCGAAAAAGGCCGTTGCCCTCCAGCGGCAGCTCGCCGGGCTGGTGCAGCTTACCCCTCTGGCGCGGCTGCCAGAACTGGTGGCGGGGGTGGACTGTGCCATTGCCCCCGGCGGCGAGGAGATTGTCGGCGTAGCCGTGTTGATGCGATTTTCCACTGGGGAGGTGGTGGAGGAGCAGGTGGCACGGCGGCCGCTGACCTTTCCCTATGTGCCGGGTTTGCTATCCTTTCGTGAGGGGCCGGTGCTCTTGGCGGCTCTGGCCGTTCTTACCCAAAGGCCGGAATTGCTCTTATGCGATGGCCAGGGCATCGCCCATCCCCGCCGTTTCGGGATTGCCTCACATCTTGGAGTCCTGCTGGATCTGCCCAGCGTGGGGATTGGCAAATCCCGCCTGTGCGGGGAGGAGCGGGTGGTGGGGGAGCAGCGCGGCGACTGGGAGCCCTTGATGGACAAGGGGATCTGCATCGGTAGCATCTTGCGCACCCGGGAGCGGGTACGGCCCGTCTATGTCTCTCCGGGCCATCGTTGTGATCAGGAGAGTGCCCGGGCGGCGGTGCTGGCCTGGGGACGGGGCCATCGCCTGCCCGAACCTGTGCACCTGGCGGACCGCCTCAGCAAGCGCCAGCGCTTGGCGCTGTTGCCCTAACGGACATGCGCCCTGTCATCCTGAAACGGGCTTCACAACCGTTATTTATCGTGGACAGCAGATCGTTGTTTCATGTTAAAACACCTCCGCCAACTAGCAAATTGCGGTTTCCCCGTGCCCTAGGCATCGGCGTTGAAGGGATTGGCGGCGAGCAGGGCTGTGGCTTCCTGGCAGAGGGCGCGTCGTTCCAGGATCAGGCGCAGAAGGTTGCCGCCCCGTTGGCGCCACCATACGGCGGCGCGGATGCCGGCCAGCAGCAGGGTGCGAATGCGGGCGGCGTCTTCGCTGTTGCTGAGGTAGCGGCTCTCACCGCTGACGATGATGCGCGGGGAGAGCTTGCCGACGGCGTCGGTGTAGGTCTGGGCCAGACTGGCCGTGACACTGGGGTGGAGAGGATCGGCAAAATGTTCCATCTGGCGCTGGGCTTGTTCGATGCCCTGGCGCACGCGCTCGGCCAAGTCGTGGCGGGCGATCAGGCGCTTGCCCAGGGTCAGGAGCGCCAGCGCGTAACGGAGGAGTTCGGCCTCCTGGGCATTGCCGGGACCGCGCTGCAGGAGGGGGCAAATCAGGGCAAGCGCGCGGCGCAGGCCGTGAATGTCGCCGAAGAGCTGGATACCGTCGTTCCCATCCATGGCCAGGATGCTGCGGATGGTCTGGGTACTGGCTTCGCCGTTCTGCATGCCTTGGCGGGCGCTGTCCTGCACCAGCAGGGCGGCGCGCAGGATGGCGGCCAGGGCGATGGCGCGGTCACGCCGTTCCTCGGGATCTGACCGGAATCGGGACCACATGGCTTAGGCCGCCTTTTGCTGCAGGGCATCGAGCAGGGCGCTGCGCAGGCGCTCGCATTGCGCCTCGGTCAACTTCCTGCCATTTTCATCGAGGATGAAGAAGGTGTCCTCCACGCGTTCTCCAAAGGTGGACACCTTGGCGCCATGGATGCTCAAGTGCAGGGCCAACAGGACCTCACCCACCTGATAGAGCAAGCCGAGGCGATCGGCTGCAGTCACTTCGAGGAGGGTATAGCGTTGCAGGGCGGCGTTATCCACGCTGACCACGACGGGGTTCTGGGCAAAAAAGCGATGACGTGCCCCATGGTGCCGGAGTCCGAAACGGGGAACACTGACCGCCTCGCCGTCAATGATGGTGCGCAAGTGCTCGCATAGATCCTGTTGGGCATCAGGGCTATGGGCGAAGGCATGGCTCTCGTCCAGCACGATGAAGCTGTCCAGGGCATGGCCGTCGACACTGGTGTCGATGCGGGCATCGAGAATACTCAGGGATTGCTTGTCCAGGGCGCTGGTAATGCGCAAAAAGAGCCCGGGCGTATCGCGGCCATAAATCAGCAGCTCGGTGCCGGCCGGTTGGCGGGGGCGGGCGAAGACCAGGGTGTCCTGGCCGGGGTGCTGGAGGATGTTTTGGGTATGCCAGAGGAGCTCATCATGGCTATAGCGCATAAAGTAGTCACTCCCCAGGGTGCGCCAGAGGGCCCGGGCGGGGGCCTGGATTTGTGTCGGCAGCGCAGCGAGAAGATCGCGCTTTCGGGCGCGCAGCAGGGCGCGCCGATCCTTGGGGGCGATGGGGTTGTGCTGTAATTCGCTGCGTACCCCGCGATAGAGCGTGGAGAGGAGCATCCCCTTCCAGTCGTTCCATAGGTCCGGATTGGTGGCGCGCATGTCGGCAATGGTGAGCAGCAGGAGGTAACTCAGGCGTCTTTCGTCACCGGCCATGCGGGCGAAATCCTGGATGACCCGGGGATCTTCGAGATCGCGGCGCTGGGATACGCCGGACATGTCGAGATGGTGTTGCACCAGCCAGGCAAGAAAACGGGTATCGGCCCGGTCAAGGCCCATGGTACGGGCAAAGCGCTTCACCTCCCGGGCGCCCAAGCGGGAGTGGTCGCCTCCCTGCCCCTTGGCGATGTCGTGGAAGATGCCAGCGATGACCAGCAGTTCCGGGCGGTCGATGCGCAGGCGCGCTTCCTCGATCACCGGCAGGTCGCTGTGCCCGGGCGTCCAGAAGCGGCCCACTTGGCGCAGCAGAAAGAGGGTGTGCTGATCGACGGTATAGACGTGAAAGAGGTCATGCTGAATCTGCCCCGTGATACGCCCGAAAGCGGGCAGGAGGCGGGCCAGAATGCCGCATTGGTGCATGGCGGAAAGGGTCCGGTACACCCCTTCGGGCTTGGCCAGGATGGCCAGCAGGTCGCTGCGGGCCTGGGGGTCATTCTTGAGCATCTGTGGTCGCAGATGCCGGCGCAGGGCGTGGAGCTGCCGTTGCGCGGCGGCATCCAAGCCGCGTTGCTGGGGATCCTCGGCGAGGCGGCGGAAGAGTTTCAATATGCTTGGCAGAACCGGCTCGGCGGAATGATCCGGGGCAAAGCCGATACTGTCCTGACGCAGAGCAATGCCCCCTTCGACCAAAGGCGCTGGCATAGTGGCGGAGGCGATATGCCGTGCCAGATTTTCCTGGGCGATGGCGGAAATACGGGCAATACTGGCAAAAACGCGATAGATGTTTTGCATCAACTGTTCAACGGCGGAATGGTCCGCCGTGTCCCGAAAGCCAAGCTGTGCGGCTAGCAGGGGCTGGAGATCCAGGCGCAGGCGATCTTCCCGCCGTCCGGCGGCATAGTGCAGGCCGATGCGCAGCCGGGAGAGAAAATTGCGGGCCTGCAGGAGTTGCCGATATTCGCCGGCGTCGATGATCCCGGTCTGCTGCAGGTGGCGAAGGCGGCCATCACCCAGGCCGCTCCACGCCAGCCACTGGAGCTGATGCAGATCGCGCAGCCCGCCGGGGCCATCCTTGATATGGGGTTCCAGGTGGTAGGCGGTGTCGCTGAAGCGCGCGTGGCGCGCCTCCTGTTCGGCGATCTTGGCGGAAAAGAAAAGGGCGGGCGGCCAGGGTGGGTTCGTTCGCATCTGCTCATGGAGTTGGCGCACCAGGGTACGCGCGCCGCCGAGAAAGCGCATTTCCATCAAGGTGGTGGCAATGCCCAGATCACTGCGGGCCTCCTCCATGCACTCGGCGGGTGTGCGGAAACTATGGCCGACCTGGAGCTGAAGATCCCAGAGCGTGGTGAGAAAAGCCTCCACGAAGGTATGCTGCGTTGTCGTGGCGGGGTCCCGGCCCAGGATCAGCAGGTCGATGTCCGAGTCGGGAAAGAGTTCGCCCCGGCCATAACCGCCGACCGCGACCAGGGCCAGCCCCGCCGGCTGCGGTACCTGCAAGCGGGTGGGGAGCTGCCGCCAGATTTCGCGCAGCACCCCATCGACGAGGTGGCAGTGTTGCGTGAGCAGGGTGGCGCCGCCGACACCACGGAGAAAGGCCTGGCGCAGGGCCTCGCGTCCCAGACGCAACTGTTCCCGCTGGTGGAGGGGTTCGCTGTGGCGCGGCGTTTGTGGCATTGCCCTTTGCTGCATGGTTTAGATGGGATCGCCCGGCAGTTGGGTGAGGATCTCGTGGCCGCTGTCGGTGACGAGAATGGTATGCTCCCATTGCGCCGAAGCGCTGTGATCCTTGGTGACGATGGTCCAGCCATCGGGCAGCGCCTTGATGTGGCGTTTGCCGGCGTTGATCATCGGCTCGATGGTAAAGGTCATGCCCGCCACCAGCTCCAGCCCTTCGCCTGGATTGCCATAATGGAGCACCTGCGGTTCCTCGTGAAAGCCGCGCCCGATACCGTGCCCGCAAAACTCCCGTACCACGGAACAATGCTGGGCCTCGGCATAGACCTGGATAGCGTGGCCGATATCGCCCAAAGTGGCGCCGGGACGCACCTCCCGGATGCCGCGCACCATGGATTCGTGGGCGACTTCCATGACGCGGCGGGCGCGCAGGGGCGGCTCGCCGACCATGAACATCTTGCTGCTGTCCCCATGGTAGCCATCCTTGATGACGGTGACGTCGATATTGAGGATGTCGCCTTCCTTGAGGATGCGGTCGCCGGGAATGCCATGGCAGATCACATGGTTCAGGGAGATGCAGACCGACTTGGGGAAGGGCGGATAATCGGGGCTGGGCTGATAATGTAGGGGTGCGGGAATGGCATCGAGGTCATGGACGATGTAGTCATGGCAGATGCGGTCCAGTTCGTCGGTGCTCACGCCCGCCTGTACATGAGGGCCGATCATCTTCAGCACCATGGCCGTCAGGCGTCCGGCCACCCGCATTTTTTCGATCTCTGCGGGGGTCTTTATGCTTGGCTGATGTTTTTGCTGGGTTCTCTGTAGCATGGAAATCTCTCCTGCGGCGCTGCAACGACCGCTGACGGCTAAAAGAGCAAGCGTTCCGCTCCACTAATCATTATCTTATCAACTGTGATCCGTGTCCGATAGGCCAGGATCTCCACTCCGGCCGCCCGCGCCTCGCGCAGGGCAAGGCCATAGGCCGGATCTACGTCATCGGCCGGTGCAAAACCCTCACCATCCTCCCGCCCGATGAGAAAACACATCACCCCACGCCCGCCCTCCCGCACCACTTGGGTCAAGGCGCGCAGATGGCGCCGCCCGCGCTCCGTTACGGCGTCGGGGAAGCGGATCACGCCATCCCCATCCAGCATGGTGCAAGATTTGACCTCCACATAGCAGGGCGGCCGATGGTAGTCGGTGAGCAGGATGTCCACCCGCTCACGCTCGCCATAGGCCACTTCCCGGCGCAGCGCCCCATAGCCGCGCAAGGCCTCGATCTGGCCCTTGCCGATCCCTTCGGCGACCACCGCATTGGGCCGCTGGGTATTGACGCAGACCCAGCTCGCACCGCTCCAGTACAACTCCCAGGTCCAGGGCAGCTTGCGTTTGGCATTGCTGCTGGAGGACAGCAACACCGCCTGACCAGGCTCGGCGCAACTGCGCATGGTGCCGGAATTCGCGCAATGGGCCGTAACCACATCGCCGTTTTCGAGACGGCAATCGGCCATAAAACGCTGATAGCGGCGTAGCAGCAGGGCGGGGGTCAGGGTAGGAAGATCCATGTTCCCAGCATAACGCAGTAAGTCCCCGGGCGAAAAGGCAGGGTTCGCCCAAACGTTTGCTTCCATCGTTCTTGTCGTACCGCCTGGGGGCGGCTACAATAGCCCCGTCTTTCGGCCGGCGTAGCTCAGTTGGTAGAGCAATCGATTCGTAATCGATAGGTCGGAGGTTCGACTCCTCTCGCCGGCACCAA
>JABEBX010022181.1_pt1 | contig 16587 bp, 13 predicted proteins | sample 7245971 | NCBI WGS metagenome assembly JABEBX01 (sample SAMN14506365, study PRJNA622280) | hot springs metagenome | biome: hot spring [ENVO:00000051]|acidic hot spring [ENVO:00002120]; feature: spring [ENVO:00000027]|sediment [ENVO:00002007]; material: sediment environment [ENVO:01001048]... | reverse complement strand
GATGTCCTAGCTATGAACTTCTCATCATTCACCGTAGTCATGTGAAAGCTTTCGTCGAAAGTAGTGTAACCGACCTTGAACATGCTCTTGTCTACAGCGCCCTGCGCTATCTGGTCAAAGAGCTCGTTTATTGCATCCTCAAATTCTCCCTGTACTGCGTAGTCTATGCCCTGCTTCTCGAAATCCTCCCTGAGGACTGTGAATTCCCAAACGCCAGGCCCTCCTACAACCAATTTCGCTTTCTTGCCTTTTCTGATTGCATTGAGCTTATTTACGAGGTCTTCCCACTCGGTCCTGACCCACGCGTAGAAATCTCCGCCGAACAAGGCGGCATAAGACATAGTCAATGGGCCTATGCCGAATGGGTCCATCGTTGATACCCCTATTATCTCAGTGTTATTGTCTATAAACAGGTGCGCGTTATTGACGTCAGTGACAGCTACATCTTCCCTTGGATGTTTCTGCAGCAGCGCTGCCTCAAGCTTCCTGATAGAATATGGTGCCTGTAGGAGCTGCCCATCCGGGTATTTGCCCGGCGGGTTTCCTCTGAGGAACTTGTATATCGTGGCCGGAATTGCGGCCTTCGGTGCACTCGGCAGGAAGTCAAGCAGCGGGAAATTCCTAAACGTATATATCAATGACGAATCCGCAACGAGCACGTATTTTGTCATGCAACTACCATAACGCTATAATACAGGGTGGTGCAAGCACCAAAGCGGCGCAGCACCGGATTAGTTATTTTTAAGAAAATAAATTTAAAAAGGATGCTTTCAAAGCGATATAGCCGCGTAAAAATCCTGCGCAAGCACTTGGCCCGTTTGTTAATGCTTATGACTTAATGCAGTGAGCGGGAAAGCCTACAGCATTTGTGGGCATGGAGGTGCTCTCCGCAGACCGTACCTGTAATGCGCTGGTCTAAGAAAAGCATAAAAATGTTGACCTGCAATATAATAGCGCCAAACGGTAATAGGAGCAGTGAAACGCCCGATCCCATTTCGAACTCGGAAGCTAAGCCTGCTCACGACATGTGTGTACTGCCATGGCGGCGGGAAATCATGTTGCTGTTTGGCACTTATGCTATACCTGGCAATGCAAAGCAGTGCAGGCTTCAAAATGAAGCTTAAATGCGGTTTCATTTACCCTTAAGTGCATTTCCTACTGATATGCGCATGCCCGCTGTCACATCCTTTCCATCCACATAACCAGAAGGCAGTTCTATCACGTATCTTGCAGGCGCACTAGGCCTGTAGGTCTTGCACTTGAATACTGAACCGCATCGCTTCGCATACGCGAGCGTATCAACTACGTTCATTCTGCTGTCGACCCAAAGAACATCTATTGGGAAACGCATGTCGTGCATCCATATGCCATACCTGCCCTCCCTGAAGAAATCAAAGAGCATGCAATGATCCTTTTCCAAGCTGTCGCGGTACATAAGCCCTATCATGCGCTTGATAAATGTGTCAGACAGCTCAGCCACGAGCTTGTCGTCGCCGATGTGCACCTCTACTCTCTCATATACTTGCCTCTTCTGGAGGAAATGAAGCAGGCCCATGCTATTACTCCTTTGTCAGAGATATACTCTGTTCGCGCATGAACTGCTGCAGGTAGAACTTGCTGCCAGTGCCTTTGCCTGTCAGCCCGCTGCCTTTCCATCCAACGAATGTATGCAATCCCACTATTGCGCCGGTAGTTGCACTAACCGCCCTGTTTATATATACAACTCCGGCTTCTATGTTGTCTGAGAATTCCCTGATCTCCTTACCGCTCTTCGAGTACAGGCCTGCGGTAAGGCCGTAATCCACATCATTCGCCATTGCTATCGCATCAGTAAAATTCTTGTAGCCCATTACTATGAGTATGGGTACGAAAAGCTCCTTATGCACAAGCTCGTGCTCGTGCCTGAGCTCAGCTATGGCTGGCTCTACATAGAATCCATTAAGGCCTACATTCACGGTATTGCCACCATACAGCAATCTGCCAGATTCCTTCACCCTCTCTATCGATTCCACATACCTCTTGTATGCGCTCTCGCTTATTAGCGGACCAATATAGACATCCTTCTTTATCGGGTCGCCCATCTTAAGGGCGCGCGTCTTTTCTATAAGCTTGCTTATGAACTCCTCTTTGATCGATTCATGCACATATACCCTTGAAAGCGCACTGCATTTCTGGCCTGCGAATCCAAACGCAGCGCTCAGGACGCCAGATACTGCGCCATCCAGGTCTGCAGTCTTGGACACTATGGCCGGGTTCTTGCCTCCCATCTCTACTATGAAGGCTTTCTGGTTACCTGCGCCATATGTCTTCGTCAGCATGTTGAGTCCTGTACTCCTAGACCCTGTAAAGACGATTCCGGAAACCCCTGTATTCACTACCAATTCGTCGCCGACCTCAGAACCAGGTCCTGTCAGATAATTAAAAACTCCATCAGGAAGACCTGCTTCCTTGAGTAGCATGTATATCTTTAGCCCTGTGAGCATTGTCATATTGTCTGAAGATGATGGCTTGAACACGACTGTATTGCCGGTTATCATTGCGCCCGCGCTCATGCCTATGGATATCGATATTGGGAAATTGAACGGGGCTATGACCCCGAACACGCCATAGGGCTTCATCACTATGCTCACCCTCTCTGCGCTCGAAGGGGCCCCTTGGAAGCCTGCAGCGACGCGCTGCTTGCTTTCCTCCAAGCTTGTCTTCCTAGCGTAACCCCTGTTCGCTTCGAGCTCATTTGCATAATACCTGCAGAAATCTATGCCCTCATCAACTTCCCCTACGGATTCATAGCGTGATTTTCCATTCTCAAGGCTTAATATAGCCGCTACATCAAATTTGTTCGCCGCAAGAGCATCCGCAAATTTTCTGAAAAGTGCAGCGCGATCCTTGTAACTTGTTTCTTTCCATGATTTGAACTCCTCCTGCGCAGCCTTTATAGCCATCCTAGCATGTTCTCTAGTGCCCTTCTGGAAATATCCTATTATAGACCCGTCTATAGGCGACTTCTCTGCGAGTACCGAACCAGCATCAACCTCTTTTCCGCCTATATACATATGATATGTCTGCCCAAAGCCCTTCTTTGCCTTCTGCACCGCTTCATCGAAAAGTCTGTCAAATTCATTTTCCTTTCCGCTCTCAAGAAACCTCTTATACGTGAATTCGTTTGAAAAATTGCCTTTTGGCATTGCATTCACCTCTGATCAGATTGGCAGAAACAACACGCGCACAACATATGCAGTCCTTCTGAGCGTGCCACCCCCGCAGCATATTTTATCTTAGCATGCTCTATTTTTATATATTTGTCACGCACCCGTATACAAGTTGATATTATGATGATTTGCTTGATACGCAAACTGTGCGGCAGATGACGATTTGCAATCGCTGTAATGCCTGTCGCTTTTTATAACGCAAGGCTTAAATATGAAGATGCAAACTATCAATATAACTCAGTTATAAAATCTAATGGTGTTAAAAATTGGCGGAGCAGTTTATCGGTTCTACAGAATCCGAGTACAAAGAGAGATACGGCTTCAATGACAAGATAGAGTATAAGTTCAAGACAAAGAAAGGCCTCTCAGAGGACATAGTGCGCGAGATATCTAATATCAAAGGTGAACCTGAATGGATGCTTGAAAAGCGGCTCACCGCATACAAGATATTCAAGGAGAAGCCCATGCCCGTATGGGGCGCCGATTTGAGCAAGATAGACTTCGACGACATATACTATTACATGCGGCCCACTGACAAGAGCAGCAACTCATGGGAGTCAGTTCCAGAAGAGATAAAGAAGACCTTTGACAAGCTCGGCATACCTGAGGCTGAGAGAAAGTTCTTCGCAGGCGCGGAGGCCCAATACGACTCCGAGGTAGTGTACCATAACCTGCGCGAAGATCTTACAAAGCAGGGAGTCATATTCGTAGATACTGATGCAGCAGTCAGGGAATATCCTGAGCTTATAAAGAAATATTTCGGCACTGTGATACCTCCCACGGACAACAAGTTTGCTGCCTTAAATACGGCAGTCTGGAGCGGCGGGTCATTCATATACGTGCCAAAAAATACCAAGCTGACCATGCCATTGCAGGCATATTTCAGGATAAATGGGGAGAAAGCGGGCCAGTTTGAGCGCACGCTTATAATCGCAGACGAGGGCGCAGATGTAACATACATAGAGGGCTGCACTGCTCCGGTATATATAAGCTCTTCGCTGCATTCTGCAGTGGTGGAGCTAGTGGCGCACAAGGGCGCGCATATACGCTATGTAACTATACAGAACTGGTCGAAAAATGTCTACAACCTTGTTACGCAACGCGCATACGCCTATGAGGACGCATACGTGGAGTGGATTGACGGAAACATAGGCAGCAAGGCCAATATGAAATACCCATCCGTATACTTAAAAGGCGAAGGCGCAAAAGGGGACATACTTTCTATAGCAATCGCTGGCGACAATCAGGTGCAGGATTCCGGAGGCAAGGTGCTGCACCTGGCTCCCAATACCACATCAAAGATAATATCAAAGAGCGTATCGAAGGGCAGCGGCGTGACATCGTACCGCGGCTTAGTATATGTGGGCAGGGATGCGTCAAACGTGAAATCGGCGGTGAGATGCGATGCTCTCCTGCTTGACAATGTATCAAAGACCAATACCTATCCGTATATGGAACTGCACCGCGATGACGCCCATATAACGCACGAAGCAACTGTGGGGAAGATAGGTGAAGAGGAGCTCTTCTACCTGATGTCAAGGGGGCTCAGCGAAGAAGAGGCAGTAACGACAATAGTTCTGGGCTTCATAGACCCGTTGGCTACCGCTCTGCCTCTCGAATATTCGCTAGAGCTGAAGCGCTTGATAAAACTTGATACCTCAAACTCAATCGGCTGATCAAAATGAACCAATACTCAAATTTCTCTAAGGAACTCGTCAGCAAGTATCTGACAACTGAAGAGGAGAGCAACGAACTCTACAAGAAGCGGTATGTGCCCCTAGGATCAGAGAAGCTGCTTGAACTGGCAACTGCGAGGCCTGATTCGATTGATGACGAATCAGTTCTCAAAAGTTTTTACAATTCGAACTTTGTGGGATCAGGGCTTTCATTCGACGCGGTAATAGGGTCTAGCGGATTCGTCCCGCTGAAGGACAATGCTAAGATAATAAAATTCACAGAGCACAAAGGCCAATATCAAAGCTCAGAGGATAAGGCACAATATACTAGTGTAGAAAAATATGGCTTGTTGATAGATGCTTTTGCACGCAGGGATATCCTAATTGAAGTGCCAGAGGGGGAGGAGAAGAACATAAGCGTGCTCTTTGTTTCAGTCAACGAGCCCACTATATTCAGGATCTCAGTAAAATCTGGGGCAAATTCAAACCTTAACTTGCTCGAATGGTACGCTTCGTCAGGCGATAGGGAACTTTTGTCTGCATCATCCCACAGCATAACGGCAGAAGAATACTCGAAATGCGAAATAAACATAATGCACAACGAAGGCGATAAAACAAAAGTGCTCGGCTTATACGAAGCCAGGGCCATGCCAGGCGCAATGTTCAAGGCAAATAACTTCTATTCCGGAGGGATAGCAACGCGCTCGCATGGAACAATGGAGGCTAATGGCCATTCATCCTCAGTTGAGATCAACGAGTTCATCTTCTCCGCTGCAGAACAGAAAATGGACATCAATACAGAGGTAATAAATTCATCAAGCAATACCACCGCAAGGCTGGCAACCCGCGCCGCTGCAATGGCAAGCTCGGCATGCTACCTCAAGGGCTTTTCAAAGATAGTGAACGGCGCAAGGGACTCGAAGTCGTTCGTCGAGGAATCAGGCATGCTCCTCGACAAGTCCGCTAGGATAGATTCAATACCGGCAATGTCTATAGACGAGAACAGGGTCAAAGCGACGCATTCATCGGCAATAGGCCCGATAGACGACGAATCCGTATTCTATATGAAAACACACGGCATAGATTCCCTGAAAGCAAAGGAGCTGCTCGTGAACGGTTTCTTCTCAGGCCAACTCGGCGCAGTAGGCAACAACCAGGTTAGAGAGGCGTTCGCTGCGCTGGTAAAGACTAAGATGCACGGTCTTAGCGTTGGCGGCGCGCCAAAGCTAGACAATTCTGGGATATGGTTCTCCAAAGAAAACGATATGTTCAATAGGCATTACAAGTACAGGAGCGAGATAGATGAGACGCAAAACTGACTACGAGAATGTTGTATACACGCTGATGCCATACTTCAGGGCTAAGGCGTCTGAGATGCTCTCGAATGAATACGGAATGAAGCAGAGCAGGATAGCCTCGATGCTTGACATAACCCAGGCTGCAGTGAGCAAGTACCTGTCCAGTGCTGCTGCCGGGCGCAGAGACATACATATCGATGGCGAAGAAGCATATGTGCGCAGGTTCATTGAGAGCAAATTGGCCGGGGATAGCGAGTCCGCTCAGAAAAGCCTATGCAAGCTGTGCCAGACATATAAGAAATTTTCCTGCAACCTTATAGTGAAATGAACCTTATACATTCAAATATACTAGAATAATAATGAAGATGATTTTGTGCTGTTGGAGATAAGAGATTTGCATGTTAGTGTGGAGAAGAAAGAGATACTGCACGGTGTCGACCTGAAGATCAGGGAAGGAGAGACCCACGTGATAATGGGCCCTAACGGCTCCGGCAAGACCACCCTTGCCAAAGCAATATTCGGCCATCCCAGCCTCAAGGTCACATCCGGCGATATACTGGTAGATGAGAAAAGTATATTGCAATTAAGCACTGACAAACGCGCTGCGCTTGGCCTGTTCTTAGGTTTCCAGAACCCTGTTGAGATCGAGGGCGTAGGGTTCGTGAATTTTCTAAGAGCCTCGAAAGAGGCTTTAGATAAGGACAAGTATGTCAACATGAAAGAGCTCATGCAACAGATAAACACCAATATCGAAAGCCTCAAGATCACTGAGGGCATAGTCGGAAGGTCGCTGAATAAGGGCTTTTCTGGAGGCGAGAAGAAGAAAGCGGAGATTCTTCAGATGGCTATAGAGAAACCAAAGATAGCAATCCTGGATGAGCCCGATTCCGGCCTCGATATAGATGCAATAAAGGTGGTTGCATCGAACGTAGATAAGATAATGAAAGAGAATAAGATGGGTGCGCTGATAATAACCCACTACAGCCGCATACTCTCATACCTAAAGCCGGAGTTCGTGCATGTGATGGTCAACGGCAGGATAGTTGAGAACGGCGGTGCCGATATAATAAGCAAGCTTGAGAAGGAAGGATACAAATCATTCGAGGAGGGTTGAAATGCCAGAAGAGAAAGAGATAGACGTAGAAACGATTAAGAAGGATTTCCCGATATTCAACATACGCATGTCGGGCAAGCCTCTAGTATACCTGGACAGCGCCGCGACGTCGCAGAAACCCAAGCAGGTGATAGACTCTATAGTTAAGTACTACTCCGAATACAACGCCAATATACACCGCGGCATATATGAGATAGCGGAGCGCGCGACCGAGGAATACACAAATTCGAAGGAGAAGCTCGCGAAGCTCATCGGCGCCAAAGGCATAGAGAACATAGTATATGTCAGGAACACAACTGAAGCCATAAATCTCGTTGCGATCTCCTGGGGCAATGCCAATGTGAACAAAGGCGACCACATACTAATATCTGATATGGAGCACCATAGCAACCTCGTCCCATGGCAATTGTTGGAGCGCAGAAAAGGTGCTGTGCTTGATTATGTAAAGTTGGATCAGAGGAACGAGAAGCTCGATATGGAGAATTTCAAAGAGCACTTGGAAAAGGATCCTAAGATTGTAGCGATAACGCATGCGTCAAACGTGCTTGGTACTATAAATGATGTTAAATATATAACCCGCAAGGCGAAAGAGCATGGTGCTGTGGTGCTCATCGACGGAGCTCAATCGGCGCCGCATATGCCTGTGGATGTTAGCTCAATAGGCTGTGATTTCTTCGCCCTATCCGGGCATAAAATGCTTGGGCCTACAGGTATCGGCGCGCTCTATGGCACCGAGGACATGCTCAATTCAATGGAGCCTCTGTTCGGAGGCGGAGACATGATAAGCGCTGTGACGCGGGATACATACAGCTGGAACTCGCTGCCGTGGAAGTTCGAAGCTGGCACATCGAACATCGAAGGCGGCATAGCTTTCGGTGCAGCAATAGACTACCTTAACAATATAGGCATGGAGAACATACATAGGCATGAGCAGGAGCTAGCAAAATACGCCTTGGAATCCTTGGAGGATATAAAGAACATAGAGGTGTATGGGCCGAAGGCGGCAGACATTTCGGTGAAAGCTGGTGTCATATCATTTGGTATAAATGGCGTGCACCCGCACGATGTTGCACAGATATTCAACAGCGAAGGCATAGCCATCAGGGCCGGGCACCATTGCGCAATGCCGCTAGTTACCGAAGTGCTCAATAAAGGCGCAGTGTCAAGGATGAGCTTCTACCTATACAATGACAAATCTGACATCGACAAGGCCGTCGCGGCGATAAATAAGGTTAAAAAGATATTCAAGATCAAAGAATAATAAAGGAATGATTATACTGCAAGTGATGAAGATGGATTTCTATGTTGAAGAACTTATAGACAATTATGAGCATCCTCATAACAAGGGCAAGCTCGAGCATGCCAACGCGGAGTTCCATGGGCATAATCCCGTCTGCGGCGATGACCTGACATTATACCTTGATATAGAGAATGGCGTGATAAAGGATGTGAAATTCGATGGCGATGGCTGTTCTATAAGCGTCGCCTCTGCGAGCATGTTGACTGATGCCGTGAAGGGCAAACGCATAGAGGACGTCGAAAAGATGGGTTTTGAGGAGCTCAAGAAGATAATAGGGATAGACCCGGGGCCCGTGAGGCTGCATTGCGCCACGCTCTCATTGAAGGCGTTAAAGGGCGCAATATTCCTTTACGAGCACAAACCGATAGATTCTGAAACCAATAGACTCTAACTCATCATCAATCAAGCTTTATGGTAACTCTCTTGTTGTGTGAGCCTTTGTTCTCATAACTCAGCATCGACAGCTTTCCTACCTCATTCGTATTGGCAACATGCGTGCCGCCATCCATCTGCATATCGAATCCTTCTATGTCTATGACCCTTACTGTATCCAATTTGCGCAGCAGCTCGTTGCCCGGGCCAGTCCTTGAGAGCTCCTTAATGCTAAGCGCCTCCTCCTTGCCCAAGAACCTAACAGATACCTTGTGCGATTCGTCTACAACCTTCTGCGCTTTTTCTAGTATGCCTAACATCATGGTTTTGTCCATGCTCGGCACGTCGAAATCCATCCTCGCCCTATCCTCATATATCTGGTTGCCGGTTATGCTGCCTTCATAGTTATTGTGCACCACCCCGTCTATTATGTGCAGAGCGGTATGGTATCTCATATGTGCATATCGTCTGTCCCAGTCTATCCTTCCCAATACCTCATTGCCTACCTCAAAGCCTGACGCATCATCCACCAGGTGCACAATACTGTCCCCATCCTTTTCCAGCTCGGTAACGGTTGCCACCTTTGCGCCGCCCTCATCGGTTATTGTACCCGAATCAGATGGCTGCCCCCCTCCCGCTGGGTAAAACGCAGTCTTGTCAAGTACTATCCTGTTTCCTGTTACTGATGCAATCCTAGCTCTGAATTCCTTCAGGTATGCGTCTGTAAGATATAATTTTTCCACCATAATATCAGCCGACTCTCTTTTCATCACGGATCAGAAATACCTCGGTTCATCACATATGCATATAGACGGAAAGAATATATAAGGCAATTGCCGCAAAAGTGCACAGAGAGAATCGATGGCTCTTGGCGCTCTTTATACTATCAGGAAATATACAGCTACGAGCATCACCGCAGTAAGGGCAAGCTTCTTTGCTACGCCCTTCTCGTTGAAAAGCAGGCTCCCTAAAAGCACAGTTATGACAACGCTTACAGCATTCCTAAGCGGCGATGCCATGCTCACGTATGTCGTGGAGACCGCAATATAATACAGTATCCTGTAAATCATTGTGATCGCAGCTATTGAGAGCAGCGGCCGCTTGTATAATGCCATATTGTGCGCTATCTCCTTTGCACCGCCATATCTCAGCTGCATATACACTACCATGTCGATTGCCATGAAAGCCTCTGCGAGCACTATGTACGTATATGGTGTCATATAGAAGAGCAGATACTTGAGAAGCACGCCGCCGGCAGCCATGAGCAGCAATACCACCACTAGCTCATACACATACTTGCTGCTGTCAAAAGAATTCTTTTTTCCGCCGCCTACCTTGAACAGAAGCAGATAAGCTGCCGCTATCATTACCCCTATGCTCACATATTTTACAAGGCTCAGTCTTTCGTCTAGGAAAACAAAAGCCAGGATTACTATGAAGAGCTGCGGCAGCGAACTGAGTATTGGCGACGATACTGAGATGTTGCCATGCTTATATACCCTCGCAGTTAGTATGTATGAAGCGGTTGATATAAGGGCTATGATAAAGACAATCGCCACTGCAAACATGCTCACATCGAAGTCTGCAAACGGCACGAAAGCGAGAGCCATTACTGCGGTTATTACGGAGAAGCTGGCGCTATATGCCGATGCGTGCTCCTGCTTGAGTATATACTTCTCAAGCACGCTCGAAAAACCCATCAATACTGCTGATGCAAGCACCAGATAGTACCATTCAATCATAGGACCAGCCTAAACGAAGCTCCAATGCGCAGATTACAGCGCGTCATATCGTCCTGTTTATAAGGAATTCGGCCAGCGCCTTTAGGTAAGACTTCGCTTCGCTCTCAGGTAAACGTTCATCAACCTTGTTCCATGCGTCCTTTATTATGCTTTCCTGCAGCTTCCTCGAATGCTCTATCGCGCCAGACCTGTCTATGATATTTATTGCCTCGTCTATCTTTGCTCTATCATCAGTATGCTCTTCAAGTATCTCTATGAGCCTCTCCTTGTCTTTCTGCGGAAGGTTCTGTATGGCGTATACTACAAACAGCGTAACCTTTCCCTCTGTGATATCTTCGCCTGTGCCACCCTTATTGTCCGACACGGAGCTCTTGGTTATGTTGAGAAGGTCGTCCTGTATCTGGAACGCCACGCCTATGGATGCGGCGAAATGCCCAAGCGCATCAATTGTCTTATCATCAGCGCCCCCTATTATGGCGCCTATCTTTGCCGCCATGCTTGCCAATGCACCCGTTTTGTCATATACCATCTGCAGGTAATTCTCCTCTGTTATGGCATATGGGTTGACAAGGTACCTATGCCATGCTATGTCCTCCGCCTGCCCAATGGTGCACCTCAGCTTTTCGGTATCAGATACATCTGCAATTTTATATTTTATATCATCGGGTAGCTTTTTGCTGGACTTCAAGGCGATGATGGGGAAATGGTACAGGAAGTCGCCAAGGTTATTGGCAACGTCTATGCCATACTTTATGTGCACGCACTCCTTGCCCCTCCTCATCTTAGAATTGTCTTCTATATCGTCATGCACGAGCGTGCCGTTGTGTATTATTTCAGATATCATTGAGAACTCAATGTAATCATCGGGGTTCTTGCCCAGCGCCTTTATTATGAGCAAGGTCATGGCTGGGCGCCATCTCTTGCCTCCCTGGTTGAGTATGTAAAGCGCCGGCTCGAGTATGCCCTTTAGCAGGGTCTCCTCATGGTACCTATAGCCGCTCCTGCCGAGCAGCTTCTTAAAGTACCTATCGGAATCGGCATGAGTCAGGTACTTATTTATCTCTTCATCAATACGCTTGGACTGATCCTTCAAGTACTCAAGTATATCTATGTTCTCCTCGAGACTTTTATCATTTATGGATTTGTTCATGGTCTCAACTTTTGGATATAGTTGTGGCGCAGCCGAAAGTATACGCGATGCAGCCGTGCTGTATCAAAGGTCTTATTTGAATATATACCATAAAAAGCTTTCTCTGGCCACACAGTTTAAGCGAAGTAGCCCCATGCCTGTCGATGACCTAGTCCCGGCCGGATTCGAACCGACGTAGCAGGGTCCAAAGCCCTGCGTCCTTGGCCTCTAGACGACGGGACTGCAAAATGAAGAGTATTGCAGCAATGCACAATGTCGCGCTCAGCTATACTATATTTATACCAAGGTTTATATTTATTGATTTGCCAAATATATCTGCGATAGCGATGCCTAATTTCACGACAACAGAGAAGGTAAAGGTACCAGAGAAGCTTATAGACCAAGTGATAGGCCAGAAAAATGCTGTCGATATAATAAAAAAGGCGGCAAAGCAAAGGAGGAACGTATTGCTTATAGGTGAGCCTGGAACAGGGAAGACAATGCTCGCAGAGGCTATGTCCGAGCTGCTGCCGATAACTGACCTTGAAGACGTACTGGTCTACAGGAACGTCAATGATGAGAACAAGCCAGTCATAAAGGCTGTCAAGACCTATCCGGACAGCAATGCGGACAGGAGTGCTCCTGGGCAGGGCCGGCTCATACTGCAGAACGAGCGCATGAAAGCAAGGATGAGCATGAGCAAGGCGGGCTCAATAGTGATGCCGATAGTGCTCGTGCTGGTTATAGTCCTCTTCGGCCTGTCGATAAGTGGAATATTCAGCGGGTACGAGATAATAGTGCTGGCTGCGCTCATACTTGGAATAATGATATTTGGATCAATGATGATATTTACGCTGGGGCTCACAAGGCGTGTGGGCCTGCCAGGCATGTCCGATATGTCTGAGCCCAAGCTCATAGTCGACAATACGGGCTTGACTCATGCGCCTTTCATAGATGCGACTAGCTCAAAGGCCGGGGCGCTCTTTGGCGATGTGCGCCATGATCCGCTGCAGAGCGGTGGCCTAGGCACTCCCGCCCATCTAAGAGTAGAGAGCGGCGGCATACACAAAGCGAACAAAGGCGTGCTGTTCATCGATGAGATCTCAAGCCTAGAGCCAAGGGCACAGCAGGAGCTCCTGACGGCAATGCAAGAGCGCAAGTACCCCATAACAGGCCAGAGCGAAATGAGCTCTGGCGCGCTGGTTAAAACCGAACCTGTTCCATGTGATTTCATACTGGTGGCTGCGGGAAACCTGCAAGACATAAAGAACATGCACCCTGCGCTCAGGTCGAGGATAAGGGGATACGGATATGAGGTATACATGGACTCGACCATGGAGGACAACAAGACCAACGAGTACGCGATAGTGCAATTCATAGCACAAGAGGTCAAAAAGGACGGCAAGATACCACATTTCGATGCCTCAGCGATAAACGAGATCATAGAAGAGGCTCGGCGCAGATCAGGAAGGAAAGGCAGGCTGACGCTCATATTGAGGGACCTCGGTGGCCTGATCAGGGCAGCAGGGGATATAGCAGTCGAGAAGAACCACAAACTGGTCACGGCTTCTGATGTTATCGCTTCGCGCCGTCTGGCCAGTCCGATAGAGGCACAGGTGGTGACGCAGGAGATAGAGTACAGGAAAGCGTACCGCGTGTTCGAAACGCACGGGTTCAAGGTCGGAAAGGTCAACGGCCTCGCGGTCATAGGCAATTCAACCATGTCCGCAGGCATAGTGGTTCCGATAGTAGCTGAGGTTACTCCCGCCAGTTCGAGGTCCGAAGGCAAGTTCATACCTACGGGCAAGCTCGGCAAGATAGCTACAGAAGCGGTGAAGAATGTTAGTGCGATAATAAAGAAGCATATGGGCAGGGATATTGCCAATTATGATATGCATGTGCAGTTCCTGCAGACATACGAGGGCATAGAAGGAGATAGCGCAAGCATATCGGTTGCGATAAGCATCATATCGGCGATGGAGAACATACCGATAGACCAATCCGTTGCTATGACAGGGTCTCTGTCAGTCAGGGGCGACGTGCTCCCCGTCGGCGGTGTGACGAGCAAAGTCGAGGCGGCGATAAGCTCTGGGATAAAGAAAGTCATAATACCCGCGAGCAATGCCGGCGATATATACCTAAGCAAGGACAAGCTCAAGAAGGTGAAGATAATACCGGCTAAGAGCATAGCTGATGTGATGGCTGCATCGCTCAAGGCGGGAAGCAAGCGCGACTCTATGATTGCAGAGCTCAAAAGGCATAGGGAGGGGAAGATCTGATGGCTGGCAAGACAGACAAAGGCGGCGCTATAGTTCAGGATAACGAAGTCGAGAAGAAGCTCCGCGGATTCGGCAAATCCATAGTTGATGATATATACCAGGGCGAAAACCCGAAGTTTGTCACTGGCGTCAGATCAAGGTCGAATGTGATATACGACAAGGATGGCGGTTTCCTGCACCTCGGGCCCGCGCAGGAGGAGAGGAACTTCATAAACATATCGCAGTCGAGGAAGTTCATGCAGACAGTGGCTATAGCGTCGAAGTGCAGCTCATTCGTCAAGGAGAACCTGCACACCTCCATAAGGGGGCTTTTCTATCAGCTCAAGTATTCATTGGGCGAGGATGTCGATGAGAACATATTCAGCGAGCAGAGCGAGTCAAATCCATTGATAGAGGACCTGGAATCGTCTCTAGGCCTCAGGAGGGAGGATCTCAACCTAAGCGCCGACAGAAAAGGCTTTCTGGCGGGCAACATGCGCATAATAGACAAGTTCGGCGGCGAGAGCCTCGAGATAGACGCGAGCAAGCAGGGAAGGAGTGGGTTCCCAATACCTAGTGATGTTGACAACGGCATAGAGTTCGTCGATGTAAAGGCGAAATACGTGCTGGTCGTAGAGAAGGATGCGGTATGGCAGAGGCTCAATGAGGATGGCTTCTGGAAGAAGGAGGACGCGATACTCATAACTCCAAAAGGGCAGGCATCAAGAGGAACCCGCAGGCTCATAAAGAAGCTCTCGGAGCTCGGCCTTCCGATCTATGTGTTCAACGACTGCGATGCATGGGGCTGGTACATCTACTGGACGATAAAGACTGGCAGCATGAATCTCGCTTATCTGGGCAGGGACATGGCGACTCCCGAAGCCAGGTTCATCGGCGTGACTATGTCGGATATCGAAAGGTACGATTTCCTCAAGAAGCTCACAATGAGAGCCAGCGAGGTTGACCTGAAGCGCGCTCAGGAGATGCTCTCCTACTCATGGATAAACAGGCACAAGGAATGGGTCGAAGAGCTCAAGAAAGTGCTCACGACCAAGACGAAGCTCGAGCAGGATACGCTGCAGGGCCCTAAACTTACCTTCCTCGGCGACTATGTGAGAGACAAGATAAAGAACAGGGAATTCCTCCCGTAAATCCTGCAGCAACCGCGCACATATGCGCTTCTATATCTTTATGACTGGCTGCATGTTTGTGAGGCCGAGCTTCTTCAATGTCGCTTCGGGGTTGTCATAATACTCCTTCACTATGTTATTTATGCTGACAATGTCACGTGTGCCCTGCTTGTTCATCGCATACAGTATATTCGCCCTAACGTTCTCTTCAGCGAGTATATCCGGCGGCGGAATCCCCAAGATCGTGGACAAAGTGTCCCTGTAAGTGACGCTGGGCAGTATCGGTGCGGCTTTGTGCGTTTTGTAATCAAATCTGTACAGGTCGGAGAGCAGTATCTGCGTTTCCATGCCGGATATCTCAGATATCTGTACTATCTTTCTTGATGGCTTGCTCTTCTCATACACCTGCGCAAGTATTATCAGCGCATCTATGACCGGTATTATATCCTTCGGCACGTTCATGGGCGCATGCTGCAGCCTGTTTATCATATCCCTAGTAGAAGAGGCGTGTATGGTTCCCATAGATATCTTGCCTATGTTCATCGCTGTCATCATATCGTTCGCTTCCTCTCCGCGCACTTCCCCTATTATTATCATGTCGGGCCTCATCCTGAGCGCGTTCTTCACCAAGTCTGTCGTAGTCATGTCGTCGCTGGTTTCGAGCCTGACGCAGTTCTCCTGCGTTTCCGTGTTAAGCTCATACGTCTCTTCTATCGTGACTATCCTAGCTTCGGGCCTGAAGAACGAGAACATCGCATTCAGCAGGGTAGTCTTCCCTGCGGCGGGCATGCCTCCTATGAGCATATTCGCGGGCCTTACCCTGAACCCGTCTACGTAGACCCAAAGCCTCGCCGCAATCTGGTAATCCATAACCCCAAGATTAACCAGGTCGAGTATGCTCATCGCCTGCATCTTGAAATTCCTTATTGTTATGTCATATCCCAACGGGGACGATACTATGTTTGCCCTGCTGCCATTTTTCATGTGCACATCGAGTATGTTGCCTTTCGAGGCTTCGTTGGTGGAATAAAGCTTCAGCTTGTCCACAAGCAGTGCAAGGTCCTCCTTGCCGCCGATGCTGCTGCTAACCTTCTGTTCCCCCAGCATAGAATCATAGACGAATATATTGGAGGTGTTATTCACCATTATATCTTCTACAGTGCTCTTGCCAAGGAGATCGTTAAGCGGGCCGAGGTCCTCCATATCCTTAAGCATCTGGTCTATGCTCTGCTGGTCTATGTCAGGCATCAGCGTCTTTGCCACCGATTCTACGAGCTCCCTCTTTTTATCGTCGTTGCTTATACCTACAAACTTACCCTTAAGGTTTTTCATCACATTTGATTCCATCAAGCGCAAATC
>JABEBX010022482.1_pt1 | contig 16600 bp, 14 predicted proteins | sample 7245971 | NCBI WGS metagenome assembly JABEBX01 (sample SAMN14506365, study PRJNA622280) | hot springs metagenome | biome: hot spring [ENVO:00000051]|acidic hot spring [ENVO:00002120]; feature: spring [ENVO:00000027]|sediment [ENVO:00002007]; material: sediment environment [ENVO:01001048]... | reverse complement strand
AGATTCAATACAAGATAAAATTCAATTTGGCAGGGATTTTGGTAGAATTTATAGTTTGTTAAAGATTAGAATGAATAAAGAAGAAATGCAATTGTACCCGACTTATGAAAAGTATTTTTCTTAAATGAGTTTGTGTTGGATATTTTATGATAAAAATTAAAAACGTGCATTTGCCTAAAGAAGCAGAAGATGGGTTTAGGATACTAGTAGATAGACTTTGGCCAAGAGGCATTACAAAACAAAAGGCTTCTATTGACTTGTGGTTAAAGGATTTAGCTCCAAGCGATGAGCTTCGAAAATGGTATTCTCACGATGAGAATAAATGGAATGAGTTTAAGATACGCTACTATAGGCAATTGCAAACAAAACAGTCTATTATTGATACTATAATTTCAGAGGGAAAAAAGAACAAGACAGTTACGCTTGTATTTTCATCAAAAAGCCCGCTAAATAATGCGCAAGCATTGCTAGAATACATTCAAAAAGGAGGCAAATATGAGTGATAATTGCACAATTTTGGAAAAAATTTTTGAGCACGTTGGCGATGGCATTTTATTTTGCGATACACAAGGCATAATTCAAATATGGACAAAAGGGATGGAAAGCATATTTGGCTATAGCGCAAATGAAGCTATAGGCAAAAGCCTAGACATAATAATCCCCGAAAAATACAGAAAAATTCATTGGGATGGGTTTTATAGGGCAGTAAAAGTAACAACTACAAAGTATTCTTCGCAGTTGTTATCTGTACCAGCAATAGGTAAAGAAAATAAATCGCTATCGATAGAATTTAGCATATCAATAATTCAAGAAGACAACAATATAATTGGTTTTGGTGCAGTTATTAGAGATGTAACAAAGCAATTTTTAGAAAAAAAGCAAATGAAAAAAGATTTAGAAGACTTAAAAAACCAATTAAGCAAATAAAAAGAAGGTGGTTTGTAAGCGTTTGTTCAACGTACTTGGATGGTGGATTTGTGCATTACAACACGTTAATTTTTTTATTCATTTTTGAAATAAATCAATTTTTTTTAAAACAGGTATGCTAAAATTGTCTCTTAGATTAAGAGAATTACAAGGGGGTTGTTATGGGTTTTCTAGAGCGCTTTAGCTTTTTTAAAAAGGTAGGCAGTTTTTCTAATTCTTTAGGCGAAGTGCGCTTAGAAGATAGAAAATGGGAAAATGGCTATAGAAATAGGTTTTCTTATGATAAAATCGTAAGAAGCACGCATGGTGTTAACTGTACAGGCTCATGCAGCTGGCAGATATTCGTTAAGAATGGGATCATTACATGGGAAATCCAACAAAATGATTATCCAGACACTCAAGAAGGTTTGCCAGAATACGAACCCAGAGGTTGTCCAAGCGGTGCAAGCTATTCAAGCTATATCTATAGTCCGCATCGTATAAAGCATCCAATGATACGAGGTGAACTATTAAAGCTTTATCGTGAAAAAAGAAAAACTCTAGACCCCGTTGAATCATATAAACAGATAGTAGAATCCAACGAAGCCATTTTATACAAACAAAAAAGAGGCCAGGGTGGTTTTGTAAGAATTAGCTGGGATGAAGCGCTTGAAATTATTGCAGCAGCCAATATTTACACTATCAAAACGTATGGTCCAGATAGAATATTTGGTTTTAGTCCAATTCCTGCTATGAGCATGGTAAGTTACGCTTCTGGCGCGAGGTATTTATCTCTAATTGGAGGTGCAGTTGGCAGTTTTTATGATTGGTACTGCGATTTGCCTCCATCTTCACCACAGGTATTTGGTGAACAAACAGATGTGCCAGAATCAGCTGATTGGTATAACTCAACATATTTAATGCTTTGGGGCTCGAATGTTCCTCAAACCAGAAGGCCAGATGCTCACTTTTACACAGAAGTGCGCTATAAAGGGACAAAAACAGTTGTAGTGTCTCCAGATTTTAGCGAAGCATCAAAATTTGCAGATGTTTGGATAGCGCCAAAGCCTGGCACAGATGCAGCGCTTGCACTTGCTATTGGCCATGTGATTTTGAAAGAGTTTCACATAGACAAACAATATGAGTATTTTGCTAATTATGTAAAATCCTACACAGATATGCCACATTTAGTAATATTGGAGCAACGCGGTGATTATTACATACCATCGAGATTTTTAAGGGCTTCAGATATATTGAATAAAGCTGATCAATACGATGATTGGAAAACTGTAGTTATTGATTCAAACACAAACAAATTATCTATTGTAAATGGTAGCATTGGTTTTAGATACGATAAAAGTGGCAAGTGGAATTTGCACACAAAAGATGCTATTGCAGATGATGATATTGACCCTAAATTGTCTTTAATAGATACAAAAACCCATATTGTAGATGTAGCATTTGCTGACTTTTTAAATAATTCTATCATAAAGAGAAAAGTAAGTGCCCTTAGAGTAAACCAAAATGGCAAAGAATTTTTGCTTGCAACCGTTTTTGATCTACTCAGTGCACACTATGGAATAGATAGAGGCTTAGACGATAATAATACAGCTAAAAGTTACAATGAAGATGCTTTGTACACACCAGTGTGGGCAGAAAAAATCACAGGTGTCAAAAAAGAAGTAATTATTAAAATTGCTCGAGAGTTTGCACAAAATGCTTATAAAACACAAGGAAAATCAATGGTCATAATAGGTGCTGGTGTAAACCACTACTATTACACAGATACGATTTATCGCAGTGTTATTAATATGCTTGCAATGTGTGGATGCATCGGTCAATCTGGTGGTGGATGGGCTCATTATGTAGGCCAAGAAAAAGTAAGGCCCCTAGCTGGATGGTCTGCTATAGCATTTGCTTTAGATTGGTATAGACCGCCAAAGCAAATGAATTCAACCTCTTTTTACTATTTTCACACAGACCAATTTAGATATGAAAATGTAAAAGTAGACAGTTTATTATCCCCATTAGCAGAAAATTTTTATAAAGATTACTCTGTAGCTGATTTTAATGTAAAAGCTGTTAGAATGGGATGGTTGCCTAGTGCACCATATGTGGATAAAAACCTCATTAGTATTGTAAAGGATGCTGAAAAAAACAATGTTGACCCAATTGAATATTTCATTAAGCAGATAAAAGAGGGAAACATTAAATTTTCTTTTGAAGACCCAGATAACCCAGTAAATTTTGTGCGCAACATGTTTGTTTGGCGCTCTAATTTATTGGGTGCAAGCAGCAAAGGCCATGAGTATTTCTTAAAGCATCTCCTAGGTGCAAAATCTGGTGTTTTGGCTGAAGAAATAGCAGAAAATAATAGACCAAAAGAAATTGTTTTTAGACAAGCGCCAGAAGGAAAACTTGACCTTCTTGTAACACTGGATTTTCGTATGTCTACAACCTGTATTTACTCTGATATTGTTTTGCCAGCTGCTAGTTGGTATGAGAAAGAGGATTTAAGCACAACAGACATGCACCCATTTATACATCCCTTTTCTAAAGCGCTCGATCCACTATGGGAAAGCAAAAGCGACTGGGATATATTTAAAGCTTTATCAAAGAAATTTTCAGAATTAGCCAAAGATCATTTAGGTAAAGAAAAAGAAATTGTTTTATCGCCTCTTATGCATGATACGCCAACTGAGTTGGGTCAAGCTTTTGAGCCAAAAGATTGGAAAACTGATAATGTAGACATAGTGCCATCTAAGAATTTTCCACAAGTTAGCGTTATCGAAAGGGATTATCCAAACGTGTACAAACAGTTTATTACTATTGGACCATTGCTAGAAAAAGTTGGCAATGGCGCAAAAGGCGTTTTATGGGATACAAAAGAAGAAGTGGAATTTTTAAAAAGATTGAATGGTGAAATTGATAGTAAAGCCTCAATTGACAACGCAAAGAAGGTATGCGAAGCAATTTTAACCCTTGCTCCAGAAACCAACGGTGCTGTCTCAAACAAAGCTTGGGATAATTTAGCTACCAAAACTGGCCATAAGCATAAAAGCGTAAGACCATCCAAAGATTACACTCTAAGGTTTTTTGATTTGCAAGTTCAACCAAGACGCACTCTAACAACGCCTATTTGGAGCGGCATTGAATCAAAAGAAATACCATACAGCGCAAACTACATAAATGTGCATGAGCGTGTTCCTTGGCACACGTTAACAGGAAGAATTCAATTTTATCAAGACCACAAATGGATGCAGATTTTTGGCGAGAACTTTGCTATATACAAACCCTTAATTGATGCAAAATCTTTAGCAAATATTAACAAAGAAGAAAATTCGCTTGTACTAAAGTGGAGCACACCCCATCAAAAATTTGGCATTCACTCAACATATGTAGATTTGTTAATGCTTCAGACCCTATCCAGAGGAGGGCCTCATATTTGGATTAGTGAAAAAGATGCAAGGCAAATTGGTATAAAAGACAATGATTGGATTGAAGCATTTAATAAAAATGGTGTGGTAATAGCTAGAGCTGTGGTAAGCCAAAGAATCCCACAAGGTAGCGCCTTTATGTATCATGCCCAAGACAAAATTATCAACACGCCAATATCTGATAAAACAAAAACGCGCGCTGGAGTTCACAATAGCGTCATCAAAATACTGCTTAACCCCATCCATATGATTGGTGGTTATGCGCAATTATCGTATTCATTTAATTACTATGGGACGATAGGGTCTAACAGGGATGATTTTGTGATAGTTCGAAGGCTTGATAGCGTACATTGGTCAAAGCAGGAAAAAAGCAGGGAGGCTCTATGAAAGTTATGGCGCAACTTTCAATGGTATTAAATTTAGATAAGTGTATTGGATGTCATACCTGTTCAGTCACATGCAAAAATGTATGGACGCAAAGGGAAGGACTTGAATACGCGTGGTTTAATAATGTTGAAACAAAACCAGGCATAGGATATCCTAAAAATTGGGAAGACCAAAATAAATATAAAGGCGGCTGGAAATTAGAAAATAATGCCTTAAAGCTTAATTTGGGCTCAAAGGTTAGTATTTTGGCAAATATTTTTGCAAACCCTGCTTTGCCTAAATTAAAAGACTATTATGAACCATTTGAATTTGATTACGAGTATCTAAAATCTTCGAATGAAGAGCATTTTCCATCATTAAAACCGATATCTACAATAACCAAAAGAGAAATTGACATTGAATGGGGACCAAACTGGGAAGATGACCTAGCAGGTGAGTTTGAAAAAAGAATGCACGATTATAATTTCAATAAAATAGAAAAAGAGATTTATGCCGAGTTAGAAAATACATTTATGCTGTATTTGCCTAGATTGTGTAATCATTGTCTAAATCCAGCTTGTGTGGCTTCTTGTCCATCTGGTGCCATTTATAAGCGCTATGAAGATGGCATTATATTGATTGATCAAAACAAATGCCGCGGTTGGCGAATGTGCGTAAGCGCTTGTCCGTACAAAAAAATCTATTATAATTACAAAACTGGCAAATCAGAGAAGTGTATACTGTGTTATCCGCGCTTAGAAGTTGGAAAACCAACTGTGTGTTCAGAATCTTGCGTAGGTAAAATCCGATACATTGGCGTGTTGCTTTACGATGCAGATAGAATAGAAGAGATTGCTAAGACGCAAAATGATAAAGACTTGTACAATGCGCAAATGTCAATTTTCTTAGACCCACACGATGAAACAGTTATTAAAAAAGCAAGAGAAGATGGCATACCCCAAAATTTTATTGAAGCTGCTCAAAACTCGCCTGTATACAAAATGGTTTGCGAGTGGAAGATTGCTTTTGGCTTACACCCAGAGTTTAGAACGATTCCAATGAATTTTTATATACCGCCATTGTCACCTATAATGAATAAACCAGAGTTGTTTGAAAGCGATTCAGTTTTTGGCGATATTGAATCGCTTAGTTTGCCTGTTGATTATTTAGCCAATTTACTTTGCGCCTCAAATAGAGAACCAATAATAGGTGCTTTGAAAAAACTCATGGCGCTAAGAGCATTTTATAGAGAAAAGCTTGTTGATAATAAAATTGATGAAAACATCTTAAAATTAGCAAACATGACAGTAAAACAGGCAGATGAGATGTATAGGTATTTAGCTATAGCTAAATATGAAGATCGATTTGTAATACCCACGCACCATAGAGAATATTTTCAGGACAACTTTAAACAAAAGGGTTTAGAAGGTTTGAGTAAATTTGATTTTGGAGGCTAATATGCAAGATATTAAAGGTACGCCCTCACAGGGTTTGTTTGGAGCAACATTAGGTTTCTTTTTCGGATTTGCTGCAGTTGCACTTTTTGGTCCAACAGCAGCGAAATTTAAAGATGTGCTATCTCTTACGCCACAGATGGTTGGCTTACTTGTAGCTATGCCTGCTTTGTCTGGGTCTTTGCTTAGAATACCATTTTCAGCATGGGTAGATACAACAGGCGGAAGAAAACCATTTCTTATTTTAATGATTATAGCTGTATTTGGACTAATTGGACTATCTGCTATAATTTATATGGTCTTATACAATAATTTAAGAAGTGGCGTGTATCTTTGGTTATTGGTATTTGGACTATTAAGCGGAGCTGGTATCGCTACATTTTCTGTAGGTATAAGTCAAGTGTCATACTGGTTTCCTCAAAATAAACAGGGTTTTGCGCTTGGGTTTTACGCGGGCGTTGGAAATCTAGCACCAGGCATATTTTCTTTTTTGTTGCCTATAGCTTTGCATAGTGTGGGATTGTTAAATTCTTATTTAATATGGCTTGGATTTTTAGTAATAGGTGTTGTACTTTATTACTTTACAGGCAAAAATGCACCTTATTTTCAATTAAAACAAAAAAATTTAGAAGATAAAAAAGCACAAGAGCTTGCAAGAAAGCTTGGTCAAGAATTATTTCCATCAAAAAACTTGATTGAAAGCTTAATAATATCAGCTAAAAACCATAAAACATGGCTGCTTGTAATTTTGTACTTTACCACATTTGGTGGTTTTGTTGCACTAACTGCATGGTTGCCAACTTATTGGAAATTGTACTTTAATTTGAGTCTTGTAAATGCGGGACTGCTTACAGCAACTTATTCAATTTTGACCTCTGCCATTCGCATTGTAGGCGGTTCAATATCCGATAAGATTGGTGGAGCAAACACATCCATAATTTCTCTTGTATTGATGTTAATTGGCGCTTTGGGTTTGTTTGTGGCTAAGTCTATAGGTGTTGCTATTGTATCAGAGTTGATTCTTGCAATAGGCATGGGTGTAAATAATGCTGCAGTATTCAAACTTGTCCCAAAGCTTGCGAGTGATGCAGTTGGCGGTGCAGCTGGCTGGGTAGGAGGCCTTGGTGCATTTGGCGGCTTTGTTATACCGCCTATTATGGGAGAATTTGTAGCATTGTACAAAAATGAAGGGTATGCAAAAGGTTTTGTCGTGTTTATAATACTTGCTGCAATTTCAATTGTCATTGCATACTATTTAAAACAAAAAGCTAAAGCATAAAAATGCAGTCTTTGAAGTTTTTGTCTATTTTGCTTTTATACCCAGATGAAGAGTTAATCAATCATCTATGTGAGTTAAAAGAATTTGCGCTAGCTAATAAATTGGATGTTGTAATGCCTTTGTTGGAGTATATAGAAAATGATGATATACTAGAAGTCCAAGCGCATTACACGGCCAATTTTGATTTAACGCCATCATGCAGTTTATATTTACTTGATAATTTTGAAGATAACAAAAACAAAGGTTCAAAACTGCTAATTTTTCTTGAAAAGTACTCAAAAGAAAATCTTGAGCTATCCCAAAACCACACACCAGATTATTTACCTATTTACTTAGAATATTTGTCATTAATACCAAAAGATATAGCTATAAAAGAGATTGATCACTACAGCAATGTTTTAAACAAAATTTTTGAGAAGCTCTTAAGTATCAATAGCCCTTATGCTTTAATCTTTGAAGCGCTACTTAATAAGGAGGTTTTGTATGGGTTGGATTAATTACTTTTTGTTTGGTATTTATCCTTACATAGTTTTAGCTGTTTTTATAGGCGCAAGTCTATTAAGATTTGCATATGCGCCGCTTACTTGGAAATCTAGCTCTAGTGAAATATTTGAAAAACAGCAGTTAAAAGTTGGAAGCAATTTGTTCCATATAGGCATAATAGCTCTATTTTTTGGACATTTAGGAGGGCTTTTGACACCTCATTATGTCTTTGGATTGTTAGGTTTAACTGACAAAACACACCAGATTGTGGAAATCTATGCAGGTACTTTATCTGGCGTTGTTTGTATTATTGGCGCATTTTTGCTAATTATTCGAAGGTTTTTTAGCAATTATTTGTTTAGCACATCTACTGTAATGGATTTGATTGTTTTATTATGGATTTTTTTGACAGTTGCAGCAGGCTTAATGAGTATTCCATATTCTTATTTATTAGATAGAAATGGCGAGTGGCTGGTTAATTTTGCAAATTACGCTCAGCATATTGTGTTATTTAAGCCAGATGCAGTTAATTACCTAAATGGCATACCTTTTATCTACAAACTACACATATTTATGGGTCTAACATTATTTTTAATGCTTCCATTTAGCAGGCTTGTTCATATATTTAGTGGAAGTTTGATATTTTTTGCCTATCCATTTAGATCAAGGCAAATATTGAGAAAATACAACTCTATTTAGTCACAAGTATTGCTTAGGCATACTGCTTAAGCAATACTTTTAGATTGATTCTACTTTATATACCCTGCGTCTAAATTTAAAGAATATTAAAAGTGAGCTTAAAATTATAATTATAAAACCAATTGAAACGATTGTTGAGCTTGGGTCTTTTGCTACACTTAAAACTGTTATATAGTTTTCTTTTGCATCTGTAAATGTTATGTTAATTGGGCCTAAATTTGCGCTATCGCCAAGCTTCATCCAACCAGAAGCTTCGCCTTGAGGTAGTGCTACATACAAAAGTGCTATAGGTTTTGAGTTGTAGTAGCTTAAATTGGCTAAATAAAATCTCGCATTGTCAGCAATCATGATTTTGTGCAAGTATAGTTGAATCTTAGAACCATTCACATTTAAAGTGATATAGCTGTTATGTGGGTCAAGTTGGTAGCTTGCTTGATAAAACCATATGCCTTTGTATATAAAAGGATGATTAACAGTTACGCTAAAGGGTATTTTCTGATTTGAATCAATAATATAGCCATCAGTTTTGTACTGTGAAGGTATGTCTTTGTTTTCATAGAAACTAATTGTAAAGTTTTTATTGTAAACCGAAAAAGGCAAACTTAAGTAATTGTTTCTTAGCATAACAAGATTGCTTGATTGATTCTGCGGAATTTCCATTATGCCGCGAAATCCCCATATTGAGCCTATAAGTGCGCCTAATGCCACAATTAATATACCAAAATGTATGCCATATACGGCAATTTTTCGAATAGGGTATCTGTATGCTGCAATAAGCCCATTTTTTTGTTGTATATAGAGTTTTTTTGCTTTGAGTAGGCTAATTAGGTGCAATTGAGTGCGTGTTTCATCGTGCGAGTGGAATGTTTTGTTTGGCGCTTTTGGATCAAATATAGCTAATGTTTTAGGTATCATGCTTAGTGTGCACAGTATGAGATTTACTACAAACAACACAATTAAAAGCAAAAACCATTTAGAGTAATAAACATTAGATAGTCCTAGATTTTGCAAGAATTTTACATTGCTTGCAAACGTGCCGATTGCGCTAAAAAAAGCTATTAAACTAAGTAGTACTACTGCCAATGTTAAGCTTTTTAACAAGTTATATATATTATCAATAATTTTATTAATTTGACCCATAGCTATGTAGTCCTGGCAAAACAAAATTAACGCCCAAATAAGTAATGATTACGCAGATAAAACCAATTACACCCAAATAAGCCAAAAACCTTGCGCTTTTACTTTTTCTTGCATAATGCAAATTTATTAGATACACAATCCATGTGATAAAGCTCCATGTTTCTTTTGGATCCCAACTCCAATAACCGCCCCATGCATATTTTGCCCAAATTGAACCTGTAATAATGCCAATGGTGAGCAATACAAAACCAAATATTAAAGGTTTTTCAATCCACTCTTTCTTTTCGTATGGCTTGACAATAAAGCCTAAAACAAATAACATACTTGCAATTAATATCCAAAATACAATACCAGTAATTAGAGGATTAGAATGTGCTATGTATACGATAGACACAGTGACAATCAAACTTATTATGGCTCCAAATGCCAATGAACCTATGGCTTTATCAACGTATTTTTTTGATGAGTATAGCACATACGAGCTTGCTGTAAAATTTATCGCAAAACCAGCATATCCCAAAAATGATGTAATGACATGCGCTGTAAGCCAGTTGCTCTTTAGCGCAGGAATAAGTGGCTCAATGTGTTCGCTAAAACCAGCTATTGACAAAGATAAAATTGTAGCGCTAATGATAATTGAGCTAAAAAGTACAATGAAACTTGAAGCTTTTTTGATCATTATTGTTTGTATTAAACCCAAGCATAATGTGAAAAACACAAATGACTCAAAAGCATTTGTAACGGGCAGATAGTTGTATCCTTTTTGATATGTTTCAAATGTTCTTAGCGCAAAATATAGAAATTCTGTCAAAAAAGCCAATACAAATATGATTTTTCCGATAAGATCAATATTCTTTTTTTTAACAACAAAACCAAAAATCAAAACGATAGCGCTTAAAAGGTAAATAAAGTTTGCAATTGACAAAATATTTGAATACATACTATCCACCTTTTATAATAAGAATTAATTTCAACATTTTGACCACATACACATTATACAATATTGAATGTGGTTGTCAAAAAAAACAAACCAAATTTATACACTGTATTACCGAACATTTCTACAAATTGACTATATTAATATAGCATAACTGATTACAATTTTTTTTGACTTATGTTAAATTTTTAGATTTTGATAGTGTTTTTATGTAATTAATATTCAATTAAAATGTCATTTATGTGTGTTACAAATTTCTACAAAATAATACTATTTGGAGGGGGGCATGTCTTTGAAGTTACGCGCTATAGCATTATTTGTTTTTGTTGTGCTTTTTAATCTTGTAGCATGGGGGGCATTTTTTTATCTAGTTCGACTAAATCCCATCTTGTCTAGTTTAGGTTTAATGGCTTATTTTTTTGGCTTAAAACATGCTTTTGATGCAGACCATATTGCAGCAATTGACAATGTAGTTAGAAAGCTTAGACAAGACAATCAAAAGCCTGTAGGTGTAGGTTTGTTTTTTTCTTTAGGTCATTCTACTGTTGTAATTTTGTTGTCATTGGGCCTAATCATAGCTGCAAGATCAATCCAAACACACATGGATTTTTTAAAGAATTTTGGAAACATTTTTGGAACAGTAGTTTCTGCTCTTTTTTTAACAATTATTGGCATTCTAAATTTATTTGTAGTAAAGAGCTTATGGGACTTATCTAAAGAATATAAAAAAGGCAATATCAAGCATGAAGAAATTGATCAGCTTTTGGTAAAGCGTGGACTTATGGGTCGATTTTTTGGCTTTTTGTATAAAAAAATACATAAAAGCTATCAAATGTACCCTGTGGGTTTTCTATTTGGACTTGGCTTTGATACAGCAACAGAAGTAGCAGTTTTGGGAATTTCAGCTGCTTTGGCGCACAATTCTTCACTGCCAATATGGAGCATTTTGGTATTTCCAATTTTGTTTACAGCAGGCATGAGTCTTATGGATAGTCTGGATGGACTTGCTATGATGAAGGTATATGATTGGGCGATGAATGACATAGTAAGAAAATTATTTTTTAATATTTTTGTGACTGGAGCTAGTGTGTTTGTGGCTTTGTTTGTAGGCACTATTGAATGGATTCAAGTAGCATCAACAGAGCTTAATTTGACGCAACCGTTTTTTGTATTTATACAAAATATACCATTTAGTGAATTAGGATTGGGTATTGTTGGAGTTTTGGTTTTAAGCTGGATAGGAGCATATATTTACTACAAAAAAGCACTTGTAAAAATCAAAGCAAGCTAATATAGAGGTTCTTTATGAAAGCAATACCAATATTTACGTTTGTGATATTTGCGCTACTGTTTTATTTAAAAGCTAGCGCTTTTGAAGTCACGTCAAATTCTGACATAAATATTTACGGTTCAATCAAGCAGTACTTTGTGTGGGGCAACAACAATTATACGCCCCCACCTCCAACATACCCAGCAAATACCGCATACAATGGTTTGCAAAAAGGCTTTTCATCCACTGTTTTGCAAACATATGCGGGTACAACTAAATTAGGCATGGATATAAAAGGTGATAAGGTTGAAGCTAACATAGAAAGCGATTTTGAGTCAGATGATAATGCACTGTGGCTTCTAAAAGCATATTTTAAGTATGAGATAAACAATAACCTATCTTTATTGATTGGAGAAGCAAACATGGTAGGTGAACTAAATACAGTTTCTGATAATTACTACGCTATGCCGGGTTTTAACCAAACATGGCCATTTGGCACAGATCAGATAAGGCTAGATGGCAAATTTGAAACGCACTCATTAATTATAAAGCCTACAATTGCTTTGGAAAACTTAAATCGTTTTTTTCTAACAGATGACGAGATAAAAAACAAAAATATCACTACAAAACTACCAGGTATTGGCACAAAACTTGATGTAGACTTCTTTTTTTATGGTTCAAAAGCAAGGGCCTATACATTTTTAGAAACACAGCAAATTTATCTAAACTCTCAAAATTCTCATTGGCCATACGTCTTTGGTATTGGCACAAGCTTGCCAATAAATAATTTGACGCTTATGTCTGAATTTGTTTATGGAAAAGGCGCAACAAACTATGTGGGGCTTATTGAAGCAGGCGATAATGCAAGCGAAACTGAAGTGCCAAATTCATATAGTGATACATTTACGGCAAGACGTTTTAGGGCTTATAACATTGAGGCAAGCTATACTTTGTCTGATGCATGGTCAGTGTATGGAGGATACGATAAATTAAACTTTATGAAAGATTTAGATACAGCCAATCAATCAATTTGCTCAGCCGATGGCAGATTCTTAGGCATAAGCTACAATTTAACAAAATCAACTACGTTGAGATTAGAGTACGATATATTCAAGACCCAATATTACAACCAAACAGGATATTTAACAACTGCTTGGGCAAGGCAATTGTTCTTAAGTGCCCAGTATGATTTTTAAAAGGCTATTGTTGCTTTTGTGCCAATATTTTGTGTGCTTTCAATTTCAATTTTGGCATTGTGTAGATCTAAAATTTCTTTTACAAGGCTTAGGCCAAGACCTAAGCCTTCGATATTTTTTGACCTAGATGGGTCAACACGGTAAAATTTATCAAATACTTTATCGAGAACTTCTTTAGGTATACCAAACCCGCTATCAACAATTTCAACTTGATTAGGTGGGCTAATTAAAATATTTATGTTACCACCTTCTCTATTGTATTTAATCGCATTGTCTAAAATATTTAAGAAAACTTCCATAATGAGTGTATGATCTGCTTCAACAGAAAAAGTAGAGCCTGCAACCTTGTATGTTATGTGTTTTTTATCCAATTCCTGTTTTAATATTGAGAGTGATTTTAGAATTATTTCTTTTATATCGCAAGATTTTTTTTCTAAAAGCTGTGTATTTTCTATCTTTATCATTTTTAATAGTGTTTTTATGATTGCCTCCATGTGAAGCGCACTTTCTCTTATTTGATTGATTGTATTTTTATATTCTTCCAAACTGCGCATCTTTCTTAGTGCAATTTCTGTTTCCATCAATATTACGCTTAGTGGTGTTTTAATTTCATGCGAAACATCAGCAATAAATTGCTTTTGCTTAGTAAATAGTCTATCGAGCCTTTCAAAAGTGCGATTGAATGCAATAACTAGTGGTTTTAATTCTGTAGCTACATTCTCATTTATATGGCTGTATCTTAGGTTGGATTCAGAAAGTTTACTGATTGTATTAGAAATGTGTTTTAGAGGTTTAAGATTTGTATTTACAATATATATTCCCCCCAAGGCGCTTAGAACAATTGCAACTAAGATTGCTATGGATAATATTCCCAAATAAGTTTGAAGTAAATCAATTTCGTCATCAATATCTTGAGCACATTCAACTATAAAATGTTTTTTATTTATAAAAAAATCATACGAGAATATGCGCACAGGTTCACCTTTTAGATTGACTGTTTTTGCCGATTGTATAAAAGGCAAGGTAACTGTATGAATAAGTTGTTTACCAAAATTTCTATCAATTTTATTTCTAATTCTATTTATAAAAACATCAATAACATTGCTATCCAAATCAAAGTCTTCGTTATACAGATGCTCGATTATCATTGAGCGACTTACAACTTTGTTTTTGTTAACGGCTAAATATTCAAGCAAAATATACTCTTTTGCAGAAAACTCAATTAACTTATTTGCCCTTTTAACTGTTTTTCTTACAGTATCAATTTCTAAATCATCTATTTTAATAATAGGTGTTGATATTAAATATTTACGCCTTACAATCGCTCTTGTTCTAGATAGCAATTCTTCAAATGAAAATGGTTTGGTAAGATAATCATCTGAACCGCTATCAAGCCCCAAAACTTTGTCTTGTACTGCATCTTTGGCTGTAAGTATAATTATAGGTGTTGAATTATTTTGCTCTCTCAGCTTTTTTAAGATGCTTATTCCATCTATTATAGGTAGCATTATATCAAGCACTATGCAATCATAAATATTGTTTTGAGCAAGAAATAGCCCATCTTCGCCATCATATGCAACATCAACGGCAAATCCTTCTTCCTCAAATCCTTTTTTTATCAAATTTGCCAATGTTTTTTCATCTTCTACAACTAGAAGCCTCATAACGATAACCTTACCTCAAACCTAAAAATTTTTCAAGAGAAAAAAGAGGGAAGTCTTCCCTCTTTTTTAATCCTCTTGTTCGCCACTTTCTTTTTCAGAATCAAGCTTGTCTTTTTCGATTTTTAATACTTTAGCATTTCCAGCATCAACTTTTACATCGTGAATTTGGTTATTTGATGCGATTTCAACACCCCATACTAAATAGCCACTCTCGTTTTCTAGCTCAGCTTTGATAACTTTACCAGGTTGAGCTTGCAATGCGCTAGATATGGCTTGATCAAGTGTTGTCTTTGCAAGGTTAGCATAGTTTGCTTCATTTTGGTTTGTGATTTTGGTTGAGCCATTTAGCTGTTGCGTTGCTTTTGAAATACCTACTACAGAACCACTAAGCAATAATCCCGAAAGAGCCAATGCCGCTAATTTTTTTGTGTTTTTCATAACACACCTCCAAATTTTAAATTTCAATAAACACTATACACGCAAAACATTAACAGAGCATGAACGATTAGATGATTGCAAAAACAGCTAAGTAAATGAAAATATTAATGATAGTAAGTACTATAGAGTATTTAAAAAACTCAAAAGAAGTGATTGTTTGATTGGCATGTTTTTCTAAATTTTCTACAATAATAATATTGCTTGCAGCGCCAAGCAAAAAAATATTTCCTGCAATAGAGCTTGCAACAGATAGAGCTAGATAAGACTGCCAAGTTACATGATAAGAATTTAGTATCTGTAAATAAAGCGTTACAAGGGGAACATTTGACACAAATTGACTTGCAATTGTTGTTATTGCAAATATTACATATGTCGAGACAAGATTTAGACTGCCATTTAAAATATATGTCTGTAAAATATTTGAATCCCAAAAAGCTTTTATTGTAATAAAAAGCCCAATAAAAAAAGCGAGTGTCTTGTAATCAACAGCTTTTATAATTGATAAGCGTTTTCTATGCAAAAGCACAATTGTAGCAGGTATTAAAGATATAAAAAGCAGTGGCATATCAATTATAAAGAAGGCTTTTAGAATGATTAATCCTATTAGAACAACAATTGAGTACAAAGATAGTATCGCTAAGTTTTTGTCACTAAACTCAATATCTTGCATTTGATAGTGAAAACTTTTTTGTTCAAAACTAAATTTAGCGTATAAAAAAAGTAGTATTAAATTTAAAAGCGTGGGTAAAATTAGATATTTTGAGTATAAAATGAAAGGGTTTGTATGAGGCATGTGGCTAACAATGAGGATGTTTTGCGGGCTCCCAATTGGGCTTGCACAAGAGCCGATGGTAATTGCAAGCATGCTCACAATTAGTAATTTTTTAACATTTAAACGGAGTATTTTTGCAAAAGTTAGAATAATTGGTGTTGCGATTACTGCTATCGTGTCATTCATTAAAAGTGAACTGCTTATTGCGCAAAAAGAAATTATAAACAATAACACACCATCGAGATTATTAGTGTGTTTTAAAATGCGATTGGTTAAAAATTTAGCAAGGCCACTTTTTTCTATAGCAACACCAATACAAAACATTCCAAATAAAAACAATAAAACATTGAAATTAATCGAATAAAACGCTGCTTTTATGCTTATTTGATTAGATAGAATACATATAAGCGCGCTTGCAAGGGTTAGTTGCCATATGCGAATTTGAAATTTGCTAATATTCCTTACTAAACTTAAAGCAAATATGCCTATAATTAAGAAAGTTGGTATATAATGCAAATTTTATCTTATTTATCGTTTTCTATGTAATCTTTTACCCACT
>JABEBX010024320.1_pt1 | contig 16602 bp, 15 predicted proteins | sample 7245971 | NCBI WGS metagenome assembly JABEBX01 (sample SAMN14506365, study PRJNA622280) | hot springs metagenome | biome: hot spring [ENVO:00000051]|acidic hot spring [ENVO:00002120]; feature: spring [ENVO:00000027]|sediment [ENVO:00002007]; material: sediment environment [ENVO:01001048]... | reverse complement strand
TTCGTATGTAACTTCTCCTTAGGGCCGAACCTGCCCACATGCTTATCGCAAATACAATTATTATTCCTATAAAGTAGTCATCTGAAGGGAGTGCCACAAACTTGAACAGGGCATAGATGAATCCGTAGCCAACTATCAGTATTATGAATCCAGCATACCGGTATAGCGCGGGAATGGAACTCATATCAGACATATTCGGATTGTTCAGGAAATTCTTGATCCCCCTTACCAGGCGTTCTGATTCCGCCGTCTTTTCACATACTGGATCCTCAAGGGTCTTCAGTGCTTCATTGAGCATATCGTTTGACTTCTGTACTTCCCTGCTTGATCTGTACAGCTGAGATAGCTGTATCTCTTCCTTCGCAATCTGTAAACAATTCCCGCTTGCAGACATGAATTTATCATTCGATATCTGTGTCTCAAGAAATTGAATTTTTTCTTCTTTTGAAACCATGGATTATCCCTGCTTTTATATGATCCTGTTTCAGATCATGATACATAATCATGCAAATATAGTTTTTAAACTATTCCATTTGATTCCTTATGGCATATTTTTATAAAATTACGATCAGCCTTGTGTTGCAGGTACATTGCCGAATATCCTGACCCTTGTGGATAGGAGAAGGAAAGACAAGCCAGTTATTCCAGCAAACAGGACAAAATAAAAGGAAATGCTCACGCCATACCTGAATATGAAAGCGAAGACGGTGCTTCCCATGAATCCTGAAACTGCCTTTCCTGTATAAAATATTCCGTTGTTGGCTGTGGAAAATCTTGTTCCGAATATATCTCCGATAAGCGAGAAGTAAAGGGAGATCATCGAACCCCCAAAGAAGCCTATAAAAATGATTGAAAGCGCGTACATGCGCATTACCAGGAAAATGGAACCCATTATTATGGCAACGTCAATCAGGGAAACCGACATGGTTCTGCCAATCCTGTCGGATAAGTATCCCAGCATTGGCCTGCTGATGCCGCTCATGAGTGGAAAGATCGAAACAAGTACCGCAAATTCAATCCTCGGAAGCGCAGCCCCTATGTAGCCGAATGATGAGGATATAACAATTAGGGGTATAGAACCGAAAACGAATGACACGTAAAGCACCCAGAAACGCGGGGATTTAACATTTTTCTTCGGTCTCTCGCCCTTCAGCCCCTCATGTGGATATTTCACGAATAGAAGCATCAGGGGCATCGCCACTATCTCCATAAGGCCTATTATCATCATTGGCAACCTGAAACTGGTGGCCTGGGCGATGAATATATTTCCTACACTGGAACCAATGCCGAAACCCAGGGACACAAATCCAACAGCAAGTCCACGCCTGTCCGAAAACCATTTCACGGCAAGGTTTGTTGATATTCCGTAAAGAATGCCCTCCCCTATGCTCCCAACCGACCATATGATGTAGAACAGGTATACCGAATGAATCATCGAGGATCCAAGAAAACCAAAAGCTGACATTATGGCTGCAATTATTCCGATGTTTCTGGGCCCGTCCCTGTCGGCAAAGTATCCTCCGACACCCTGGAAGGTTGTTGAAAATATCGCGAAGAGGGTAAATGCGATTTCAATGGATACGAGTGTTGTATCCAGCCCCTTGACAAGAAGAGGCTCAAATACATTCCATGAGTACTGGTAAAGGGAATTGAATGACATAACGAAGAGGGCAATAAACAGGTATCCTTTCTTCACTGGCAGATGATCACATTCCTGTGCTAAATAATTTGCTTTATTGAATTGCTCATCGGCGACCCGGCCGGTCCGTACGACGGGCATAATTCAAGCTGGATTGAAAAGATCTGCATGAGCAACCGGTAAGCACAGCTGGCCTGCCAATCGCTGAAGAAATACTGTTAACGATTTCCAGAAATGCATTTTAATGGCAAATGCGATCTCCATGTGTTTTATTTGCTGGAAAATGGGCGTAGAACTGAAGCCCTTGAAAAGATCTTTATTATAACGAATAAAAATAGTATAATGGTATCTTAATTATAAACCATATCCTCTATTATTTTAAGGTCTCCCAGGATGTGCGTTATGAGGCAGAATTCGTCCGGCTTATGTGCGTTCTCTTCCATGGTTGTGCACCATACAACCGCAGGAATTCCGCGTGATCTGAAGAATGCAGCGCATGTTCCACCACCTATTCCTATCGTGTGCGGATCCTTTCCCTTTATTTTCTTTATCGATGATACAAGCTTTCTTACGACTTCAGAATTTACGTCCGTTGGCATCGGGGACTGTTCCTTCTGCACTAATTCATACTTTATTGTTGCCCTGCTGCTGGCCTCATAGCTGTTTATTGCATCGTCTATATCCTTGATGACATTATCCAGCCTGTACTCGGGAAGCACCCTGCTGTCAAGGTAAAACACCTCAAGTCCCGGTATCGTGTTTACGTTGTCAACATTCTTCTCGTGCTTTGTTGGTTCGAAGGTTGATTTTCCAGGCCTGTAAAGGTTGTTCTCCATCGTGTATTTTGAATGAAGTTTTTCGTCAAGCATAAGTATAAAGCGTGAACTCTCCCTGAGCGTGTTTATGCCTTCGTCCGGAGTTGATGCATGGCTCTGCTTTCCCACGACTGTGAATTTCACCCAGAGGATGCTCTTTTCTGATATCTCAACGGTGAGCCCGTCCTCTGATCCTGCATCAGGAACTATTATAAGGTCGTCATTCTTGAATATGTCCTTTGTAATAACGTACTGTATTCCATACTCGCTTCCCATCTCCTCATCGGCTACGAAAGCGAGGCCGATGTTGTATTTCAGCTTATCTGGCTTGAGGTTCTTGAGTATGAGCAGGGATGTGAAAACGGCCTGGCCGTCATCTTCTGTTCCGCGCCCGTACATCCTGTCCCCTTCTATTGTTACCTTGAAGGGATCATGCTTCCATAGTGAAAGATCGCCAACCGGTACTGTATCAATGTGCGAGATCAGCCACAGGGTCTTCTGTGCATTTCCAACCTTCAGTATGATGTTTGATCTTGCATATCCTTTCTTATCTTTTGTGTCATACCGCTGGAAATTTGAATAGCCAAGTTCCTTCAGTATCTTTATAATCTCATCGGCCCTCTTTGATTCGCCTTCCCCACCGGATTCAGGCGATATTGATACTATGGGAATTATGCGTTTTGCAACCTCTATCACAAAATCCTTGTCATTCATGTCTTTGAGATCCATGAACGAGTATTGATCAGCCTCTCATTAAATTTTGTCACGGAAACAATGTTTTATGCATCTGGGTTTTGCAATGAAGAAGATTCCTTCCGGAAATAGGCAATAGGAAAAAGAAATTGTATCTGGCAATTTGCATAACATCCCATGATCACATGGATAATTATTTATTATAATATATAAAAAATGTAACTTCATCCGGGGCTTTCACTGCTAGACCGGAATAAACGGATCAGGTCATCGGAAACACAGGCCTCCATGAGGAAAACTTAACCTTTTTGGATGCATGTCCAGATTTTTGAAACATGAGAGAATTTAAAATTATAAAACCGGATATACGATCGTGATTGCGGTAGGCTTGCAACAGGCAGGATTCAAACATACCGGAATTCGGCCTGTTAAGCTCAGGAACGGAGTACTGCAAATTTAAGCCCATGAGATCAGGAGTGAAAAGGATATTTATGAAAACTAAAGACGCCGGCGATGCCGAATCCACCAGAAGAAGGAGCTATGGATCGCATATGACTTCTACAGGCATATTTGATGAATACATCATGCCGAGGATAGAGGGAAGGATCAACGATCATATATGGGTTGATATGTTTGCCGGGGAGGGCAACCTGATACTGCCGATACTGAACAGGATACCTCCTCCTGAAAGGAAGGATTTCTTCATCAGGAACATGTTCCTGTTCGACATACAGGAAAGCATGGTCAAAAAATCAATAGAGAATGCGGCCTCGTATGGAATACCGGAACCGGTTGCCGGGCAGAATATCATGGTTATGGATACCATCCGGGAGTTCCCGGCCTTCATAATGAAGAAGGAAAAGCCGGTTTACCATATAACGAATCCCCCGTACCTTTACATTGGATACATTGCAAAACACAGTGAAAATTCATACCAGATGGAATATTTTTCGGGCCAGAACAGGGGGCTGCAGGACCTTTACCAGCTGGCCCTGATGAATGATTCCCGCAATAATATTCGAAATATGGCATACATAATCCCCTCAAACTTTCTCTTCGGGCATTCAGTATCGAACAGGATAAGAAAATCGATTTTCAAGGACTACAGGATAAATGAGGCCGTAATTTTTGAGAAAAAGATATTCGAAAATACGGGTACGAATGTGGCTATCTGCTTCTTTGAAAGGAATGACCGGCCGACCGGCGCATTCAAGTTCAATGCCATCAAGATAAATTCTGAGACGAAGAATCGGGAATATTTGCTTTCAGGGATTGATGGCTACAGGGCGGGGTCCGATTTCGACAGGTATATACAATCAGGCAGGAAATCGGGCATAACCGTTGAATTTTACCTGAAGAAGCATGATATTGATGAAAATCGCGGAGAAAACAGGATCATTTTAGTGGATTCAAAGGATTACAGGAACAGGGAGTACACAAAAAGGGAATTTTTTGTCAATGACATGATGTACAGGAGGATAATGTCAAATCCGTTATTCATAAGAACCGTGGATACCGGAAGGCCGGATGGAAAAGCGGGGCTGTATCCCATAAGGAAAATTTTCAATGCTGACGGCATATATGTTGATGGGAACACTTACCGGACAAATCCCATCCAGGTTTTCATCAACCCGGTTCTCCCGGAAACGAAGTCAAATCGCCTGATGGCCATGTTCAACGATACCCTGAACATGATCCGCGACGAGACTGACAGTGAATTTATGACAACATACAAATACAGCAACTGCAGCTATACAAGAAAATATCTCGGGCTGTCGCAGGCAAGGCGCCTGATCGAAAACATCGATCCTTTCCAAGACTGATTTTTTTTATTTCCTGGCGTTTTCTTTTCCGGCCTTGCTGCGGCTTCTTCCATGAAACTTAAAGGATCATTCAAAAAAACGGTACATGCATTCCTGATCCTGAAAATTATCCTTTATATGATAATGCTGCTTAACGCCAATAATAAAAAGTTATATACATATCTTAAATTAAATGGCAGATGGAAAACAGGAAGGAGAATTTCAGCGAATGGTACAATGAGATAATTGTTTCGTCGGATCTCAGCGACAAGCGGTATCCGGTCAAGGGAATGAATGTCTGGCTTCCATATGGATGGAAGATAATGCAGCTCATCGATGGCATCATAAGAAGGGAAGTTGATAAAAATAATTTTCAGGAAGTTTCTTTTCCGGTCCTCATAACAAGGGATCAGCTTGACGTTGAATTCGAGCACATAAGGGGTTTTGAAAATGAAATTTACTGGGTTACAAAGGGTGGAAAGGAGAAGCTTGATGTTGATCTTGCCCTGAGGCCCACAAGCGAATCCGCCATGTACCCGATGTTTTCGCTATGGATAAGATCGCACGCCGATCTCCCGCTCAAGACGTACCAGATAGTGAGCGTTTACAGATACGAGACAAAGCACACGAGATCGTTCATACGCATAAGGGAGATACACTTCTTTGAGGCGCACACGGCCCACGCAACCTATGAGGATGCCGAGGCACAGATGGAGGAATACAGGAGGATATGGAAAAATGTATCGGAAACCCTCGGCCTTCCATACCTGCAGGATATCAGGCCTGAATGGGACAAGTTTCCCGGAGCCGTTTACACACTGGCATTTGACACTGCAATGCCATCAAACAGATCACTGCAGATCGGGACGATACATGAATACGGAACAAATTTTGCAAAGAGTTACGGAATAAAATACCTGAAAGATGATGGAACGTACGAATACGCAAACCAGACAACCTTCGGCATGAGCGAAAGGCTGCTGGCGGCCGTTATAGGAATACATGGCGATGATACCGGCCTTATACTTCCACCGGAAATAGCCCCGTATCAGGTCGTCATAGTACCGATTCCGGGTGATGGCGTCGATGCATATTCCAAAAAGATAGAGGATATCCTGAGGAATTCAGGGATAAGGGTAAAAACGGATGACAGGGAGAACTATACACCCGGCTACAAGTTCAATGACTGGGAGATGCGTGGCGTGCCTGTAAGGATAGAAACGGGCGTTAAGGAGGTTTCCGGCAGTACGGTAACGATAGCAATGAGGAATATAAAGGGAAAGAAAACCGTACCCCTGGACCGAATCGTTGACAGCGTGAATGATGCAATGGAAAAGGTCAGGGAAAGAATAATCGAAAATGCGAGAAAAGACTTTGAAAAAAGGGTCTTCATGGCGAATTCAGATCAGGATTTAAGCGCCCCGGAAGGCCTCGCCGTAGCATACTGGTGCGGTTCAAAGGAATGCTCCGATCTGATCGAGCAGAAATACGAGAGGGCTGCGCTGGGATTCAGGAATGACCAGAACGGTAATGGAAAGTGCATAATCTGCGGGAAAGACGGAAAGATGGCTGTCTTCGGCAGGTCTTACTGATGCGCATATCGGATTTTTCATTATTCATATTTGACATGGACGGGACACTGACAGAAGATCCGAGCAGCTGGCAGTATGTGCATGACCGTTTGGGCATAAACAACCACAACGCCTTCAACCTGTACAGGAAGGGCATGATAAGCTATTACGATTTTTTCATAAACGACATAAGGGCATGGCTTTCCCGCTATCCCAGGCTCAACAGGAAAGATGTACAGTCGGTGCTTGATGAGATACCTGTGCGACCGGGCCTGAAGGATATGTCGGAGGCGATGCATGAGAACGGCATAATGGAGGTTATTGTCTCTGGCGGCATATCGTGGCTCGCAGACCGTATAGAGAAGGATGGCCACTTTGATGAGATTCATTCCAATACAGTTGGCACTCAGGCCGACGGCACCATAATACCTGACGGTGATGCAGAGGTAGATCCTGCGCACAAGGATAGAATCGTTAAAATGGTGCAGGAAAAATACGGCATATCGGAAGAACAGACCGTTTCGGTTGGAGATGAATATGAAAATGGATCGATACATGCAAGATCCGCCGTCTCAGTCATTATATCGAAGCATTCACCGGCAAATACGGGTGCCGGCGTTCACATAAGATGCGACAATTTATACAGTATAATAGATAAAATAGAAAAATTATAAACATTAAAGTGATATCGAAGGAAGTTATCCGGGAATGGGCAGAGGTTGCCGAGTCAGGTCAAAGGCGGCAGACTCAAGATCTGCTTCCGAAGGGATCCGCCGGTTCGAATCCGGCCCTCTGCATAATGGCGATCTTGAATGCTCGATTATGTCGATATTAAGCTTTCATTCGAGGGTTACGGATCATGCGAAATTTTAAAAAATTCCCTGATACAGGACAACTACAGCGATACAGAAATATCATGCAAAGACGGAAACCTTGAAATAGAAATAAAAAAATTAAGTTTATCCTCACTGAACAACGTTGCTGACGATTTCATGAGGTGTTATGAAGTTTCGCTGAACGTGATCTCACTGTTCGACGTTAAGTGATAACTTTTCTGTCAGCTCCTTGTAGCGGTTCCTTATCGTAACTTCAGTCACGCCGGCAACTTCGGCAACAGCCCTCTGGGTTCTTCTCTCACCGGTCATCAGTGATGCTATGTATATTGCAGCAGCTGCGACGCCGGTCGGCCCCTTTCCGGATGTCAATCCGGTATTTTCGGCCTGCTTAAGTATTTCCATTGATTTTGCCCTTGTATCCATTGACAGCTTGAGCTTGGAACAGAAACGGCTTATGTAATCCTCGGGCTTTGACGGCATGATGTTAAGTTTCAGGTACCTGCTCATTATCCTGTATGTCCTTCCGATCTCCTTCTTTTTTACCCTTGTTACAGACGCAATCTCGCCCAGCGTCCTGGGAACATCGGTTATCCTGCATGCGGCATAAAGCGCACCTGCAACAACTCCTTCTATGCTGCGGCCGCGTATCATGTTCTGCTTGACGGCCTTCCTGTAAATCACTGCGGAAGTCTCTCTCACATCGTTCGGTATGCTAAGGTTTGAAGCCATCCTCTCAAGTTCCTGAAGTGCCTGGGAAAGGTTCCTTTCAGCTGCGTTTGAAACCTTTATCCTCTTCTGCCACTTCCTGAGCCTGTAAAGCTGGGCCCTGTTCCTTGTGGGTATTGACCTTCCATAGGAATCCTTGTTCTTCCATGAGATATCTGTTGAGAGTCCTTTGTCATGTATGGTGAATGTCATGGGCGATCCTGTTCTTGCCCTGCTGTCGTTCTGTTCGGAATCGAATGCCCTCCAGTCAGGGCCCTGGTCAATGAAAGAATCCTCAATAACAGCGCCACATTCCCCGCATATCAGTTCTCCATGTTCATAATCCCTAATAAGATTGGTCGAACCGCATTCCGGGCACCGGTCAATTTCTTCAATTTTTTTCTTTTTCACATTTTCAACCATAAAATCACCCTTTATTTGATGTAAACCTCATCAACTGGATCAATACTGCCTTCAAGGCCGACAATGCCGTATGGACCTGATACGGGCCCGAGAATTTTAACTATACTCCCGATCTTCTTCCCATCTTTGCTGTATACCTTTGTCCTGAGATTCACGGCATTCGGCATGCTTATGATCATTTCTCTACCTTTGATGTATAATACATGGCAGTTATCCATTGCAATAAACTATATGCAAAGCATGTATTTAAATATTACGAAACTTTCTTAAATATTTTTAATTCTTATATTAAAACATTTATACCTAAATTTGATTAACTATATAAAACAATGCCGCGAAAAAACCGTAAACGTTGTATCCAATAGGAAAACATTTATTCAGTTTGCCATTAGGAACGAAAGGATAATTTATGCTGATGAAAATGAACACAGTCCTGAGAAGTCAGGAATTAATAGATAAGTCGTTCTCACGCGCAAGCAAGATAGAGGAGGGCTATTACAGGAACAAGACGGATAAGGTCAGGGCGGAAATACAGGACAAGGTTTCAACGATTGAAAGCATAAGCTGCTCCCATCTGGACAGGATAGTCAAGAAATTTCCGTCGATAGAGAAGATACACCCTTTTTACCAGGATCTGATCGATCTTATGTTCGATATAGACCAGTACAAGATATCGCTTTCAAAGGTAATGAAGACCTCTGAGAAGATCAAGGAGATAAGCACGCAGACGATAAGAAAATGCAAGGGGATGCAGGACATAAAGCAGATAAATGAACTGATGAGATCGTATTACGGCCGCTTCTCCTCGCTCGTAAATGATCTGAACGATGATCTTCTCTTCCTTGGAAAATGCCGTGATTACATGAAGAGGATACCGGAGATAAACCTCGACATGAAAACGTACATAATAGCTGGAATGCCAAATGTAGGAAAGAGTTCGCTCCTTACCGCCCTTACGACGGCAAGCCCTAAGGTGGCCCCGTATCCATTCACAACAAAGTCAATAATGATCGGATATGCTGAAGGCAGCGGGAACAAGGCGCAGCTCATAGACACACCCGGCATACTTGACAGGGATTTTTCCGGTATGAATGATATAGAGAAGAATGCCATACTGGCCCTGAAGGACATAAACGGAACAATAATTTTCCTTTTCGATTACAGCGAATCCTCGCTCTATCCGGCAGATGTCCAGGATCATCTTTACAAACACATTAAAGCGAATATAAACCCGAGGGTTGTAAGGGTACAGACCAAGGCGGATATCAGCGAGAAGATCGTTGAGGATATTGCAATAACAGTCAATTCAGAGGGCGGACTTGATCCCATCCGCAAATTGATATTTTCGTGAGGTGTTTCATTGTTCGATGAGGAGATAAAAAAGAGGGCCCTGCAGAACGCATTTGAACATGGCGGGAAGGCAGACATAAAGTCAGTTATAGGAAAGGCCATGGGTGATATTCCCGAATTACGCAGATCACCAAAGGAGGCTATGGAAACTGCAAGATTACAGGTGGAATACGTAAACTCGCTTTCATTTGACCAGATATCGGACATCATCGCAAGGGATTATCCCGGTCTCATGAAGAGGGAAAAGAAGGTCCAGGAACACAGGCTTCCTGATCTGGAGGGGGTCACGGGATCAGTTGTGATGAGGCTTGCGCCGTCCCCTTCCGGCCCGCTGCACATAGGGCATACAAGGATGTCGATTCTCAATGACGAGTATGTGAAAAGGTACGGTGGAGAACTGATACTCAGGCTTGAGGACACAAATCCTCTGAACATAGATCCTGATGCGTACAGAATGATACCGGAAGACCTCAAATGGATCGGCGTCAATGTAACAAAGATAGTTATCCAGAGCGACAGGTTCGGGATATACTATGATGAAGCCAGAAAACTCATAGAGATGGGAAAGATTTACATATGCCGCTGTGAAAAGGATGATTTCAGGAAAAGCAAGCTGGCCTCGATCCCCGCCCCTGATCGCGAAAACAGCCCTGAGAAGAACATGGAACTCTTTGAAGGCATGCTTGAAGGCAGGTTCGGACCGGGAGAAGCAATAGCGGTCGTGAAAACCGACCTGGATCACCCGAATCCGTCAGTAAGAGACTGGATAGCCTTCAGGATAATAAATGAAAAACATCCGAGAACAGGCGATCGGTACCATGTTTATCCCATGATGAGTTTCAGCGTGGCCATCGATGATCATCTTCTCGGTCTTACCCATGTGCTGAGAGGAAAGGATCAGCTGACAAATACCGAGAAACAGAAATACATATTCGAATACAACGGATGGAAACGCCCCTATTACTACCATTACGGCATGGTCAAGATTCCCGGCACGATACTTAAAACGTCGGCAATGAAGAAGGGCATAAGGGCCGGACTCTACGATTCATGGAGCGACATAAGGCTGGGAACGGTCAGGGCAATGGAGAAGAGGGGGTACCTGCCCGAGACATTCAGGAGATACTGGATAAATTCAGGCCTGAGGGAGATTGATGCGGAATTTTCATGGGACATATTCAATTCGATAAACAGGGAGCTTATCGATCCGCATGCATACAGGTTCTCATTCGTGCAGAATCCACAGAAGATAACACTGAAGGATGCCCCTGAAATGAAGTCCTACCTGCCGTTTCATCCAACATTCAAAAATTACGGCAACCGTGTCTACGATGTCAGGGGGGAGGTCTTTATTTCAGCAAAGGACGCAGATTCCCTGAAGCAGGGGGACCGCTTCAGGCTCAAGGACCTCTGCTACCTCGTGAAAAACGGTGACGGTTACGCTTACGACGGCACGGAGATGAAGGAAAAAACAAAGATAATAAACTGGTGCCCTGAGGGATCAAGGCCGTTCAGGATATACAGGCCGGACGGAAATGTGGATGAGGGCATAATAGAACCGCTGTCAGCGGGTTACCGCGGTATTTCGCAGCTGGAGAGGTATGGTTACGTCAATTTCTATGATTCGGACGATTACGCATACTTTCTCCATGACTGATCTCAGCGTGTAAGATCCGGGAACGCCTTCAGTATAATGGCATCTCCGATTGCCTTTATGTAGTTGAGGGGTATTGACATTGGTTCCCCGTTTTTTACAAGTTTCTCGTTTGTTTTCGACAGGAATATGCCGTGTATGGCATCCTTGTCAAAATCGATTATAACGTCATCAACTTTACCCAGTAAATCTCCCCTGTTCGTATAAACCGAAAGATTCTTAAGATCCGTTGCCAGCATTCTTTTACCTCCATATTTATGCAGTATGCCAATATGTGAAGCACTCGATCGCCAGATATGTGCCCGCAACATCGCATGGCATTATTCGGAGCCTTCACCGATCGGGCATCATGCCGTTGAAATTTATTCGGCATTAAATTCAGGGCGATCAGCCCGACGGTGTATTATGTTATCATATATCATAAGCCTTTAGGTGCCCTGCTATCATCTTCTGGTATGGCTTACTTATCGTAAAGGTTAATCCTGTCCTTCTTTTTCTCGCATATTTTTATAAAATTTTTAAAGATATTTCTTCCAGATTCAGTATTCTCGACCTCGGGGTGGAACTGCACGGCGTATATAGGGCGATCCCTGTGATAAAATGCCTGAACGGTGCACGTATCCGAACTTGCCATTAAAGTAAAGTAATCCGGCAGGTTTATTATTTCATCGTTATGGTTCTCCCAGACGTGTATTTTCCCGGGAATGCCTTCCAGGATGTTCTCGCTCCTGATCACCTTCAGGTCAGTCTTCCCGAACTCAGGATGCTTTGCCTTTACGACATCTGCCCCGTAATGCAGCGCAATGAACTGGGCTCCGACGCATATGCCGAGAATCGGGTACTCATGATCATCTATGAATTTGCCGACATTCCCCAGGCGATCAAGTTCTTCATCGATGTTTGCCGCTCCACCTGAAAGGACAATACCGTCTGCGTCATCAATATCGTGGGAATCGGCATCGTTTGAAACTATCGCGGTCTCGACGCCGAGTTCCCTGAGAACCCTCCACTCCCTGTGGGTCCACTGCCCGCCGTTGTCTATTACGTATATTTTAACCATTTTCAGTCGGATATTGAAATGTTCAGGGCCTTGCTTATCTCCTTGTAGCGGTTCCTTATTGTTACTTCGGTCACGCCTGAAACCCTTGCTATCTCCTTCTGCGTCCTTGGCTTACCGACCATGACCGATGATATGTAGATGGATGCTGCAGCTATTCCGGTCGGCCCCTTTCCCGATGAAATTCCCATGGTTATTGATTTCCTCACAATGTCCTCGCTTATCATTATTGCCTGCTTGTCAAGATCGAGTTTATTGCAGAACTGCGCAATGTATGAAAATGGAGTTGTAGGCTTGAGGTTGAGGTCAAGTTCCTTGGCAAGGTGCCTGTAGGCCTTCCCGATTTTCTTCTTGTTGACCTCTGATGCCTTGGCTATTTCGTCAAGAGTTCTTGGAAGGTTCACCTTCCTGCAAGCAGCATAAATGGAGGCACATACGATGCTCTCAATGCTTCTTCCCCTTATGAGGTTCTTTTCAACAGCCTTACGGTATATCAGTGCTGCCGTCTCCTTTATGTCCTTGGGAACGCCAAGCTTTGCACCGTTGTCGTTGAGCAGCTGGAGCGCGAGTGACAGATTCCTTTCAGCGGCATTGGAAACCCTTATTCTCTGGTGCCATTTCCTTACCCTGTATATCTGGGCCCTGTTCTTGTGAGGTATCCGCTTTCCATAATAATCCTTGTTTGACCATGATATCTCAGTCGCGAGTCCCTTATCATGGCTTAGGTATGTCATCGGCGATCCGGTCCTTGCCCGCCGTTCATCCTGATCGGAATCAAAAGCACGCCATTCCGGGCCCTGATCGATAAAAGAATCCTCAATCACGGCCCCACAGTCGCCACATATCAATTCGCCATGTTCATAATCCCTAATCAAATGTTCTGAATGGCATTCAGGACATCTCTTTGGAGCTTCTTCCTCAATAGCCATTTTATTTCACTACTGATGACTACATTCGTATCTGTATTTAAACTTTTTTTGTTTTTACTTATTCTTTAGTAATAAATCTACGCAGCAAAAAAGCCATTATCATGAACTTTTTCATGTTGTCGCAGATCAAGCGACTAACATGGCAATATATTTAAATTTATTTGAATCCGTAGAAAAGCTTTATATAGTGTTCGAATCGACGATTGCCGTAAAAATATGTATAAAATTTAAATTAATCCATAATCCAGATATGTGGATTTGATACTCTATTTAATTTTTTGAGCAAATCATGCATCGCTTCCGGCAGACTGGAAATTGCGAAAATCGTTGAAGACAGATAAGAATTAATACGAACTTAAATTTTACCCTGAAAGGAGGGCGTATGAAAAACCGGATTCTGATAATGATCCGTTATTTTATTATATCACTGGGTGCCACGGCCGCTTCTTCGTTCGTCGGGGTATATGGCGTAATGATAGGTGCAACGGCTGTGGAAATGGGGTGGCTCCAGTCAACGTCAAATGCCCTCAGCAACGGCGGGCAGCTGATCTGGGGCAGGATCAGCGATATTACCGGCAAAAGGGTCCCCTTTCTCATAGCCGGAAGCGTTTCTCTTGCAATTTTATGGTTTATGATGGCTTTTGTTGACACCCCGATCGGGCTCATCGTGGTATATGCGCTTCTGTCGCTGACAGGCGCCATGATCAGCGTGAACCTGCTCTCGCTCATAGCAGATGTAGAAGATATGTCAACCAGGGGCCATTTTCTTTCGGTCATAAACAACTTCGGGTCTGCAGGGGCAATAATATCCCTGATATTCCTGGCTGTTTACCTGCGCAATGCCAGCAGGAGCCTTATCATAGTGCCGTTTTCCATGGCAGCGTTTTCCTATGTCCTGTCTGCGATATTATTTTCCATGGTAAGGGAGAAGCCGTCAGTGGCAAGAAGGGAAAGACGGCATGCGTCCTTCAGGGATATAAGGAAAAACAAGACTTTTTTTAATTATTTTATCGCAATGAATACCCAGGGCTTCTTCTGGTCCATGGCATGGCCTGTTTTTCCCATGACCATTGTACTGGTAATGCATTTTGATCTATCCATAGTTGCGGTGCTGACATCAGTTTCCCTTTCGTCCGGCGTCCTCGTTCAGTATCTCCTTGGAAGGAAGATTGACGGTTTATACAGGCCGCCAATGATATTCGCAAACAGGCTCATGCTTGGCTTCATACCGATATTCTACGCTATTTCGAACACGATCTACGACTTCCTGGGCATCGAGGTTTACAGTGGAATTGCGGGTGCAATACAGAATGTTGTCATGAATTCGTACCTCCTTGACATTGTGCCCGCAAGCAGGCGGGGCGAATTTCTTTCAATAATAAACGGAACAAACGGGATCGTATACCTGATCGGTGCGCTTACAGGCGGATACCTGCTCCAGTATATGATAAACGTTCATGGCCTCCGGGAGGGGCTCCTGATCACGTACATGATCATATCCGCAGGAAGATTCCTATCTTCGTCACTCTTCATCAGGCTCAGGGAAACCGATGCAAGAAGGAAGAGTGGAGGCCTGCTCTCGCTGTTCGGGTTCAAAACGCCTGGAATGCCGTCAGGCGGTGTTGTAAAACCGAAGTGATGACTTTGAATAACCACAATAGATTGCGCATCTCTTAAAATTTGAATCATTTGCAGAATAAAAATAATTTAATACAGTTACATATATCGAACATCATGCAGAGAAATTATGCCAGTGATCTTAAAGCGCTGCCTGACGGAAGCCAGGTTATAATCAAGGGATGGGTCCAGGATGTCAGGATTCTCAAGAACGTTTCATTTCTGATACTCAGGGATAACACAGGAACGGTGCAGGTTACATTCAGGAACGGGGGCGAAACTGCAACAGTTCTCAGGGCGCTTCTCAGGGAATCCGTTGTTTCAGTTGCTGGAACGCTGAACAGGAAGAGCATAAGCAAATCAGGCATTGAAGTGAACGGAACGGATCTGGAGATACTCAATGGTTCCCTCGCTCCTTTACCCCTTCCTGTCATCGATCCTGTCCAGTCTGATCTGGAGACCAGGCTTAACAACAGGTTCATGGATCTGAGAAAGCCCCAGAATCTGATGATATTCAGGTCCGAGAGCCATGTCCTGTGGGGTATGAGGAAATACCTTAATTCAAATGGATTCACAGAAGTGCACACGCCGAAGATCGTGGCAGCCGCTACCGAAGGAGGGGCCGATCTCTTCCCTGTCAGGTACTTTGAAAAAGACGCTTACCTTAACCAGAGCCCCCAGCTTTACAAGGAAATACTCATGTCCGCCGGATTCGATCGCGTTTTTGAAGTCGGGCCGGCATTCAGGGCTGAGGAGCACAACACCACAAGGCACCTGAATGAGTTCACGTCAATAGATATTGAGATGAGCTTCGCCAATCATGAGGATGCAATGTCGATGCTCGAGAACGCCGTAAAATCCGGAATAGAGGAGCTCAACAGGGCAGATGGTACGTACCTTTCTGAAAACGGCATAAGGATAAATGTCCCTGATGTGCCGTTTCCAAGAATAACTTACAGGGATGCAATATCGTATCTGGAAAATAAGGGCGAAAGCATGGAATTTGGCGGTGACTTCTCCCCTGAACAGCTGAGGATAATAGGGGGAAAATTCAACGGTTTTTACTTCGTAACAGAATGGCCGTCGTCCCTGAGGCCTTTTTACACAATGCCGAAAGGCGATGATCCTGAAGTGACCAATTCCTTCGATCTCCAGTACCATGAAATCGAAGTAACGTCTGGAGCGCAAAGAGTGCACGATCCGGATATGCTTGAAAAAAGGTTCAGAGAAAAAGGTTTGAATGTTGAATCTTTTCAATTTTATATTCAGGCTTTTAAATACGGCATGCCCCCGCATGCTGGCTGGGGCCTTGGCCTTGAAAGGCTTGTTATGATCATTCTCGGACTTTCCAATATTAGAGAAACCACCTTATTTCCTAGGGACAGAACGAGGATTGTCCCCTGATCTTTTGCTTTTTTTCACATCCTCAAAGACTAGCCTATCCATATCTTCGGACGAAGCTGTTTCGTCCTTCAGAAGTTCGTCTATTTTTTTGTGTGACATTTCTGGAC
>JABEBX010016892.1_pt1 | contig 16637 bp, 13 predicted proteins | sample 7245971 | NCBI WGS metagenome assembly JABEBX01 (sample SAMN14506365, study PRJNA622280) | hot springs metagenome | biome: hot spring [ENVO:00000051]|acidic hot spring [ENVO:00002120]; feature: spring [ENVO:00000027]|sediment [ENVO:00002007]; material: sediment environment [ENVO:01001048]... | reverse complement strand
ATGGTCTTCTACCGCTTCGCCTTCGCCACGCTTGGCCTTCTTCCGCTGCTCCTCACCCACCGCCCTCACTTCAACGCCGCCGAGTGGCGCATGCTCTTCACCGCATCCCTGCTCGGCGTCCCCATCCAATTTCTCTTTCAGTTCAAGGGTCTCTCCCTCACCACCGTCTCCCACGCCGCGCTCATGGTGGGCGCCATGCCGGTGATTCTCGCCGTAGGCGCCACAATCTACGCCAAGGAGCGCCTCAGCAGACTCGGCTGGGCTGCGTTAGCCCTCTCCACGACCGGCGCCGCCCTGATTGCGCTGGGAGGCCATGGCGCAAGCGGCTCCCACGCCGCCGTCGGCGGCCCCACCCTCGGCGGCGATCTTTTGGTCGTCTTCTCTCTCTTCATCGCGATGTTCTGGATCCTCTTCAACCAGCGCCTCATGGAGCGGCACAGCCACATCGTCGTCACCACGTACGGCATCACCATCGGCACGCTCATGCTCGCCCTTTACGTCCCCTTCGCCTACGGCCCGCCGCCCATGCACGGCATCTCGCTCAAAGCCTGGGCCGCTCTGGCCGCCAGCGGCCTGCTCTGCACCGCCGCCACCACCCTGCTCTGGAACTGGGGCATCACCCAGGTTCCCGCATCGCAGGCCGGTGTCCTGCTCAACATGGAGCCTCTCATCGGCTCCCTACTCGGCGTCTTCGTCCTCAACGAACACCTCGGCGGCCTCGCCTGGCTCGGCGGCGCCTTGATCCTTACCGCCGCCGTCGCCCTCACCACCACCTCCAACCGCGCCGCCACCCTCGAGGATCCCGGCATCCTCTAGAGAGCAATTTTCCTGTTGATGGGTCTCCCGGAAAGGTGTTCAGTGGCGTTTTCATTGGGGAAAGCGCCCATCGGCGCGGAGGCGTCGCACCATACCTACAGGAAAATTGCCCTGGCATCGACCATGGAGTTCTCGATCCTCGAACGCTCCGTCCTCGAACGCTCTGCCGCCCTCGCCCCCACTACACCGGCGTAATGATTCCACCCACCGGCAACGAAGTTGGCAGCCTCCCCGGCCGGCGCAGATGCATCGCCTCCGCCGTCCAATCCGCATACTTCAACCCCGCTCCCGTATGGAACAGCACCACCCGCTCTCCGCCCTGGATCTCCCCGCTCACCCGCAGCGTGTCATAGGCCGCCGTCGCCGCCGCACCCTCCGGCGAAAGAAAGATCCCCTCCTCCCTGGCCCAATTCAGCATCGTAGCCAGCAACCCCGCGTCGTCCGGCGCCGCCACCACCCTCCCGCCCGACGCCCGCACCACCTCCGCAAGGCCGCTCTCTCCATACGGCTTCGCCGTCCGCGCCGTGTACATCCGTGGCCGCTCTCCGGCGACCCATCCCAGTTGCTCCATCTCTTCAAACGCCTTCCACATCCCCATCACTCCCGTCGCCCCGTCGTCCGCGGGAAAGATCACCGCATCCGGATACTCCCACCCCAGTTGCTCCACCAACTCATATCCCATCGTCTTCTCACCCTCCAGGCGAAACGGCTCCTGCAGCATCGAGAGATCGAACCACGCGTCCCTGCTCGCCACACCCGCCTCCGCCTGCCGCTTCCTCTCCGCGCCCACCAATCGCTCGCACTCCCCAGCCAAGCCATCCACCATCCGCACCTCCGCCCCACAGGCTACGGCCTGCACGTAGTCCGCGAACAACACATCCCTGGGCACCAAGAGATGCGCCTTCATCTGACCGGCAGCCGCATACGCCGCCAGTGCTCCCGCAGCGTCCCCCTCCGCAGCCAATGCCAGATGCCGCAGCCCATACTGCCTGGCCATCGACACCGCCATCGATAACCCGCGCGCCTTGAACGTTCCCGCCGGATTGGCTCCCTCCGCCTTCAACAGCAGACCGGGATAGCGCCGGCTCCGCAGCAGCGGCGTCCACCCTTCGCCGAGCGAGACCGGAGGAACGGACGGCAGCACCTCCGCATAGCGCCACATTCCCGCGCTCGCTCCCTCCGCGCTCGCTCCGGCGGCAATCTCCGCCACATGCTCCCGTCGTGCCGTCTGCTTCAGCGCCTCCATGTCATAGCGCACATACAGCGGCCCACCATCCACTGGACAGACCGTCGCCGGCGTGTCGTCGGAGGATCCGGTGAGCCCGGAGAGTCCGGAGAGTCCGGAGACGCGGGAGATTCGATAGTGGCAGAGGGAACATTCCAGATGTGCAATCGCAGGCATACCCTCCATCGTACCCATCTGCCGGGTTCCACGGCGAGCGCGGTTGCTCGCCGGGGTGCGTCTCGCATCTGTTCCGTAACACGCGTTTCGTAACACGCATCAGCTACTCTAGAAGCACATGCAACCTCGCCTCATCGCCATCGACCTCGACGGAACGCTCCTCGACCCATCTGGTCACATCAGCCCGCGCAATCGTGCGGCCCTCCACCTCGCCGAAGCCTCCGGCGCCGAGATCGTGATCTCCACCGGCCGTCGTCACAGCTTCGCCATGCAGGTTCTCCGCGACCTCCAGATCAACCCCCAGTCCGCGCTGGTCAGCTCCAATGGCACCGTCATCCGCACCATCCACTCTGAACTCATCCACCGCACCCACATGCCTCTCTCCACCGCCAACTGGCTTTGTACCACGCTCGAGGACTATCGCAGCACTCTGGTGCTTACCTTCGACCTCACCGGTCCCGACGGCGACGACTCCCGCGGCGCACTCGTGGTTGAGCGCCTCGACGATCTCCACAGCAGCATCGAACGCTGGATGCGCGCCAACGAACGCTACATCGTTCAGGTCGATTATCTCCCCGACGCCCTCCAACCCGGCCGCGAGCCCCCCATCCAGATAATGCTCTGCGGCCCTATCGATCGCATGGCCCAGGTCGAAGCCTTGCTCAGCCGCCATCCCCTCGTCACCCCGGTCGGCGACACCCCATCCCCTGACGCCGAGGTTGCGCTGCACCGCACCACCTACCCCGAGACCGACCTCACCCTGATCGATATCCTTCCCGCCGGTTGCTCCAAGGCCTCCGCACTCCAGTACCTTGCCCACCTGCGCGGCGTCTCCATCCAGGAGATCCTCGCCATCGGCGACAACTGGAACGACATCACTATGCTCCGCTTGGCCGGCTCCTCCGCTCTAATGTCCAACGCGCCCGACGACCTCAAGCGCCTCGCCCTCGCCAGCGGATGGACCATCGCCCCCTCCAACAGCGAGGATGGTGTCGCCATAGCCATCGAGTCCGCCCTCGCCGAGGTTCCGGCCTAGCCTTGTATCTCAGAGAGGGGGTTACAACAGGTTTGAATCAGGACATGAGCCTCGTCATACCGCAAAAACTGCACGTTGAAGGCGGGCTTGACTGGCTGCGGAAAAACTCGACGTTTTAAAAGGGCGCGGCTTTAGAAGGGCGCAGCTTTAGCTTGAAGGGTACGGGCTTTAGCCCGTACATAAACGCAACAAAATCAGTGGGCTTTAGCCCCCGAGGGAATGCACTTGGGGATTCCGGGCGATACGCCGTCGCGCACACCACAGGTCTCTCTCCCACTAGCCAATCCTCCCTGACCCCTATTTTTCGCGCCTCAGCCCATCCATATCTGCGAGGGCTTACTCTGCAGCTCGTCGCGCCTCCGCAGAATCTTCCTGTGGAGACACGCATGACAACGCCACGGAAAAAACCCGAAGCGGCTTAAAACAACCCTCTCAAAAGTGCTTTGTTTCGACCGGAACATCCGGCCTTTTCCACAATGCGAACAATACATTCCATCACTCCGGAAGAAGGATCGTCTGGCAGAACCTGCCCTACGTTGATCGGAAGTACGTTATCGGCAACTTGACCTGAAAGTTCTACCGAAAATCTACCGAAAAATCCTAGCCCTTTGTTTCCTCGATGCCATTGCTACCCAAACAAGGCGATGATAGTCTCAACATCAGTGCAAATTCGCGACATAGCCCGTACCTGGCTGGGTACGCCCTGCCTGCTTGTTCTGCTGCTATGCCCCCCTCTGCACGCGTTGCAGCGCGTCACCCTGCGCAACGGATTTTCCTACGATTGCGCGCGCTACCGGACCCTCGATCGTTCCCACATCCGTCTCTACCTCTATCCCCACTCCGCCGACTTCATTGACATCCTTACGCGGAAGGTCGCCAGCATCGAAACCCTCCCCGACCCTCCTCTGCAACCCGCGCCCACGCCTGCGCCACCCACCTCCGCGCCCATGGCCGACGTCCCCCAGATGCTCTCCACCGCAGGCCGCCAGCACCACATCGACGTCGCCCTGCTGGCCAGCATCGTCCAGGCGGAGAGTGACGGCCATACGCACGCAGTCTCCCCCGCCGGCGCCCAGGGCCTCATGCAGCTCATGCCCGGCACCGCCCACCAGCTCGGCGTCCATGACGCCTTCCGCCCCGACCAGAACATCGCCGGCGGCGCCACCTATCTCGACCAGCTCCTGGACCGTTACGACGCCAACAACGACACCCACGGCCTGGTCCTCGCACTGGCCGCCTACAACGCCGGCCCGGCCGCGGTGGACCGTTACCACGGAGTCCCTCCTTATCGCGAGACGCGTGTCTACGTCATGCGTGTCCTCAACGAATTCACACGCCGCGAGCGCGCTGCGGAACGCGCTGCCGGGCGCGACTCCGCCCCGCCATCTCCCCACCAGACCCTCGCCTCTCTCAGCTCTCGCTGATGCCGGCTCCAGACATGTCTCACAACCTGCCCCCTGCTATAACGCCTGCTATGACGCCTGAGATGACGCCCGACCCCTCCGCTGCTCCCGCGCCGCTTCCGCCCCCGCGCAAGCGTCTCTTCACGCCTCGCACCCTGCTTCCCGCTGTCGTCCTTCTGCTTGCGCTCTGCGTCTGGCTCGCCCACACCCACATCTCTTTCAACTGGGCCTCACTCGGCCATCAGCTCCGTTCCGTCTCTCCGGTCCTGGTGCTCATCGCCTTCGCCTGCACCTACCTTGGCTACTGGCTGCGCGCCTGGCGCTGGTCTGTTCTTCTGGCGCCCATCCACAAGACCACCACGCTGCAGATGCTGCCCGCGCAGCTCATCGGCTTCACCATCGTCGCTCTGTTCGGCCGCTTTGCCGATCTCGGCCGTCCCTACCTGATCGCCCGTCACCTCAAGACCCCGGTCGCCACCCAGCTCGCCGTCTACTCGATCGAGCGCGCCTTCGACCTCGCCGCCGCCGCCATCCTCTTCTCCACCACCCTGGCTCTGGCTCCGCGCAACATGCCGCACCATGAGGCCTTCGCCCGCGCCGGCGCCGTCTCGCTGGCCGCTACCCTCTTTCTCGCCACCTTCGCCACTTCCCTGCGCTTCGCCGGCCGTGGGATCGCCTCCATCTCCTCCAGGCTGTTCAAGCCCATCTCCGAGAGCCTCGCTCATACCGCCTCCCAGCGCATCCTCGAGTTCAGCCACGGCCTCAGCATCATCTCCACCTTCGGAGAGTTCTTCTCCGCCCTCGCCATCTCCGTCGGCATGTGGCTGGTCATCGCCATCATGTACTTCGAGGCCGTCCACGCCTTCCGCGCCACACCCTCGCTGGCCATGCTCAGCCTGGCTGCCACCATGTTGCTGCTGGCCACCAGTCTGGGCGGCTCCATGCTGCAACTCCCCATCGTCGGCTGGTTCACGCAGATCGCCATCCTCGCCGCTACGCTCCACGGATTCTTCAACGTGCCCCTGGAAACCGCTACCGCCTGCGGAGCACTCATCCTTCTCGTCGCCAACCTCGCCGTCATCCCCGGAGGCTTCATCGCCGCTCACATGGAAGGCATCACCCTTCGCGAAGCCGCCAGCGCCCCCGTCGCTCCGGAAACCTCCAATCAAGCCACCGCGTTCTAAGAGAACGCCACCCGGCGTACCTGCCCCGCGCAACTCTTCACCGTCCGCGAAGAACCGCACAGAACCGTAGCGATAGACTGGATCTGCCATGAAATGCCCCTACTGCGGCTTCACTGAAGACAAGGTCATCGACAGCCGCGAGAGTAAAGATGCCGACTCCATCCGCCGCCGCCGCGAGTGCGAACGCTGCAACAAGCGCTTCACCACCTACGAGCGCCTCGACGAGATCCCCTACATGGTTGTCAAGAAAGACGGTCGCCGCGAAAACTTTGACCGCCAGAAGGTCCTCACCGGCCTCCTACACTCCTGCCAGAAGCGCAAGGTCTCAAAGACATCGACACCGTCGCCTACATCCGCTTCGCCAGCGTCTATCGTGACTTCAAGGACGTCAACGAGTTCAAGATCGAACTCGAGGGCCTGCTCAATGGTAAAGATGACCGCCACAAACGTAAGTAGCCGGTAGTGTGTAGTAGATGAGGGTCTCCGGCGGCCACCATCTCCTTTCTCAACTCCGACGCCACTATCCACAACCTCCACACCCTGCCCGCGGTCCACGAAAACTCCGCGAGCAGGACATCCGGATCAGCGTCACTCCAAAATCAACCGCCCACGCAAGCTTCGCCTGTGCGCCAGGAAGCATCCAACCCGGAGTGAACTTGCAGCACCCCGATGGATTCCCCGATGGGTTCCCAGATAAACTCCCAGAGAGCCTTCCCGGAGCTACCCAGCAGATGAACGTCCACCTCGACCTCGCCACCCACACCATCCCGCTCTGGTTTCTTGTTCTCTCCCTCTTCCTGCCCCGCATCTGCATCGTGGTTGCGTGGCTGCAACACAGCATGCCGCATTCCATCCCATCCGTCGTGGGCATTCTCCCTGCCATCGTCGCGCTCCTTATACCGCGCCTGCTCATCCTCTTCTGGATCTACTCCGACCAGGGCATTAGCCTCTGGTTCCTCATCCACGTCATCGCCCTCCTCATGGCATGGGGCGGAGGCGGTAAGCGCGTCTGCACCAGCCGCTGAGTCACCCAGGTCGCCTAGCAGGCGTAGTGAACGTCTGGTTTGGAAAGGGCACGCCCGTGCCGGTTGCTGGCGGAAGGGAGCAAAATCTTACAAGTCCTCGGGAGACCATGACGACACGATGGCTCTTGCCAGTTTTGCGATCGTAATCTCTCCTTCGTTCTCGACAGACCATGTCTGGTCCAGATTGTTATAGGTGAAGATAGACAGAATCAGGGTGCCCTCTCTTCCATCGATTGCCGCGACATCGTTGCGAACAGCGTTCAGTTCTCCCGTCTTGTTGGCGATGGACGACTCCGTGTCCGTGTACATGGAGCTGAGATAGCGCGGAATGCCTCCGCGATAGAACTGATTGCGCAGCATGTGGAGCATGACGTCGCCAAGCTGCCGCTCACCCGGTCCAGAGGGTGTGGCTGGCTCGATCAGGTCACAGCTCACAATCTTCCGCATCAGCGCCGCCATCTCGCGCGGCGTCGTCTTCCCCAGCCCGAAGCGCTTGTGATCGTCGGGCACCGGGCCTTCCACAAGCCGGAAGACCTTCCGGTACAGATAGGTGTTCTTCAATCCAAGTCCCTGAATCCGATGGTTGATATTGGCAAGCCCCAGATGGTCGATCACCAGATTGGTAGCGGTGTTGTCGCTCATGGCGATCATGAGCGTCAGCGCATCTTTCAGCGTCAGCGTCATGGGCGTATCGAAGAACAAAAGAACTCCCGAACGTGGAACCTGATCGGTTTTGCGCAGGATGATAGGATCGTCAAGATGAACCGCTCCAGCATGGACCTGCCACATGGCTTCGTAGAGAATCGCCAGCTTAATCACGGAAGCAGTTTGTACCGTTTCATCGGCACCGATGCCGACGGTCTGGCCCGTCTTCAGGTTCTCCGCGAACAAAGCCACATCTCCGCGATGCTGGGCGACGATGGCTTCTAGAATCCCTTGCAGCGGCACAGAATCAGACATAACGGCCTCCCATCTTTGGCGCTTCTATCATCATGCTCTACGGCTATAGCATCGTCCCTTCACCGGGAATGCAATCGCTATAGGTCATTCATCGTAGCGGCTCTGGCGCGACGCTGCCGCATCCACGTGTACAGGGGCAGTCCGAGCGCAATGACGACCAGTCCGCCAATGGAATTGCGCGGATTACTCTTGAAAAGATACAGAATGACCAGCGCGGAGCAGCCAATGAAGATGCCCGGCAGCCAGGGATAAGCGGGCACGCGAAAAGGACGTGCGCGGTCGGGTTCGCGGCGCCGGAAAACAAAGAGAGTGGTCGAGGTGAGCAGGTAGAAGATCCACTCCCCCAGCAAGGCCAGCTCAAACAATGCCTGAAAACGCCCCACCAGCAAGAGCAGCACGGTGGACATCGCTGCCTGGACTCCAAGCGAAACCGAAGGGCTCTCAAAGCGAGGGTGAATGCGCGCCAGGGAACGAAAGAAGATGCCATCGCGCGCTGCGGCGAAAGGAATGCGCGATCCGGAGAGGATGGTTCCGTTCAATGAGGCAAGTATGCTGACCACCATGCCGATGGAAACCAATGCCGCGCCCCACAGGCCCACCGCCAGGATCATGGCTTGCGCCGCGGGCCGGGGCGAGCCGGCGATTACGTTGGCGGGCAATAGGTATTCAACGGCTGCGTTGGTCAACATATAGAGCAGGGCCACCAGCCCGACTCCCGTTATCAGAGCAAACGGAATGCTGCGTTCCGGCCTCTTGATTTCGCCCGCGACCATATTCAGATCGTTCCAGCCATCGTAGGCCCATAGCGCGGCGATCATGGCCACGATAAATCCCGTCACACCACCCTGTCGTCCGGTGAAGACGGTGGAGAAATTGCCGAAGTGGCCATGCGGGCTGATGAAACAGAAGACGATGATTCCCAGAATCAGCGCGATCTTCAGAACCGTGAAAATCAGTTGGAAGGCTCCAGCGCGGCGCATCCCCAGATAGTTGACGCCCGTTATCAGCCAGGTGAGAACGATGGCGGCGATCTGCCCCCACTCCAAAGGCCAGGAATGAAACAGCGGCCGGCTTAGCCAGCCGAATGCGGCAAAGATTCCGAGTATGCGAACGGCGCCAATGGCGCTGCTGGCGATCGATGCCGGTTTCGCAACGGAAAACCACGTCCACATATAGAGAAAAGATGGCAGCTCTCCATAGGCATCACGGAGGTAAACATATTCGCCTCCCGCGAATGGACGCATCGCGGCCAACTCGGCATACGTTACTGCTCCGAACAGCGACAGCAGGCCAGCAGCTATCCACGCCAGGTAAACCAGTATGGAGGAGCCTGTGGCACGCATCATTGCCTGCGGTACAAGAAAAATGCCACTGCCGATGATGGTCCCTGCAACGATGGAAGTCGCCTGCCAGGGGCCAAGAACGCGAGGGAGATCGGTGCCGTTCGAAGGATCGCTCAAGGTTGCAACTAGACTTGCATGAAACCAATCTCAAGTCAACGAACGAACTCTTCAACGATAACAGTCGAAGATCCTGCCACGCTTGCTCGCCAGCGATCCTTCGCCTCACCGGCAAAGACGATCTAGTTGCTGGGATAGAGCAGATATGCCTTCCTGCGCTGCATGAACTCCTGAATGTTGTTGTCCCAGGACTCGGCGATGGTCTGCGGGTCCACATGATCTTCCAGCGCCGTCAAGGTCGCCTGATTGTCCAGCAGATGCTCGATCTCCCGCAGGTGGTATTGATTGGGATACAGCTTGAACAGCATGGACGCGACTTCAATGCCGGCTTCCGGCGAATTCAGCTGGTTGCGGTGAGTGATCACAAATCCCACACCGTGGCAGAGTTGGTTGGCATACGGATAGGGCGCCTTTGGAGTGAATTGAACGGGCACGAAGCGAATGCCGGGAATCATGCGGTTGTTCAGCGCGCTTGCAAGTTGCGTCGCGTTGATCCACGGCGCGCCTATCCAATCGAACGGCGTATCCGTACCACGGCCTACGGAGATGTTCGATGACTCGATCATCCCGATGCCGGGATACATGGTGGCTTCGTCAAGATTGCGCAGATTGGGCGAGGGATCGACCCAGACCAGCGAGGTGGAGTCATACCAGTCGCCACGCTGCCAGCCTTTCATCTTAATCACGGTAAGCGGAGCTCCAATATGGCCCACTCCGTTGAAGTAGCCGGCCACTTCGCCCAGCGTCATTCCGTACCTCACCGGCAAAGGCATAAAGCTGGTAAAGCTGGAATCTCCGGTATCGGAGGATGGTCCCTGCACAAACGACCCGGTGATGGGATCGGGCCGGTCGAGCACCACCATGTCGGTCCCCGTGCCCACCGCTGCCTGCAGAAAATAGGCCATCGTGGTCTCGTACGTGTAAAAGCGCACCCCGACGTCGCGCAGGTCGATGACAACAGCATCCAGATGGCGCAACTCGTCGATCGGCGGATGGCGTTTGGCCGCCGTCGCGCCGTACACGCTGAGGATAGGCAGGCCGGTTGAGGAATCGATACTGTTGGGAATGTTCGTCGTGTCCATCATCCCCGTGATGCCGCTCTCCGGCGTAAAGATCGTTGTCACCTTCAGGCCGGGAACCTTGGCTTCCGCATCGTGAAACAGGACATCGATGTCCCGTCTGCCGTTGCTATCCACCGCTTGGTCATTGGTGAGAATGCCTACGCGCAGGTGTCCGCCGTGTTTCTTCTCCAATGCGGCCAGCGAGGTGAAGTTTTCCTGCTCAAGAACGTCAATGCCCGTTTCAACCTGGCCGTTTCGAGCTTCCCAACGGCGCATGCCTGCCAGCGATTCGTCATACCCGGTGAGGCGGGCGATCTCCTTGCCGTGCTCTGGAATCTGGATATTGAGCGCCTCGGCGGCATCGTTGGCGATCTGCCCTTCCAGAGGAATGACGTAGGGCTTGCGGTCGGGATAGTTGCGATTGCTGAGAAAAATCACATAGCTGTCGCTCCAGGGATCCATCCAAAGATCGGTTCCCGTCCAGCCTGTATGCCCGAAGCCTCCCACCGGAAACAGTTCTCCGCGATTGTTGGAGAAAGGACTTTCAATGTCCCAGCCGAGGCCGCGCAGCGCAACCCCGGTCGCCGGGTTCTGCGGTGTCGTCATCTTTTCCGCAGTCAGGCGGGTTAAAGGAAATTCGCTCGGTCTACCCGCCAGCAGGTTCAGCAGGTTCTGGGCAAAGATGGAGACGTCGCCGGCGTCGCTGAACAGGCCCGCGTGACCGGCCACCCCGCCCATGCGCCTGGATGTGGGATCGTTCACCACTCCCTGCAGCATGTGATGGTTCTCATCGTACTGCGTGGGCGCAATCTGGCTGTCCCATGAGGCGGGAGGCAGAAAGCGCGTGTGCTTCATGCCCATGGGGCCGAAGACATACTTCTGCACATACACGTCCAAGGGCATGCCGCTCAGCTTTTCGACCAGCGCGCCCATGACGATGAAGTTGATGTCGCTGTAGCGAAAGCGGATCCCCGGTGGAGACTCTGGCTTTACGGCAAAGGCCATCTTGTAGACCGTCTGCTCTCCTGACCAGGGCTGCGACCAATCCAGATCGGGCGGCAGGCCGGAGTAGTGCGTCATCACCTGACGGATGGTGATGTCCTTCTTACCGTTGTCGCCGAATGCCGGAAGGTACTTCGACACTGGATCGTTCAGGCGAAACCGGCCTTCCTGATACAGTTGCATGACGGCCGTAGTGGTCGCCATCACCTTCGTGATCGACGCCATGTCGAAGATGGTGTTCACCGTCATGGGCACTGGCTGTGGAATGTAGGAACTGTCCCCGTAGGCCTTTTCAAAGACCACATGACCATCGTGGCCGATCAGCACCACGGCGCCGGGAATCAGGCGATCCTTGAGCGCCTTGGCCATACTGCCATCGATGCTGCTGAAGTTCGGTTGAGCGGATTGCTGCGTCCAGGCTGGGAGCGTGAAGGTGGCCGACACAATAGCAATCAAAATGCCAACGCGCTTCTTCCATTCGGGTTTTGTGATCAGTATTGACATCATCGGATCCTGAATTGCCAGTACCCTGACCACCCAGATGAATGGCCTCCCAGATATCAAAAGCGAGACCTGGGGCGCACAAGGCTCTGGGGATGATGACAACATCACACGGTCACGGTACGAGTGAGTCTATCGTGATTGGGAAACTTGCTCTTTAGCGGCTTACGCCAAAGAAGACAAACATCTGGCCATAGATACGGTTACGAAGGTTGCGATTGCTCCGAAGACCACATACCTGGTCCGAACAACTCCTGAAAAAGGAAACGCGTTGCCGGCCAGGGAAAGGAGCACATAAGGCTGGAGACACAATATCACATTCGACGCAAATCAAAATATCATGCCGGCAATGGTTCCCTGCTCGTTCTCCCCGCGCGCAGGTTCCGTTCACCGCCAACTGACTGCTTTCCATCCCGAAACGCTTCAGATCCTTCTCGGCATGCGCGAACTCCGGCATGCAACCATGATGATAGTACATGGCCCCATCCCGCTTGTAGAACAGATAAGTTCATGGATGGGTGTGCCTTCGACGGGGACAGTTGGCGGCGAAGGCTGCGGCATCCGTTTCCCCGGCAGGGTTCTCCTCTCCTCAGCCCGGCGTTACGGTATCATGCTTCAGTCCCGATTGCTCCCAATTCCCCGGCCGAGACCGGGAGTCCCGGGGCGTTGGCCGGTTTGGTCCTGACGGCTTAGAGTAAGGGATGGAATGTACGGCGCAAAGCGCGAGGAGCGCAGGCGGCATGACTACTGAAAGGAATACCGTGATCTTTTCCATTGACGTTCGCCGCATGAGAAATTGGCTTGCTTTGTCTCTGGATGCATTGTCTCTAGGGCTGCTGACATGTATTCCGACGTTGGCTCAATACCCGCACGCCGTGGTAAATGTTCCGGTCGCAAACATGTTTTCCGGCCCCTCCGCGCATCTGGATGTTGTTTCACAAGCCATCTACGGAACCACGATCGATGTGTTGAAGCAGCAACCGGACTGGGTGGAGATTCGCACACCGAGCGATCAATATACCGGCTGGGTTCGGCAAGCCGATCTGGTGGATATGGGTGAGAGCAGTAACTATGCTTCCAGTGGAGAGGTTGCCGTAGTGGAGGAGCTGCAGTCTCATCTTTATTCCGATCCGAGCGTGACGCACCACGCTCCCTTGCTGACCGTTCCTTTTGAGACCCGGCTGGAAATTGTGCAGGAAAAGCCCGGCGGACGTTGGCTTTTAGCCAGTTTGCCTGACGGACGGAAGGCATGGGTGCAACAGGGTGACGTTAAGCTTTACCAACATGCGGCGGATATTCCAAAAGGCGATAAGACGATTCCGGAGATGATCCGATTCAGCCGCGGATTCCTGGGACTTCCGTACACCTGGGGCGGCACATCCAGCTTTGGCTATGACTGTTCCGGATTCGTGCAGATGCTCATGCGCCAGCGGGGATACTCAATTCCACGGGATGCCGACGTTGAGGCTGCGTGGAGCGGATTTGAGCCCGTGAGCGTTCGTCACCTGCGGGCGGGCGACGTGCTCTTCTTTGGCCATAATGGAAAGATCACGCATACCGGAATGTATATTGGCCACGGTAAGTTCATCGACGCTACGACCTATGAGCATCCCGTGATTCAAATCGACAAATTGAATAAATACTGGCGCAAAGCCTTAATTGCCGAGCGGAGAGTGAAGCCATGAACAGTTCCTTACCGTCGCGGCCGGCGCGGCAGAACGAACTCCCTGAGCCTTTGCCCAAGGATGCTGTGGCGGACCCCTCCGCACAAGAGCGAAGCTCTGTCACCACCGAGATCGTGCGGCTCAATCTGCGTCACACCTGGACAACCACGATGTCTTCCAGCGACTGGCGGGAGACCCTGTTTGTCCGTTATCGCCATGACGGCATCGAGGGAGTTGGCGAGGGCGCTCCCATTGTGAGCTACAGGGAGAGCGCGGAAAGCGCCAGGGAAGCTGTTGCCTCCGTGCTCCCGCTATTGAACGCTGCTATTCCAGCGCAATTCCAAAAGACAATCTCGCAAGTGAGCGCGCATGTTCCCGGTGAGTGGGCGGCCAAATCAGCAATTGATATTGCATTGATGGACTGGATGGGGAAGAGGCTTGGTATCCCTCTTTACGAGTACTTTGGGCTGGATCCGAAGGATGCGCCGGTTACCTCTTTTTCGATCGGGATAGACAGACCGGATGTTGTACGCCGCAAGGTGCGCGAGGCGGAGAACTTTGCCGTACTGAAGATCAAAGTAGGGCTGGATACGGATGAGGAGATGATTGCAGCCGTTCGCAGCGTTACACAGAAGCCGCTGCGCGTGGACGCAAACCAGGGATGGGTTGATCGTGAAGCGGCTGTGCGCAAAATTGACTGGCTTGCAAAGCAAGGCGTGGAGTTGGTGGAGCAGCCGATGCCCGCTGATCGGCTTGAAGACATGCGGTGGCTGCGGGAGCGTTCCAGTCTGCCACTGATGGCGGATGAATCCTGCCGTCATCTTTCAGACATACCTGGATTAGTGGGTATCTTTGATTCGGTCAATATCAAGCTGGACAAGGCCGGAGGCATTGGAGCGGCATACCAGATGATTCAAACGGCGCATGCCCTGGGCTTTAAAACGATGCTCGGGTGCATGGTTTCCAGTTCCTGCGCGATGACAGCGGCGGCTCATCTTTCTCCATTGACGGATTATGCGGATTTGGATGGAAATCTGCTGATCGCGAACGATCCCTATGATGGCGTCACGGTGGCGGACGGAAAGTTGCAACTCCCGCATCGTCCCGGCCTCGGGCTGCTTCCCGCCTGGCAGCCTGTGGTGAAGGTCTGTCTTTGAGATGGCGCGGCTTGAAGGGCGCGGGCTTTACTGGTTGCGAAGAATCGACGCTTTGAAAGGGCGCGGCTTTAGCCGCGCCATAAATGCACACAGAATCGGTGGGCTTTAGCCCCTGAGGGAATATATATAGGCGGATTTCGACCAAAATCAGGCTCTCATCCACTCATCGTCTCATTCTCTCTAGCACTCTGCCATTCGAATCGCCTACGGCCAATCGATGAACCTTCCCGATTCGTCCGGTGCAACGTCCTTCAATTCGAATCGTCAATGATCCGCACGTTGGGAGCCTCCTTGAACCCGCGGGTGTGGAACGTCAGGTAGATGGCGCCGATTACCAGCCACACTCCCCCGGCAACTTTGGCCTGCTTGCTGAGGTTGATCCACACATAGGTGCATACCAGCGCGCCAGCCAGAGGAACCAGAAGGTTGCGCACCACATTGCGTCCCGAGCGTTCTTTGCGCCTGATCCAAAAATGCTGAATGACCGACAGGTTCACCAGGATAAAGCCGACAAAAGCGCCAAAGTTCAACATTTCCACCGCAAGCTGGAAGTGCGTGAGAAACGCCGCGCCCAGCAACAGCGCGGACGTGGTGTAAATAGCCCTCGCCGGTGTGCCGAATCGCGGGTGCAGATGGCCGAACAGCGCAGGCGGGATCACTCCGTCGCGGCCCATGGCAAAGAGCAGACGCGACGACCCAGCCTGTCCGGTGAGGGCGCACGATATCCCGGCAACCAGCAGAACGACCGTCAGGATCAGGAACATGATCTGACCGCCGATGCGAAGGCCGATGTCCAGAATCGCCGTGTCAATATGGGCAAAACTGTGATAGCCGGGCGATGCCAGGGTCGCGAAGTAGACCGTCGCCACACAGATTCCCGTTTGAAGAATGCATACCAGCACCGTCGCAAAGCCGATGTCCTTTTCGGGATGGATACTGTCTTCGGCCAGCGTTGAGATGGCGTCGAAGCCGATATAGGAGAGCGCCGCAATGGACGCGCCGAGCATGATGGGGCCGAAGGAAAAGTGGTGCGGCGGATAGATTCCCGCCATGGAGATCAGCGCGCTGGGGCCACGATGCAGCGCAACATAACGGATCGCCAAGCCAATAAAGAGCACCATCGCACCCGTCATGCCGATCATCATGACGGTATTTGCCCGAGCCAGCGTGCGTATCCCAATCACGTTGATGATCGTGATTCCAGAGGTAAACAGGATGACCCACACAAAATAGGGGACGGTGGGAAGCAGGCGCTGCGCGGTGAGCGCGGGATAAATAATGCCGATCAGCGGAAGCAGAAAATAATCTAGAATCATGGCCCAGCCGGCAAAAAATCCCACATAGGGGTGAAATGTCTGCTGAACGTAGGTGTAAGTAGAGCCGGCTGAGGGATACACTTTCGCCATCCTCCCGTAGCTGGTGGCGGTGAACAGCATGGCCACCATGGCGACGAGATAACTCAGCACCGCCTGCCCTTGCGAAACCGTCAGGATAATGCCGTAAATCGGCAAAACAGCGGTTGGTCCCACGATGACCAGACCGAAAAGGATCAGGTCACGGCGCCGCAGTACCCTGCGCATAGTCTCGCTTCCTAATGCCTTTGGCGCGTACGATTGGAGCAATTCACTCATCCCTGGATCCTTAAAGTATCTTCCTCAGTACATGGACAGTGCCATGTTCTCTCTTTGGTCAAGCGTTTGTGAGAGGATCTCCCGCTTCCACTCGAACGTGGAGCTGCGGACAGGTCGATGTTACTACGCCGTCCAGCTGCTCAGAAGATCGCGAGAACTCTCTTGGAACCTCATCAGAAACAAGATCTGCTGAGGGGGTCTCTTGCCTTGAAAGGACGCCGTTGTTCTCCTCCGAGTCACCACAAAATCGTCATCCTGAGCGGAGGCTCTCGCGGTTTTATGCGAGAGCCGAAGCCGAAGGACCTGCCACCAAGCCTGTGCCACCTCAAATGTCC
>JABEBX010022476.1_pt1 | contig 16658 bp, 15 predicted proteins | sample 7245971 | NCBI WGS metagenome assembly JABEBX01 (sample SAMN14506365, study PRJNA622280) | hot springs metagenome | biome: hot spring [ENVO:00000051]|acidic hot spring [ENVO:00002120]; feature: spring [ENVO:00000027]|sediment [ENVO:00002007]; material: sediment environment [ENVO:01001048]... | reverse complement strand
ATCTCCCCAAGTACCTTTTGGATCATCTATACAGCCTGGAGAAATGCCTGTGTCAATAAGTATTTTAGTACCATCCACATCAACTAAAAAGTAAGGCACAGGAATATCAAATGGTTCACCAATACCAGTGTTAAATAGTAATTTTTCTTTTGTTGTCTTTAAAATGCCACTGCTAAACACATATAATCTAACAGACATATAAGCACCTCCTGCTAACTAATTTAATTAGTAATATATGGCTAAATTTAAACGCTTTCAAGTAAATACTCAATACTTAAAAGCTTTTTAAACCCATCCGCCAAATCCATACCACCCACCATCCACAAGCACTAAAGAGCCAGTTATTAGACTGCTTGCATCTGAAGCTAGGAAAATTGCCGGTCCAACTACTTCTTCAGGCAAACCAAAGCGCTGCATTATATTTTGGGATTTAACTTTTTCGTACCATTCTTTATTTTCCATCACTTGCTTTACAAGAGGTGTTTGGATATAGCAAGGCCCAATAGCGTTTACCCTCACATACGGAGCCCACTCGGCTGCAAGCACTCTGGTCATCTGCCTTAAAGCACCTTTTGTGGAAGCATAAGCCACCTGCTTTGGCATCACAAGCTCTGCAAATATGGAAGCCATATTAATCATGCATCCAGATTTTTGCTCATACATAATTTTTCCCACTTCTTTGGCACATCTAAAAACACCTTTTAAGTTAATTTCGAGTACTCTATCAAACTCTTCATAAGACAACTCTAACACAGGTTTTCTTATATTAATTCCTGGGATATTAAATGAGACATCTATTCTTTTATATTTTTCCAGTGTTTTTTTGATGGTTTCCCTTATAGTTTCTAAATTTGTCACATCCAGCTCGCTGATAAGGTAATCATTTTTAAGCTCTTTGGCTGTTAATTCCAAACCTTCTTTATCAATATCAGCAAGTATTACTTTTGCTCCAAGAGCATCAAATCCCAATGCAATTGCTTGACCTAAACCTGACGCAGCACCTGTCACAAACACTACCTTGTCCTTTACGCTAAATAGCTGTTCAGGTCTATACAGCCATTCTTGTATTTTTCTGACTGTAGCCATAGACACCTCCTTTCACAATACATTTAATGGTTAAATTCATTCCTTTTAGCTTGCGCTCCACCCACAATCTATAGTCATCATTGAACCTGTAATATAACTTGCAGCAGGCGAACACAAAAATTTCGCCACTTCAGCAATGTCGCTAGGTTCAATAAGTTTTTTAATGGCAGCTTTTTTTAGCATTATTTCTTCAATGACTTTTTCTCTTGGTATTCCATGAGTTATAGCTTGATCGTCAATTTGATTATCCACAAGCGGTGTTCTTACATAAGATGGGCAAATAGAGTTTACCGTTATGCCGTATTTTGCACCTTCTAAGGCAGCAACTTTGGTTAAGCCAGATAGACCATGTTTGGCTGAAATGTATGCAACTTTAAATTCTGAAGCCCTAATGCCGTGTACAGAGTTAATATTGATGATTCTACCCCAATTATTAGCTTTCATAGAAGGCCATACATACTTTGTTAACAAAAATGGGGCGGTAAGCATTAAAGAAATAATGAAATTCCATTTATCTTCTGGAAAATCCTCAATGGGCGATACATGTTGAATACCAGCATTGTTAACTAAAATATCAACTTTGGAATACTTGTTTAATACATAATCCACTAAAGATTTACAGCCTTCTTGAGTACTTAAATCGCTAGCAAAATAATCAGCGTTAATTCTGTTTGATTCAGTTTTAATCTTTGATTCATTAACATCAGACATACAAACTTTTGCGCCTTCTTGAGCAAATGATTGGGCTATAGCTAGCCCAATACCACTTGCTGCACCTGTAACTATGCAAACTTTATCCTTTAACATAGCTTATCCTCCTTTAATTTATTCCATATGTTTAAAATATAATTTCATTTTTTCAGGCAAATTTTCTTGAGCAGACCCTCTTGTAAACAACGATCCAAAAATCATGATTATAAATACAATCATAATCATATATGAATAACCTGCTATATGACCTGGAAGTTTTTGTTTTAAAACTTGCTCGTAAATAACGGATACAAATATACTCATTAATAGAACAACTATTTCTGAGATAATAGCCGCTTCAAGAGAAGCTCTTTTCCATTGATAACCGATTATTACAGGTAGTGACGCGCCTATAAACGTTCCAAGTCCAAGCACACCCAATAATGCTACATAATAACCTCCATACAATCCAAATATTGCTGCTCCTAGCGTCAAAATTATTAAAGCCCATCTTCCCCAAACAACTTCTTCTTTTGGCGAGAGGGTTTTACTGAAAGACTTAGGTATGTCTCTTGTAATGATTGAAGAGCCAATTACTAAAAATGAACTTGATGTTGACATAGTTGCAGCTAAAAGACCCGCAAATAGTAAAATAGACAACAATAGCGGTAAATGGTTAAAGAAATGGAATATCGTCTCATCAGGGTTTTTAAATGGCAACATCTTTCCAGAAGCTATTAAATAAAGCACTGCTGTTCCAGGCAATATGTACAATAAGCTCATAATGCCGTAGCCTATTCCTCCCACTAATCCAAACGTTTTCAAACTCTTATAACTTTTTAAAGAGTACATTTTTGTATTGACATGTGGCTGTCCTATTACACCTATAGCCAAAACAAATACCCAAGACATAGCAAGTGGCAGCATTATATTATCGGGATGCCCTATAGGATCAACATATTGAGGCCCAAGCAATTTGCTTGAAGCAATTGTCAATGTAGCATGGCTCATAGAGCCAGTAATATAATAAAACCCTAATATAATCCCAATAATACTCATTAATTTTAAAATACCCTGCAAAAAATCTACCTTTATACTCCCAACCATACCGCCATAGACTGTATATATTAGCGTAAAAATTAACAATGCTATTCCGCCCGCCTTTACAGATATGCCAAAAATAGAACTTAAAATATAACCACCAGCCAATATTTGCGTCCCAAGATATGCAAAGATGCATATTATTAAATTTATACCTATTAAAAATCTTAAAGTTTTGCTGGGATATCTAGCATCGCCAAGATCTGCGAAAGTTTCTATATTTTGAATTGTAGACATCATTCTCATAGGCTTGCCATTAAGCCATACCATTAATCCATAACTCACAGTAAAAAAAATTCCCATATACATAACCGCTGATCCAAATTTATAGTTTAAGCCTGGTCCTCCCACAAACCCAAAACCACTCATGCCTGTTGTAGCAGCTGCAAGGCCTGCAACTAAGGCTCCAAATGTTTTACTCGATGCAAAAAACTTTGAACCACTTTTCTCTGCTTGTCTTTTAGCGCTTATTGCCCACCATAAAACTACGATAGCATATAACAATGCAACAATAATCTCGGCTGTCTTCATATATTCCTCCCACCTATTTAATGATTTCTTCTTCTGGTTTTTCGTCTAATGCATATTCATGTGTTTTATTAAATTCTGTCACATCGGAAATAAATGCTTCCCAATCTTTTTGAGACATTACATTTCTTTCAAATAGCAATGTATATGATAAAATCGTAGTTAAGAAGCCGCCTAATACTAAAAACACTACCCATAAAATTGCTGTGCCTGGATGCATTCCTAAAAATAATGTTTTTGGGACAATGTTATAGTAAAGCTTCCAGTAGTAAAAAAGTCCAGCAAATCCAGCCCAAAAAATCAACAAGAATGTTCCATAAGGATAAATTAAAAACATTTTGTCTGTTCTTGAGCCTGCTCCAATAAGCATAAAATTAGCTAATAACAAAACAGTAAAAAAGACTGTTAAAGTTGGATGTTTTGTAAGAAATAAAGTGGCAATAACAAAAGCCAATACTCCTTGCACGATCCATAAAAAATCTTTCGCCTTTCCTTGAATCATAAATACCTCCTCTTAGTATTTTCTACTCTGCTTTTCTTGCAATTACAGCTTTAAATGGATCAACTTCTTGCCTTAAAACCCTTAGCTCTTCTTCTGTTGGCGGTTCCGTTACAGCGGGTTTTTGTTTGATTAATAATTCAAAGCCTGTGTTTTTTTGAACATCTTCAAGTGTTATGTCTGGATGGATTGATTCTAGTGTCATTTTCTTTGTTTCTTCATCAAATCCCATTACTGCTAAGTTTGTTATGATTTTGTAGGGTCCAGTATTTTTTGGCAAACCTGCTTTTTCCCTTGTGCCAGGTCCATTCAAATAACCAGGTGATGTAATAAAATCAACTTTGCTTACGAACCTTCTGGGTGAGTGTGGCACTACCATTACAATCCTCCAGGCCATTGAAGCAAAATCATTGGCGCCGCCAGAGCCTGGAAATCTAACCTTTGGTTTTTTATAATCACCTATTACTGTAGAGTTTATATTGCCATACATATCAATTTGTGCGCCGCCTAAAAAACAGTAATCTATGAGACCCCTTTGAATCATTTCCATTTGGTCGCATGTGGTGCCAGTCTGCAGCGCTTTGTGCATAGTGGCGGAATCTCCTACAGAAATCGGCATAGCTGGCAAGATTGGTGCTACAGCGCCCGCTTCAAATGTTATTAAAATGTTTGGTGCATACAGCTTTTGAGCAAGCATAACTGCTGCACACGGTATACCTGTGCCCACAGAAACAGATGCACCGTCTTCAAAGATTCTAGAGGCTACACATACCATAAGTTCTATCTCATTGTAGTCTTTTGTCATCTTAAGCCTCCTTCAATGATTATCTGGTTTTCCAAATCTTTTAGCTGCTCAATTCTTCTGATGCCTCCATGAAGGTCTAGGTACTCATAAAAGTCTTTACATTGATAGATATTTTTATCGATAAATTCTTCAAATGTTTTTTCATCTTCTGCAGCTTTTAGAAACTCCCTTAAATGGTCTACATCCATAAAGTACTCATATGGCATATTGGCTGGGTAGCTGCCGTATGGTGTTACAACCACCGCATCTACTTGGTAGAAAGGTATTGTAGTCTTTTCTGGGTTATCTCTAAAAAACTCTGTTGGCACAATTCTCTCTGTGGTTATAACAACTTTTTTTGAAGCTTTGGCAATATCAACATCTGCTACTAACACGCCTCTTACGTAGCTATTGCCAAACACATCTGCTGCATGCGCATGTATTACTGCAATATCTGGATACAGCGCAGGAACAGCTAGATACTTTTGGCCTGTAAATGGGCAGGTAATTTCTTTTGCTGCACTGTATTTTTGCGTATCTGTGCCCAGCATTGATCTTACTGGCAAAAATGATACACCCATTGCTGCAGCCTTGTAGCGCCACCCCATCACACCATTTGACCACTCAGTAATTTGAATAGCACCGCTTTCAAAGTACTGCCTAAGCACTTTAGGTACGCCTAAGGCTTCAAATGCTATCGCATACGACAGATCTGCTTTATTGAAAGTCTTACCAGCAGCTAAAAGGTCAGTATCAACATTTGATGTAAAGCATGCAGCTGTGAGATTTTTCTTTCTTTGCCTTAAAAGTTCATGCAAAAACGCGGTGGGTATTCTAACAGTCCCAAAGCCGCCAATTGCTATGTAGTCGTTTTCTTGAACTAAATCCACCGCTTCTTTTAAATCCATCAATTTATTTGTCATCTTTTTTGATTTCTTTCTAAAAAATTCCCGCATATCGTCGGGATGGTGAAATCCTAATAACTCTCCAACGCTTTCCATAATAATCCTCCTATTTAATATTGTTCGGCTCTTTATTTAAATCCGCATCATCACTAAAGTCTTTATTAATGCCTGCTAAATACCTTGCAAGGTTCTTTCGTGTTTCAAAGTCATATTCTATGCTAAGCGCAATTGTTTCCATAATAGGAGAGCCGCCGCCATGCACGCCTGCTATTTCATACCATGCAGTCATAGGTGAAGCGCCTACATTTTCTACAAACTTCCATAGTTTCAATGAGTAGTCTGCATCTAGGTTAGGGTTTCGAACAATAAACTCTTCCAAGTATTTTTTGGTTTCTTCGCTAAAAAAGTCTTCTTTAAAAGGCAAAGTGACGCTTATACCACCGGCTATTTCAGTTAATAGATTGTATTCGTGGTATATAAGATCTCCAGTTAAACGTCTGCCTACATTTGAATAAATGGGGTCTGGGAAAAACACGCCTGAGCTTGTTTTTTGACCATATACAGCAGCAGCCACACCAGCAGCATATGCAAGCTCTGCTGCGCCTGCATACTGAGTAAGCTTTTCTTTCACATGCGGCACTTTTTCAATGTTGTTGGCTTCTGCAGCCAATGCTGCTGCACCACAGAGTATGTCTGATACTGCAGGTTTGCAACCTGAGTAGCTGTGCCTGTGTGAATCTGCAAACAAAAGGGCTAGCCTCCTGCCAAATTCCCACTCGCCGCACATAAATACCCTTTCTTTTGGAACAAACACATTGTCAAACACAATCACAGAATCAGATACGCCGTATGTGCAAAAAGGCGGAGCATCTAAATCATCTTTTTCTCTAAGCCATACTGGCCTTGTGATAAGTTTTACACCATCCCAGTCAGCTGGCAGGGCAAATGCTACGGCAAATGCTTTATCATCTTCTTTCAATGCCCTTGTCGGAATAACCAGCAGTTCATCTGCGTAGGCTGCTTGTGTAGTAGACATCTTAAAACCGCTTACAACAATACCGTCTTTTCTTTCTTCCACTATGTGCACATAGTGGTTTAGATTTTTCTGTTCACTGGGCCTTTTCAATCTGTCTCCTTTGCTGTCAGTTTGGGCGCAAGTACCTACAAGATCGTTTTTTTGGTATACTTTTAGGTATTCTATAAAGCGGCTATAATAATCTGTGCCTTTTGCATCATCTATTTCTTTTGTGCAGATAGCTAATGCGTTAATTGCATCGTGTCCCATGCAGCGCTGGATGCATCCGCCCACACGCCTTGCAGCAAGCCTAATGAGCTTTTGCTTTTGAAGCAAATCATATGGGTTTTGAGGCAAATGAGCCCATCTATTTACCTCTTCGTTTATATAAGGCGAAAAAGCTGTGGCTATGCCTTTCCATTTGGGATCTTGCGCTAAATCAAATGTGACACCCAAAACATTTAAACCAGGTTTAAGCCTGGGATCATCCCTCGTTACTTTTTTGCCCCCAATATATACATTTGGTTTCATTTTAAAAAGTCTTTCAAAATACTGCTCTTTTGTCCTAAGCATAATCCCTCCTGTTAAATAACAGTTTGTGCACCGTCAATTACAATCTCAGCCCCTGTTAAAAAAGCTGGCGCTGTGGCTAAATAGATAACTGTGCTTTCAAGCTCTTCTAAGTTGCCTACCCTTTTTAGCGGTATGCGCTCTTTTATGTACTGCAATCCTTTCTCGCTATCGAAAAAAGCTTTGTTTATGTCAGTTAAAAAGTAGCCGGGACACAGCACGTTTACCTGTATATTGTATCTGGCTAATTCCAAAGCCATCACTTTTGTCAATTGGATAACGCTTGCTTTGCTTACGCAGTATCCTGTCATGTATGGTGTTGCGATTTTGCCCATAATCGAAGCAATATTTATAATCTTGCCGCTGTTTTGATTTATCATGACTTTAGCCACTTCTTGAGAGCAAAACAATGTGCCTTTGAAATCTATATCAAACACTTCATCAAACTCTTTTTCTTCAAGCTCAACAGTGGGTTTTTGAACGCCTGAGACGCCAGCAGCATTAACCAGTATATCAATGCGCCCATAGTGTTTAACGACACTATCCACCAATGCTTTTACACTTTCTTTATTGGATACATCCACATACTCAGCTAAAGTATTAGTATGGTAAACCTCTTTTAGTTTATGGCAAAAAGATTCGCATGCTGAAGCGTTTCTTGCAGCTACAACTACATCTGAGTGCAACTTTGAGAGAGTGTTAGCAAATACACTGCCAATGCCTTTATAGCCGCCTGTAACAAGCGCTACTTTCCCTTCTAAGGATAACATTGCCTGCTCCTATCTGACTCTTTTAAATATGCCTGCAAAGTTGCTTGCTGCAGAGCCGCCTATATTAAACGTCAAACCAATTTCTGGGCTTTTTAGCTGGTATCCTAACGCTTTACCTGTAAGCTGCCTTGTTGCAATAACAGCCATTGATACGCCTGTTGCGCCCACTGGATGGCCTTTTGCCTTAAGGCCTCCTGAAAGATTTATGGGTAGTTTGCCATCTTTGTAAACGATGCCTTCTTCTAAAGCTTTGTAGCCCTCGCCGTCTTTTGTGATGCCAAGCGCCTCATATGCAAGGATTTCTGCAATGGTAAAACAATCGTGCACTTCGGCAAAATCCAAGTCTTCTACATTTACTTTAGCTTTTTCGTAAGCTTTTTGGACAGCAACTTTACCTGCTGTAAACTCGTAGTTTGAACGCTTGGACATTGAAAGGTAGTCGGTTGCGCTCTCAAGCGCTGCAATCTCAACTAGCTCATCTTTGATAGCTTTTGCATTATCGTAGTTAGTTAGTACAACAGCTGCTGCCCCATCTGTAATCAAAGAACAATCGTATAGTCTTAAAGGGTCAGCAATGATTGGGTTTTTTTCATCTGGTGTGTTTAAAATATCCTCAAAAGAAATATCTAGAGGCATCTGGGCAAGAGGGTTTAAAATAGCGTTTTTGTGGTTTTTTGCAGATACTTTAGCAAACATCAGCTTTCTTTGGTCGTCTGAAAAACCGTAGTGAGCTTGATAGCCTTTGGCATACTCAGCAAACAGGCCAGGAAAAGTCACGCCTTGTGCGCCTTCGCTGGGCCAATAGGACCCTGTTGCCAATACTTTGGTTATGTCTTTAGTTGAAAGTGAAGTCATCTTTTCAACTCCAATTACCATGGCAAAATCTATTTGTTTTGACTCAATAGCTGCATTTGCTGCCCAAATTCCAGCTGAACCGCTTGCGCACGCGCTTTCTATTTTCATTGTGGGTTTAAACCTCAAATCAGGATCAATTTCTAGCGCTATAGGACCTAGATGACCCTGGTTGTTAAAACCGCCAGCATCATAGTTTGCAACAAAAATACAGCCGATTTGGCTTGGTTTGATATGTGAATCTTCTAACGCTTCCTTTCCTGCTTCGACAATTAACTCGTATAAGCTTTTGGGAAGCTTTCCAAACTTCGTGTGACCTGTACCGATTACATAAACACTCATAGATAACCTCCGAAAGTTTTTATAGTGGTGCAAAAAGTAATGCAGCGCCAAAAATTATTGTACCTATAAATAGAGCCATTACGCAATATCCCATAATATCTTTAGCTCCTAACTTTGCTATAGCCAAAATTGGCAAAGCCCAAAATGGTTGTATCATATTAGCTACTTGTTCGCCGTATGCTATACCCATTGCTACTTTTGCCTGAGAAGCGCCAAGTATTTGAGCCGCAGGGACCATAATAGGGCCTTGAACTACCCAATGTCCACCACCTGATGGCACGAATAAGCTTATTATTATTGATGATACAAAACTCCAAAATGGTAGTGTAGTTGCCGTTGATAGTAAGACAAACCAGTGTGCTATTACTGCAGCCAAACCAGAACCAGTCATTAACCCCATAATTCCCCCATAGAGTGGGTATTGCAAGATTAAAGGGCCCGTTACTTTAGCAGCATTATTGAATGTTTTTACATAAGCTATGGGCGTCCAATGCAGTATTATGCCAGCTAAAAACATAAAGAAAATAAATTTATTGATGTCTATTGCAAAACCGTTTTTAAAAAGGTAAATCAAGCCTAATACAAATATTAAAACATTTAAAATCCACGCATGTTCAAGCTTTGATGCAAATGTATTATCTTTTTTGATTAACTTTGCCTCTTCCATTTCCTTGTCTTGTTGATCCAATATGCTTTTATCTATTATTTTCATCTCATGAGTTTTTGGCTGCATGAAATACAATGCTATAGCAATAACTATGACAACTAAAATAGTCCCTATTAAATTATATGGTGCAAAAACAGTTTCGGACATTGGAACAATTTTGTGTGTTATTTGCTCTATTATATTCATTTTGTTACCGCTTGATGCAATAACTAACGCAATAGAGCTAGACAAACCTCCAGCCCATACAATAAATCCGATATAAGCTGAAGCGATCAGAAAACCAAAGTCAACTTTATCTAACCTTTTAGCAACTTCCCTTGCATAAATTACAGACACTATTAATCCTAACCCCCAGTTAATAAAAGAAGCCACAGCTCCAACAATAAATATTAAAATTGCAGCTATAGACTGATTTTTTGGTATCGAACTTAATTTGATCAATAAAGATTTAACGGGTTTAGTTTCAGCTAAAGTATAACCAGTCACAAGAATCAAAATCATTTGTAATGCAAATGTTAATATAGACCACAAGCCTTTATACCAAAAATCTACCATCTTAAGAAAAGGCGTTGATGTAAAAATCAGTGCTAAAATAAAGGTTAATAATGTTAATACTACAACAAATAAAAATGGGTCTGGCATGTACTTTTGCATCAATCGTACAAAAAAGTTTGAAATACTACGCAACATAATTATACCTCCTAATTTTTTAATCTTCTTAAATTTATTAAGCAAAAATTGTTCCATTAATTATAATTTAATTTAAACTCCTGTTATGATAATATAATCTATAATTTGTAAAATTAGTTAAGTAATTAAACTAAAATAAAATTTAATATAAATATCGATACAATTTTGAATTTATTAGATTACAACAACAATATTAAATGATTCATTCATGAAAATCAAAAATCATTTTTGAATCACAATACCATATTTTTTAAGCTTTCTTACAATAGTAGGCTGGGATACACCAAATTTATTGGCAAGTTCTCTGGTATTTTTGCATGTTAATAACATATCCATCAATAACTTTTTTTCATAATTTTGAAGCGTTTCTTTGGGATCAGCTTCTATAACTTTTTCTTCTTCTAAGCTTAAATAATCTTGCTTTGAAATAAAATTTTTTGAACTTATAACTATTAATTTTTCTATTATATTTTCTAATTCTCTAACATTACCATGCCAAGATGACATTTTAAAAAAATCCACTAAATCTTTAGTAAAATTTTTTTTAAAACCGTATTTTTCATTGAACTTATTTACTATGTAATGGATTAATGGCTCTATGTCTTCTCTTCGTTCTCTCAAAGGTGGGATATTTATTCTAATAACATTTAATCGATAATATAGATCTTCTCTAAAAAGCTTTTTTTCAATCATGTCTTTTAAATTTCTGTTTGTTGCAGCTATTATTCTTACATCCACTTTTATTAATTGTGTAGAACCTACTTTACTAAATTGTTTATCCTGTATTGCTTGGAGTAATTTTGCCTGCATATTTAAAGGCAATTCTCCAATCTCATCTAAAAAAAGGGTTCCAGCATTTGCTACCTCAAAAAATCCTTTTTTGCCTTTGTTGCTAGCGCCTGTAAATGCACCTGCTTCATAGCCAAATAACTCGGTTTCTAAGAGATTTTCTGCAATGGCTGCGCAATTTACTTTTATAAATGGTTTATTTTTGCGCAAACTCGTGTCGTGAATTAATCGAGCTATAACTTCTTTTCCAACTCCAGATTCGCCAGTTATCAAAACTGTAGAATCTACAGATGCTATTTTCATAGCGTAATCAACAATTTTTACCATAGCATCGCTAAATGCTACAATTTGGCTGCGATTGTTGTATGAACTATCATAATCAATGTCACCTGTATAATGTATTTGACTTAAATCATACACTGTATTTACAACATAAACCAATTTTCCACTTTTATCAAAAATAGGTTTGCCTTTGGCTAATAATTTACGATTTGTTTTTGTAATATAGGTTACACTAGCTGGCTTTTTAGTTTTTAAAACAAGCAATGTAGCAGAAGCGCTAAAGTACTTCTGTTTAACTAATTCATCCATAGTTTTACCAACCAATTCTTTTGAGTTTATAAGTGACATTTCTTCAAAAGTTTTATTAACAAATAGTGTTGTACCAACACCATCAGTTACATAAATGCCAATATCTAAATTATTCATGATTATGCTTTTTAGTGTTTCGCTAAGGCGTATGTCTAACATCGATAAATATTCTACATAAAATCAAACTATTTTCAAATATAGGACAATTAAGTATTTAGAATTAATTTGTTTAATTATAAAAATCTAAAATTTTATACTATCAGAGTTACCTATATACAGTTTGCTTTGGCTGCCAAATTTTGCACTGCCTCCTACTACATTCATACCTTTATCTATCATGTGTTCAACAGCCACAACGCCAGTGCAGTGATTTGCAGCAATTTTTTTTAAGTTCCAAGTCCTTAATTTATCAATTTCATTTGCTTTTTGTTCATTCCAATCCTCTAAAAGAGAAATGTGAAGCCCACCATAAAGACCAAATAAGTTATCGCCATAGTTGCTTTTAACATATTCCATCATATTGTTTACGCCCGGATGACAACAACCAGTAACTGTAACGAGTCCTTTATCTTTAACATTAAAAACCAAAATCTGTTCGTTTTTTATTCCCAGTATGATGTCTAGTTTGTAAGTAAATGAACTAAGATTCTCATTTTGATATTTTTCATCAACTTCAACTAATTTACCTTTAAAGTTGCTTTTTTCGATAATATCGTAGCCTTGTTGACTAAAACCAACTGGAATGTATAAATTAAAATCATTTCTATTTTTTGTAAGGCTATTTAAACCCCAAAAATGATCCATATGCTCATGGCTTATAAATACATCATTCAACTGCTCTTTTTTTAATAAATTAATTACACCTTCCCTATCAAATACCCAATCCATGTAAGATTCTCTCCAGCCAACATCAAGCAATACATAGCCTTTTTGAGAGTTCTTGCTAAACTCAATTAAAGCACTATACCCACCAGCATTTTTGTAATCCCAATCAATTAGATACTGGTTAGCATCCATCCCGCCAGCTCTTTTAATATCGCTCATAAGCAAAGCTGTATCAAACCAACTCGTTTCAGATATACATGTGATTTTTAACTCATCTACGCTAAACATACATCCCCCCTTTTTGATATTAGCTAATTTTGCTTCCAGGTTTAATATCGCCATCGACAGTTAGCAATTTAAGCGTTGCTTCATCTTTTGCAGCAAGGAGCATGCCATTAGATTCTACATTCATTAGTTTTGCTTTTTGCAAATTTGCCACGACTATGATTGTTTTGCCAATTAATTCTTCTGGCTTGAAATATTCTTTTATTCCTGCTACAAGCGTTCTTGGTTCATCTTCCCCAATATCAATTTTAAGTCTCATTAATTTATTCGATTTTGCTATTTCGTATGCTTCAATTATTTTCGCAACCTTTAAATCTACTTTTCTAAATTCATCTATACTTATGCGCTCTTGTTGAGGATTTTCCTGTTTTGCTTTATACTCATATCGTGAAAACAACATTTCTTTTTTACCAATTTTTATGTTATGAGATGACCAGTTCATGAAAAAATTCATTTTTTTTGAGTATATATCATCATTAAAGCCAATTTGGTTATAGATTTTTTTAGCTGTATCTGGCATAAATGGCAAAATTGCACCACATATGAATTTTATTGAGCAATACACATTAAACAATATATCATCCAATTCATGCTTATCTTTGACTGCCCACGGTTGTTTATCAGTTATATATTTGTTTGTAAATCTTACAAAATTCATGATTGAATCAAGTGCTTCATCAAATCTAAAAACATCAAAAGCACTTTTAATACTCAAAAACGTAGATTGAGCTAAATTTTTTACATTTTCATCAGCTAAACCCTCGTTTACAATACCATCATTGTATTTTTCTATCATTGTAAGCGACCTATTAATCAAATTGCCAAGGTCATTAACAAGGTCGCTATTTATTTTTTCTACGAATTCTTTTTCGCTAAAATTGCCATCAAGGCCAAATGGCACAGCTTTGAGTAAATAGTATCTATATGCATCGCGTGGATATTTTTCTATCATTTCATTGGGATCAACAACATTACCAAACGATTTGCTCATTTTTTTCCCATCAACTGTCCACCATCCATGAGCTACAACATGTTTGGGAAGTGGCAAATCCAAGCTCATTAAAAAAGCAGGCCAATAAACAGCATGAAATTTTAATATATCTTTTCCAACCAAATGCACATCAGCTGGCCAAATTTCTTCAAAAATAGCATCTGGGTAGCCAATAGCACTCAAGTAGTTAAATAATGCATCAAACCACACATAAATAGAGTGTTTTTCATCAAAAGGCACTTTTATACCCCAATCCAGATTTATGCGCGTCACACTCAAGTCTTTGAGACCGCTTTTAACAAAACTTACAATTTCATTATATCTTGATTTTGGCAAAACAAAATCTGGATTTTCTTCGTAAAATTTAAGCAGTCTATCTTGATATTTGGATAGTTTAAAGAAATATGATTCTTCCTTTACAAGCTCTAAAGGTCTTGAACAATCTGGGCATGTATTATTGGGGCCAGTTTGTGCATGAAACGTTTCGCATGGTACACAATACCAGCCTTCATACTCGCCTTTATAAATATCGCCTCTTTTGTAAACCTCTTCAAAAACTTGCATCACTGCTTTTTTATGATAATCATCCGTTGTTCTAATAAATTTAGTATTTGTTATATCAAGCTTTTCCCATAATTTTTTAAATCTTACAACAACTTCATCGGCTAACTCTTTTGGCGTTTTATTTAATGATTTTGCTGTTGTTTCAATTTTTTTACCATGCTCATCCGTCCCTGTTAAAAAAAATACATTTTCTCCCATAAGTCTTTGAAATCTAACAATGGTATCTGCTGCAATTGTGGTATATGAGTGACCAATGTGAGGTACATCGTTAACATAGTAAATAGGTGTCGTTACATAGTAACTATTCTTCTTCGATAATTTCATACTCATCTCCTTTTTCTTCGGCAACTTTTATAACATTTCTAATGGAATTAGCACTAACTTCTACCATCTTACCTTCTTGATCTTTTATTACAATAGTGTTTTTTATTGGATTTGCAAGAACTAACTCGCCTTCTTGATCGTCTGTTTTAACAATCGAGTTTTTTGGTGGTAAATTTTTTAGAAAAACAGAATAAATATGCTCTTCATAATACAAGCAACACAACAATCTTCCACATATACCAGAAATTTTTTTTACGCTTATGCTTAAATTTTGATCTTTGGCCATTTTTATTGATACAGGCTCAAAATTTTGTAAAAAGCGTTTGCAACACACAATTTGACCGCATAAGCCAACACCACCAATTAATTTAGCTTCATCTCTTACGCCAATCTGACGCATCTCAATACGCATTTTAAAGTAAGAGGCCAGTTTTCTAACCAAATGCCTAAAATCTACCCTCGTTGGAGATGTGAAATAGAAGATAATTTTACTATTATCAATTGTATACTCAACATCAACTAGTTTTATATCAAGGTTTAATTTTTTAGCTTCTTGATCACAATATTTCTTCGCCTGTTGAGCCAAAAAAAGGTTTTCATTATATCTATCGTGATCTGATTGATTTGCTTTCCTAATAATATTTTTTAGTTTGTCATCTTTTTCTTGAGATATTTTTACAACTCTTCCCAAATTTAAGCCTCTTTCGGATTCGGCAACTATATAGTCACCTACTTTTAACTCAAATTTTGTATATTTAAAGGGCACCATAGTATTGGAATGCTTAAATACAATGTAGGCAATACTCATTATTTTTTCCTCCAGAGTTCAATGCATAAATTAGCAATAAATAAATCAATGTTCAAATTATAATTCCTTAGGTTTTTGTATTCTTCAATCAAAGTGTTGATTTTTTCAGGAAAATTAATTGGAAATCCACTGATGAAACTTTTAACGTATTTTAAAAAAATTGCTTTGTTTTGATTATTTGTTTTTTTTATATTGATTAGTTCTCTCAAAAATTCACTTTTGTTTCCATTTTCAAAAGCTTCATGCAATTTATCAATGTTTTTTAGCTCAATTTTAAAGTTTATTTTTTGCGCTCTTGAAAGAAGCGTGTCAATGATATATTCCGTTTCATAAAAAATAAAATAATTGTGCATGATAGGCTCTTCGGTAAGTTTTAATAAAGCGTTTTGAGATTCTAAATTTGCTTTGCCAATTAGGAATGCGTATCGTTTGTCACTAAACTCGTATGATTTTATTCTAATTTGATTTACATCTTGTAACTTTAAATCTATAAAATCATAGCATACATCTGCACCTAAGCTAAGTGAAAATTCTTTAGCATCATCAAGACTGGCATTTATCAAGGCAAATGTTGTAAATTTACTTAAATATTCTTTCATAAATTCCTAGTAAGTTTGAAAAAACCTTTTGTGGTGTTTCTTCTGGATCTATAGTATAAAAATTGTATTTTTTAGCAAGCTCTAAATAACCTTGCCTTACGCGTATAAAAAAATCCAAATCTTTGGCTTCTATAACATCTCTTTTTTTAATCCTATTTAATGCAAGTTCTGGATCGCAATCTAAGTAAAAAACTACATCTGGAGAAAACCCATCAACGATAAAATTATTCAGCATTGTTACGAAATCAACATCCATATTCGCTCCAAAACCTTGATACGCTATTGTAGAATAAAATGACCTATCGCTTACTATGAAATCAACATGTTGTTTTCTAAGATACTCTATATGAATCGATCTGTCAGCTAAAAATAAAAAAAGCAAA
>JABEBX010017431.1_pt1 | contig 16662 bp, 15 predicted proteins | sample 7245971 | NCBI WGS metagenome assembly JABEBX01 (sample SAMN14506365, study PRJNA622280) | hot springs metagenome | biome: hot spring [ENVO:00000051]|acidic hot spring [ENVO:00002120]; feature: spring [ENVO:00000027]|sediment [ENVO:00002007]; material: sediment environment [ENVO:01001048]... | reverse complement strand
CAGTGCGGTCTGCATGGCGCCCTGCGGAATGTGGTGCAGCGACTTGAGCATGAGCGCCAAATCGAAGCCGCCGTCCGCGGCCGGTATGGCCGTGGCGCTGTCTCGCACGAAGCGCAGCCGCGGTGCAAGCATTTCGGGCAGACGCGCCAGATTCTTGGCGTGCTGCACCGCATCGACTTCCAGCGCCAGCGCTTCGCAGGCCGGGCAGCGCTGCAGCAGCTCGGTGAGCAGCCGGGCACTACCGCAACCCAGTTCGATGACCTTCAGGCCGTTGCCCAGCGGCACCAGTTCGGTCAGGACGTCGAGTTCGTTGTGGATCATGGGGTGGCCTTGTGGGTGAGCAAGGCCGCGATTTTAGAGACGGAGCGCGGGGCTTTCAGCCCGGGAGATCGTCCTCGTAAAACTCCAGTTCGCCTCGCACCCCTGCTGCGCGGTCGGCTTCGATTTTGCGCAACTCAACCCGGCGAATCTTGCCCGAGATGGTCTTGGGCAGGTCGAAGAACTCGATGCGGCGGATGCGCTTGTAGGGCGCGGCGCGTTCGCGCACGAACAGCAGAATGTCCCGGGCCAGTTCGGCGCTGGGCGTAAAGCCGACGCGGCATGACACGAAGGCCTTGGGGATGGTCAGGCGCAGCGCATCAGGGCAGGGCACCACGGCGGCCTCGGCCACGGCGGGATGTTCGATCAGCAGGCTTTCCAGCTCGAACGGGCTGATGCGGTAGTCGGAGGACTTGAACACGTCGTCGGTGCGGCCAACGAAGGTGTAATAGCCGTCGGCGTCGCGTTGCGCCACGTCGCCGGTGTGGTAGAGGCCGTCGTGCATGACCTGCGCGGTTTTCTCGGCATCGCCCGCATATTCGACCAGCAGACCGGTGGGGCGCGGCTCGGTCTCGACGCAGACTTCGCCTTCTTCCGCTGAGTTGCCGTCCACATCGACCAGGCGGATGCGGTAGCCCGGCATGGGGCGGCCCATGGCGCCGGGTTTGAGCGGCTGGCCGGGGCTGTTGCCGATGAGCGCACAGGTCTCGGTCTGGCCGTAGCCGTCGCGGATGGTGATGCCCCAGGCGGCGCGCACCCGCTCGATCACCTCCGGGTTGAGCGGCTCACCAGCGCCCACCAGTTCGCGCAGTTTGACCGGATAGCGCTTCAAATCTTCCTGAATGAGCATGCGCCACACCGTGGGCGGCGCGCATAGGGTGGTGACGCCGCAGCGCGACAGGGTTTGCAGCGTGGCCGCGGCGTTGAAGCGGCTTTGGTTGAAGGCGAAGATCGCCGCGCCGGCGTTCCAGGGGGCGAAAAAACTGCTCCACGCGTGCTTGGCCCAACCGGGGGAGCTGATGTTCCAGTGCACATCGCCGGGCTGCAGGCCGATCCAGTACATCGTGGCCAGCGTACCCACGGGGTAGCTTTGATGGGTGTGCAGCACCAGCTTGGGCTTGGAGGTGGTGCCGGAGGTGAAGTAGAGCAGCAGCGGATCGGTGGCGCGGGTGTCGGCCTCGGGTGCGAAGTCGGCGGCCGCTGTTTGCGCCCCGGCAAGTGCGGTCCACCCGGTCGGCGCGCTGCCTGCGGTGAAGCGGCCTTGTACCTGCGTCCAGACGGTTTGCGGCAGGTCGTGGAATTTGGCGGTGTCGGCAGGCAGGCAGATCACATGCCGCACGCCGCCGCGGACGATGCGGTCTTGGAGGTCGGTGGGGGTGAGCAGGGTAGTGGCGGGAATCATCACCGCGCCGAGTTTGATGCAGGCGAGCATGACCTCCCACAGCTCGATGCAGTTGGGCAGCATGAGCAGCACGCGGTCGCCGCGCGCCACGCCGCCCGCGCGCAGGAAGTTGGCCATGCGCGCCGAGCGCTGCGCCATGTCGGCAAAGCTGTAGCGCGCCTCGCTGCCGTCTTCTTCCACGATCCACAGCGCAATCGCGTTGTTGCCCTGGGCCATGGGATCGAAGTAGTCGAGCGCCCAGTTGAAGCGGTCGAGCGCGGGCCAGCGGAATTCGGCGTAGGCGCGGGCGTAATCGGTGCGATGGCGCTGCAGCAAGTCGCGCGCCTGCACGAAACCGGCATGGGCGCCGGGGTGGCTGATCTGCATCGAAGTCTCCTGATGTTGTTGTGCGCCCACTTTAGCCCGCACCGCTGAGGCGGGCCAGCGGGAAAGCACAGAGGTCGACAGTCAGGTCGATGTCAGTTATCCCCCTCGGGGGCGGCTTGCGCAGCAAGCCAGGGGGCCTTGCAGCTCAGTCCGGCATGGGCTCCAGGCTGCGGGTGCAGGGGATCTGGGTGAATTCCAGCCAAGGCTGACCCGCGGGCGGCAGCTTTAATGCGCTGAGCGCGCCGCCCCACAGGCAGCCGCTGTCCAGGCATAGCGCGTTGTGTTCCCAGCGCAGCCCGAGGGTGGACCAATGGCCGAAGGCGATGGGAGTCTGCGCGGTCTCGCGCTGCGGCAGGGCGAACCAGGGCAGGAGTTCGGAGGAGGCGCCGTTGGCGCTGGCCTGCTTGTTGTGAAAATCCAGCCGTCCCCGATTCGGGCCGCTGGCCTGCAGAAAACGGGCGCGGGTGAGGGTGTTGACCACGATGCGCAGACGGTCGAACCCCGCCAGACTCTCGCTCCATTCGTCGGGCTGGTTGCCGAACATCACACGCAGGAAATCGACGTAATCGGGCGCGCGCAGGCGGCGTTCCACCTCGGCGGCGAGTTGCAGGGTTTTGTCGGCCGACCATTGCGGCAGCACCCCGGCGTGCACCAGCAGCCAGCCACGCTCCATCAGCGCCAGCGGGCGGCGGCGCACCCAGTCGATCAGCTCAGTGCGCCGTGGTGATTGCAGGATGTCGTCGAGCGTGTCGCTGCGGTGTGCCTTGCGCACGCCATGCGCCACGGCCAGCAGATGCAGGTCGTGATTGCCCAGCAGACATTGCGCGCTGTCGCCCAGCGCCATCAGCCGCTCCATGCTGGCGAGCGACTGCGGGCCGCGATTGACCAGATCGCCCAGCACGATGAGCCGGTCGTGCGCCGGGTCGAACTGCAGCGCGTCGAGCAGGGCGTCAAAGGCGTCGGCGCAGCCTTGCACATCGCCGATCAGGTACGTTGCCAAAGCCTCTCCCTAAAATGCGTGGTTTACCAAACGCATCATCGTAATGACGCAAGTGGACGCTTGCGCGCTCTTCTCGACAATCCATCCCACCGGAGCCCCGCATGGCGCAGCTCGATCCCACGATTTTCAAGGCCTACGACATTCGCGGCATCGTTGGCAAAACGCTGACCGAAGACGCCTGCCGCGCGATCGGCCAAGCCTTCGCCACGCTGGCCCGCCGCAATGGCGAGACGGCGGTGAATATCAGCCGCGACGGGCGTCTGTCCGGCCCGGCGCTGGCGCAGGCGCTCAGCGACGGCTTGCGCGCCGGGGGCGTGGACGTGATTGATCTGGGCATGAACGCCACGCCCATGCTGTACTACGCCTGCGCCACCACGCCGGTGGTCAGCGGCATTCAGATCACTGGCAGCCACAATCCGCCCGAGTACAACGGCCTGAAAATGGTGCTCGGCGGCAATGCCCTGTTCGGCGAGCAGATTCAGGAATTGCTGGCGCTGACCCGCAGCGAAGCCTTCGCACAAGGACAGGGCAGCGCGCGGCAGGCCTCCATCGTCGAGGACTATCTGGGCCGCATCGAAGGCGACATCAAACTGGCGCGGCCGATGAAAGTGGTGGTCGATTGCGGCAACGGCGTGTCCGGCGCTTTTGCGCCGCGCTTGCTGCGCAGCCTGGGCTGCGAAGTGGTGGAGTTGTTCTGCGAAGTCGATGGCACCTTTCCCAACCATCATCCCGATCCCGCCGATCCGCACAACCTCGAAGATCTCATCCGCACCGTGCGCGAAACCGGCGCCGAGCTCGGTCTGGCTTTCGATGGCGACGGCGACCGTCTCGGCGTGGTCACGCCCAGCGGGGCCGTCATCTGGCCCGATCGCCAGCTCATGCTCTACGCCGCCGATGTGCTGGAGCGCCATCCCGGCGCGCCCATTCTGTTCGACGTGAAATGCACCGCGCAGCTGCCCGCCTGGGTGCGGCGTCACGGCGGCGAGCCGGTGATGGGACGCACCGGGCATTCGCTGGTCAAGGCCAAGATGAAAGAAATCGACGCGCCGCTGGCTGGCGAGATGAGCGGCCACATCTTTTTCAAGGATCGCTGGTACGGCTTCGACGACGCGCAGTATGGCGCGGCGCGGCTGCTGGAAATTCTTTCTCGGGCCGAGAATGCGGGGGGCGTGCTCGAAGCCTTGCCCGATTCCGTCTCCACCCCGGAGCTGAAGCTGGAGACCGCAGAGGGCGCCAACTTCACGCTGTGCGAGCGTTTGCAGCGCGAAGGCCGCTTTCCCGGCGCTTTGAATATTTCCACCATCGACGGCGTGCGTGCCGACTACGCCGATGGCTTCGGCCTGGCGCGGCCCTCCAACACCACGCCCTGCGTGGTGCTGCGATTCGAGGGCGCCGATGCAGCGGCGCTGGCGCGGGTGCAGGCCGAGTTTCGCGCCGCGTTGCTGGCGCTCGATGCTTCGTTGAAACTGCCATTTTGACCACGGTATTGAATCCGTCCACACCGCCCTTGCGCGTGCTGATCGTCAAGACCAGCTCGATGGGCGACGTGGTGCACGCGCTGCCGGTGGTGCACGACATCCTCGCCGCGCATCCGGGGGCGAGAATCGACTGGCTGGTCGAGGAGGCCTACGCCGACATCGTGCGCGCCCATCCCGGGGTCAGGCGAGTGATACCGCTGGCGCTGCGGCGCTGGCGCAAGCAGTTCTGGCGTGTAGAAACCCGGCAGGAATGGCGGGAGTGGAAGGCTGGTTTGCGCGCCGAGACCTATGACGCCGTGATCGATTTGCAAGGGCTGGTGAAAAGCGCCCTCATTGCCCGGCTGGCGCGCGGGCCGCTCTATGGCCTGTCGTGGGGCAACGCACGCGAGGCGCTCGCGCCCTTGTTCTACGGCCATCGTCAGAAGACCGACTTGCATCGCACTGAAGCTGCCGTGCCGCGCTACCGGGCGCTGGTCGCCTGGGCCTTGCGCTATGCCCCGCAGGGCAAGCCGCAATATGGTCTGAGCCTGCAGGCCGAGCGCCCCGCATGGCTGGCTGGCGATGCACCCTATGCCTTGCTGCTGAGCGCCACCGCCAAAGACCGCAAGCTGTGGGAGGAAGCGCGCTGGGTCGCTCTTGGTCAAGCGCTTGCAGCGCAAGGTCGGATCGGGGTGTTCGCCTGGGGCAATGCAGCCGAGCGTGCCCGCGCTGAGCGTCTGGCCGAGGCGGTGAATGCCGCAGCGTCGGACGTCACGATGACACGCGCTTGCGTTGCCCCCGCTGCCTTCGGCCTGGCCGAATGGATGCGGGTATTGCGTGCGGCCAGCGTGGTGGTTGGGGTCGATACCGGTCTGCTCTATCTCGCTGCCGCAGTGGGCACGCCCGCGGTGGTCCTCTACACCGGCTCGTCGCCGCACAGTGTGGATTTCGAGTCGGCGGGGCCCTGGCGCAGTCTGGGTGGCACCGGCCAGCAGCCTGCTGTGGCCGAGGTGCTGAATGCCACGCGGGACGTGCTGGCAGCGGCTGCGAATCGCCGCTCCCCGGCATGAAACTGACCTTGCGGGTTTATGGCCTACTCTGGCGGCTGGTTTTGCCCTTTGCCTTGCTGCGGCTATGGTGGCGCGGCCGCGCCGAGCCGCTGTATCGGCGGCATTGGGCAGAGCGGCTGGGGTGGTTCAGCAGCAAGTCGGCTTCTGCGACGACTACGGGGCCGCGGGTCTGGGTGCATGCGGTGTCTCTGGGCGAAACCCGCGCCGCTGCGCCGTTGATCGAGGCGCTGCGCGAGAAGTTGCCGCAGATGCGGCTTTTGCTGACGCATATGACCGCCACTGGCCGCGCCGCCGGGGTGGAGCTGCTGCAGCCCGGCGATGTGCAGGTCTGGCTGCCGTATGACTTGCCGGGGCCGATGCGGCGTTTTCTGCGCCGGTTTCAGCCGTGTGCGGCGGTGCTGATGGAAACCGAGGTGTGGCCGAATCTGGCCGAGCAATGTCGCGCAGCCGGGGTGCCGGTGCTGCTGGCCAATGCGCGGCTGAGCGCGCGCAGTGCGAGCCGCTGGCAACGCTGGCCGTCTTTGGCGCGCGTGGCCTGGGGCGGCTTGTTCGCTGCGGCGCAAACACCTGAAGATGCACGGCGCATTCAGGCGCTGGGAGCGGCGCAGGCGACGAGTCTGGGTAATCTGAAGTTCGACATGCGACCCGACCCCGCGCTGCTGCAACTCGGTGAGCAGTGGAAGGCGGCTGCTGCGCGCCCGGTGTTGCTGCTGGCGTCCACCCGCGAGCAGGGTGGGCAGAGCGAGGAGGCGTTGCTGCTGGCCACGCTGCCTTTGGCGCTGGCGCAGCGGGCACTACTGGTTTGGGTGCCGCGCCATCCGCAGCGCTTCGATGCGGTCGCGCAACTTCTCGCGGGTCAAGGCCACGCCATGCAGCGCCGCAGCATGGGGGGGCCGACGGCCGAGACTGCCGTATGGTTGGGCGACTCCCTGGGCGAGATGGCGGCTTACTACGCCATGGCCGATGCGGCGTTCATCGGCGGCAGCCTGCTGCCTTTAGGCGGGCAGAACCTGATCGAAGCCTGCGCTTGCGGCTGCCCCGTGGTGCTGGGGCCGTCGCAGTTCAACTTCGCTGCAGCGGCTCAGGCAGCGATCGACGGCGGGGCCGCAGTGCAGGCGGCGGATGCGGCGCAGGTGTGGGCGGCTTTTGCGCGTTGGCTCGACGACCCGCCTTTGCGGCAACAGGCGAGCCAGAGCGCCCGCGCCTTCGCCACGGCGCATCAGGGCGCGGCGCAGCGTCAGGCGGATTGGATTGTGGAGAACGCGGGGAAGGCACTTTCGCAGCGCCCGCAAGCGGATCAGTAAATTGGCACCGAGGGGTCGATTTCGCGCGACCAGGCGGTCATGCCGCCGTTGAGGTTGTACAACTCGCCGAAGCCGTTTTGCTCCAGAAAGCGGGCGATCATCATGCTGCGGTTGCCGCTGCGGCAGATGACGACCAGCGGCTTGCTCTGATCGAGCTCGTTTTGCCGCAGGGGTACGATGCTCATGGGGATGTGAGTGACGGGGCAGTGCGGATGCTTGATCGCCGCCATTTGAAATTCCCAGGGCTCGCGCACGTCGAGGAATTGCCAGTCGGTGATGGGGGCGGTGGCGGCTTCGATCTTGTCGGCCAGTTCGCGCACGCTGAGTTGCTTGATCATCAGGGAGTCCTTGTTTTGTCAGAGGGTGTGAATGAGTCCGGCGTGACAGAGCAGCGCACCCAGAGGGTTCCAATCAAGGCACAAAGCACAGCCGTGCCCGTCGGCACGGCGCGCATTTGCAACACCGAGTGGGACGCTTTGGGCGCGATGAGCGGGCATGGCGGAGTCATTCACACCCTCTCTGTTCAGAATTGGAAGCGCGAGGGCTCGGGGAAATGCTCCAGCCGCGTGGCCACGGTATCGAACAGATCGCGGGTGCGGAAGTCGGTGGCGGTGGCGCGGGTGACGATCTGCGCGCGCATCACGGGTTCGTCGCCGACGATGGCCGCCAGCCGCCCGCCCGGTTTGAGGCGTTGCAGCAGGTCTTGCGGAATTTGCGCGACCGAGCCGGAGAGCACGATCACATCGAATTCGGCGCTTTTGGCGTAGTGCGCGCCATCGGCCTGCTCGACGGTGACGTTGTTCATGCCGGCGCGCTGCAGGTTGGCGCGCGCCATGGTCACCAGTTCTTCATGAATTTCCAGGGTCTGCACCGCAGCGGCGCGGTGACCGAGCAGGGCGGCCATGAAGCCGCTGCCCGCGCCGATTTCGAGCACCCATTCATCCTTGCGCACCGCGAGTTCTTGCAGGATGCGCGCCTCTACCTTGGGGGCGAGCATGTTCTGGCCGCAGGGCAGGGGAATTTCGGTGTCCATGAAGGCCAGACCGCGATAGGCCGCGGGCACGAAGTCTTCGCGGCGCACGCTGCCCAGCAGTTCGAGGATGCCGGCGTCCAGCACATTCCAGGGACGGATCTGCTGCTCGATCATGTTGAAACGGGCTTGCTCGATGCTCATGGGTTCTCCGCAACGCAGGGTGAAAGTCCCACAGTTTAATTTGTGATGCAAAACCGGCGGGCGGTGCGGTGTCTGCCGAAGAGCAAATTTCGCGCCGGTTGCCGCATTGTTCCGCGCTAAGACTGCCATATTCAAATCCAATTAGAAAGTTATCGTAATTAGCATAAATTATCGACAAGACGTTCAGCATGGAGAAGGTCATGTCGTATGCCTCCACATTCGATCAGCGCACCGCTCAGGCCGCGCATATCGCCCTGAGCGGCGACCCAAAAGGCGTGCAGGGGCTGCGGCGAATCTTGCCTTTTATTGGCCCGGCGGTGGTGGCCTCGGTGGCGTATGTCGATCCGGGCAACTTCGCCACCAACATTCAGGCGGGTGCGCAGCATGGCTACACCCTGCTGTGGGTGGTGCTGTGGGCCAATCTGACGGCGATACTGGTGCAGGGGCTGTCGGCCAAGCTGGGCATCGCCACCGGACGCAATTTGCCCGAACTCATCCGCGAGCGTTTCCCGCGCAAGCTGGTGTGGTTTTACTGGGTGCAAGCCGAGATCGTGGCGATGATGACCGATCTGGCGGAGTTTCTCGGCGCGGCGCTGGCGCTGCATTTGCTGTTCGGCCTGCCCATGGGGGCGTCGGTGCTGGCGGCGTTTGTCATCGTCATGAGCATTCTGACGCTGGAGCGCAAGGGCTTTCGTCCGCTAGAACTGGTGGTGGCCGCGCTGGTGGGAGTGATTGCGCTGGGCTACGGCCTGCAACTGGCGCTGAGCCATCCGGCCTTGCTGCCCATCCTCCAAGGCACGCTAAGGCCGAGTTTCGGCGGCAGCTCCGATGCGGTGTATCTGGCTGTGGGCATTCTGGGGGCGACCGTCATGCCGCACGTCATCTATCTGCATTCCAGCCTGACGCAGCGGCGCATTCAGGTGCCGGTCCAGCGGCGGGCGCTGCTGATGCGCTTCGCCTGGAAGGACGTGATGCTGGCGATGGGGCTGGCCGGTCTGATCAATATGGCCATGCTGGCGGTGGCTGCTGCCACCTTTCATCAGCAGGGCCTCGCGGCGAATGATCTGAGCGAGGCCTATCGCACCCTCACGCCCATTCTCGGCGTAGGCGCGGCCACGGTGTTCGCCTTGGCGCTGCTGGCCAGCGGCATTTCGAGCAGTGTGGTGGGCACGATGGCGGGGCAGGTGGTGATGCAGGGGCTGGTGGGTTTCACCGTGCCGCTGTGGGTGCGCCGTCTGGTCACCAGCTTGCCGGCTGTCGGGGTGGTGATGTTGGGCATCGACCCGACGCGCACGCTGGTGTTTTCGCAGGTGGTGCTGTCGTTCGGCATTCCCTTCGCACTCGTGCCCTTGCTGCTGTTCACCTCCAACCGGGGTTTGATGGGCGAATTGGTCAATCGGCCGACGGTGCGCTGGGTTGGCTGGGCGGTGACGGCGCTGATCATCGCACTGAATGCGCTATTGCTGTGCAAGCTGATTTGATGGTTGGCGAAGAACGAAAGAAGTGTGAGCAGGAGTAAATGCGATTGAATTACAAATAAAAGTGAATAGCATTTGCTGCATAAGCCTACGCGCCAGCGTGGGCAGATGAGAGGCAAATGCCATGACCGCAAGTTCCACCCTGCCACAGCCCGGCCCGCGGGCGCTGTCCCGACTGGCCATTTTTCTGGCCGTGCTCGGCCCGGGGCTGGTGGTCATGCTGGCCGATACCGATGTCGGCAGCGTGATTACCGCGGCGCAAAGCGGGGCGCAATGGGGCTACCAGTTGCTCAGCTTGCAGCTGGTGCTCATCCCCATTCTGTATGTGGTGCAAGAGCTCACCGTGCGGCTGGGCATTTTCACCGGCAAGGGGCATGGCGAGCTGATTCGCGAAACCTTCGGTGCGCGCTGGGCCTGGGTGTCGGTGGCGGGCCTGGCGGTGGCTTCGGTCGGGGCCATCATCACCGAATTTTCGGGGGTGGCCGGGGTCGGGGCGCTGTTCGGCGTGCCGCGCGGCTGGAGCCTCGGTCTGGCGGCGTTCTTTCTGCTGGCGGTGGTGTGGACGGGGTCTTACCGCCGGGTGGAGCGCATTGCTATCGCGCTCGGGTTGTTCGAACTGGTGTTCGTCTGGGTGGCGTTTCGCGCCCCCATCGATGGCGCACAGGTGTTGCAGGGGCTGGGCCATGTGCCGGTGCAGCATCCGGCGTACTGGTATTTGGTGGCGGCCAATATTGGCGCGGTCATCATGCCGTGGATGGTGTTCTATCAACAGTCCGCCGTGGCCGACAAAGGGCTCAAGCCGGAGCAATACACCGCCGCCCGCTGGGACACGGCGGTGGGCGCTGCGCTCACCCAGCTCATCATGGCGGCGGTGCTGATGGTGACCGCTGCGGTGCTTTGGAGCGGGCACAGCACCGCGCCGCTCAACACCGTGGGGCAAATAGCGCAGGCGCTCACCCCGACGCTGGGCGAGACGCTGGGGCGCACCGTCTTTGGCCTGGGCATTCTGGGCGCAGCCATGGTGGCTGCCATCGTGGTGGCGCTGGCGGCGGCCTGGGGGTTTGGCGAAGTCACCGGCTACAAGCACTCGCTGGAACTGCATCCGGCACAGGCGCCGTGGTTCTACACCGTGTTCAGCGCGGGGGTGATTGGCGGGGCGCTAGTGGTGGCCTTCGTGCCCGATCTGGTCGCCCTGTCCATCGGGGTGGAAGTGATGAACGCCTTGATGCTGCCGCTGGTGCTGGGGTTTCTGGTGGCGCTGGCCACCAAGGCGTTGCCCCCGGAACATCGCCTGCGCGGCGCGTACTTCTGGGTGGTCGTCGCCGTGGTGGTGCTGACCGCTGGTTTAGGGGTGTACGGGGGGCTGAGCAGCCTGGTGTGAGCCCTTTTGACGCAAAGTTTGCGCATAATCGCAACCTTTTGTCACAAGGGTCAGCATGGACGCGCATTCCGCCATCGTGGTGGTGATTCTCGGCTTGGTCGAGGGCATCACCGAATTTCTGCCGATTTCTTCCACCGGCCACCTCATTCTCGCCGCCAGCTTGCTGGGCTGGGTGAGCGACAAGGCCAAGGTGTTTGAAATCGCGATTCAAAGCGGCGCCATTCTGGCGGTGATGTGGCATTACCGCATGCGCATCGGCGAAGTACTCACCGGACTGGCCGCCGACGAACCCGCGCGGCGCAACACCGCCTGGCGCTTTGCCATCAATGTGCTCATCGGCTTCATTCCGGCGGCCATTCTGGGTTTGCTGTTTGCCAGCGCTATCAAACGCTGGCTGTTCGCACCCGTGCCGGTGGCGCTGGCTTTTATCGTTGGCGCCTTGGTGATCTTCTGGGCTGAAGCCTGGCAGAAGCGGTCGGCGCAGCATGTGCGCATCCACCATGTTGACGACATGAGCGCGGTTGACGCGCTGAAGGTCGGCATCGCGCAGGCGTTTGCGCTCATTCCCGGCACCAGCCGCTCGGGTGCTTCGATTATTGGCGGCATGTTGTTCGGCCTCAGCCGCGCGGCCGCCACCGAGTTCTCCTTTTTCCTCGCCATTCCCACTCTGCTGGCCGCCACGGTGTACGAGCTTTACAAAAATCGCGCTCTGCTCAGCCTGAGCGATGTGCCCACCTTCGGCCTCGGCATGGCGGTGGCATTTGTCTCGGCGCTGATGGTGGTGCGCTGGTTGCTGCGCTATGTGGGCGGGCACAGCTTCGTGCCCTTCGCCTGGTACCGGGTGGTATTCGGCGCGCTGGTGCTGGTCACCGCCTGGGGCGGCTGGGTGAACTGGTCGGGGTGAGTGGTCCCCCCCGATAGCCTCGCTGCGCTCGGCTCTCCCCCCAGGGGGCGAGAACCCCTTGGGGCGGCCCGGCGGGGTTCTCAGTCACTACCGGATATCGCGCAGCGTATAGGAAGTCCGGCGGGTTCACTGCGCGGTGAACACCAGATCCCAGACGCCGTGGCCTAGATTGAGGCCGCGGCGCTCGAATTTGCTCACCGGGCGCCAGTCCGGGCGCGGGGCGTAATCGGCGGCCGTGTTGACTAGTCCCGGCTCGGCGCGCAACACCTCCAGCATGTGCTCGGCGTAGGGCTGCCAGTCGGTGGCGCAGTGCAAATAGCCGCCCGGGCGCAGACGGCTGATGGCCAGCCGCACGAATTCCGGCTGGATCAGGCGCCGCTTGTGATGCCGCTTCTTCGGCCACGGATCGGGAAAGTAGATGTGCAGTCCGTCAAGGCTGTGCTGCGCGATCATGTGCCGCGGCCGAATACGGCGGACCAATCGGTGACGGCGTCGGCATAAGGCACGATCCAGCGCGGCCCCAGTTCCGCCAGTGCGCGCGTCTGCGCCTCGGTGGTACGCCCGGCGCGCAGCACAAAGCTGCGGATGCCGCGTTGCCGGAGCGTGTCGGCGTCGTCTGTTGCGGGGTTTGGGTCAGCCGTCATGGCGAAAAAAATCCGGCTCAGGCCGGAGATGTTTTGGAGCGGGTGAAGGGAATCGAACCCTCGTATGCAGCTTGGGAAGCTGCCGTTCTGCCATTGAACTACACCCGCAGTGCGACAAAGCAGGCGATTATAGGCAGGTGCTTGGCCGCGGCCATGGCGGCAGCGGCGACAATGACGGCATGGCTCGTTCGTCCGCTTCCGCCCTTGCTCCTGTTGCGCCTTCCGCGCCGATGCTGCGGGGGCTGGCGCCCGCGGTGCGGGGCGATTGCTGCCTGCTGGTGCTGGGCAGCTTCCCGAGCGTCGCCTCGTTGCAGGCGCAGCAGTATTACGCACATCCGCGCAATCAGTTCTGGCCCATCGTGGGCGATTTGTTCGGGCTGGAACTGATGCAGCGGCCCTACGCGCAGCGCATCGAGGCGGTCTGCGAGCGCGGGCTGGGCATCTGGGACGTGTACGCCCACTGTCGCCGCGAGGGCAGTCTGGACAGTGCCATTGCGGATGCGCTGCCCAATGATCTGCCCGCCCTCGTGGCGCGTCTGCCTTCGCTGCAACTCATCGCGCACAACGGGGGCGAATCGGCCCGCGCTATGCGCATCACCCGCAGCCTCGGCCCCGAGGTGCGCCGTCTGCCCTCCACCAGCCCGGCGAATGCGAGCTGGAGTCTGGAGCGCAAGCGTGCCGCCTGGCGCGAGGCATTCATCGCTGCAAAACTCATTTGATATGGCCCGTAAACCCACCTTGCCCCAACCCACCCTTTCCGAAGAAGACGGCGTGCGCCATTTGCATCTGGGCACGCCCTGGATCCAGGGCAGCATGCGCATCGCCCGTCCCAACGATCTCGAACTGGAGTATGTGCAGCGCATGATGGCCTGGATGCTGCTGTTGCCCGACAAAGCCTGGCGCGGCGGCACGGCGGTGCAGTTGGGCCTGGGCGCCGCGGCGATCACCAAATTCATGCTCAAGCGCTTGCGGCTGCCCTGCGTGGCGGTGGAGCTGAACCCGGGCGTCATTCTGGCCGCGCATCGCTGGTTTGCGCTGCCAGAGCCTGGCGGCAAGTTGCAAGTGCTGTGCGCGGATGCCGGCGCGTATGCGGCCGACCCCGCCTATGCGGGCAGTGCGGCGGTGTTGCATGTGGATATGTACGACGAGCAAGCCGCAGCCCCCGCGCTGGAGTCTGCCGAGTTTTATGCCGCGTGCCGCCAACTACTTGGCGAGCAGGGGGTGATGGTGGTCAATCTGTTCAGCGGGCCGGGTCATGTGCGCGTGCTGGAGCGCAACCTGCAGCGCATTGTCGCGGCTTTCAACCAGCCGGGCGACAGCGTGTGGCAGCTGCCGCCCAACCGCGACGGCAACCTCATCGCCATCGCCCTGCGCGACGCCACGCAGAGCCCGCTGCCGACGCGCGCGCAACTGCTGGAGCGCGCCGATGCCGTGGCGCAGCGCACCGGCGGCCTGCCGGCGCGGCGCTGGGCGCGCTTGCTCAAGCGCCTGCATCCGGCGCGTTAACACGGCGTCACAAGGGGCTGTCCTACACTCGGATTTATGGACGTTCCCCGCACTCCCACTCGCTCGGCCGACCCTTCCGCCCCGCCCAAGGCGCGATCTGCGCCGGGTGCGCCGCCTGCGGCGCAGGGTCGGCTCGATTGGCGCGAACTGCTGCAGTGGCTGGAGGCCGACGGCCTGATTGACGCGGCTGCTGGCCGCTACGGCTGGGAGCGCTGCGCTCACGCCAGCGGCAAGCTGCATGCGCTGCAGCGCGTGGCGCTGGCCGGGCTCAAGCGTCTGAGCGACGGCCGCACGCTCGATCTGGATGTGTTGACCGAATGGCTGGCGCAGCGTGCCAATCTGCCCTATTTGCGCGTCGATCCGCTGAAGGTCGAGATCAGCAAGATCGGCGATCTCATGTCCACCAGCTACGCCGAGCGCCACCGCATTCTGCCCGTGGCGGCCTCGACCGAGGCGGTCACCATCGCCACCTGCGAGCCGTTCGACCGCGGCTGGGTGCCCGAGATGGAGCGCATGCTGCGCCGCCCCATCGAACTGCAGGTCGCCAGCCCGGCCGACATCACCCGCTACACGGTGGAGTTTTTCAACCTCGCGCGCTCGGTCAAACATGCGCAGAAAAACGGCAGCACCGGCGGGGTTAACCAGTTCGAGCAGTTGGTGGAACTGGGCCGCAGCGGCAAGGCGCTCGACGCCAACGACGCCGGCGTGGTGCAGGTGGTCGACTGGCTGTGGCAATACGCCTTCGAGCAGCGCGCCTCCGACATTCACCTCGAGCCGCGGCGCGACATGGGGGTGATCCGTTTTCGCATCGACGGCGTGCTGCACACGGTTTATCAGGTGCCCGGTTCGGTGATGGGCGCGATGACCAGCCGGGTCAAGCTGCTCGGCCGCATGGACGTGGTCGAAAAGCGCCGTCCGCAAGATGGCCGCATCAAGACCCGTCGGCCTTCGGGCGACGAGGTGGAGCTGCGCCTGGCCACCATGCCCACTGCGTTTGGCGAAAAACTCGTGATGCGCATCTTCGATCCCGACGTGGTCGTGCGCGATATGCCCGCCCTCGGCTTTCCGGCGCACGAAGCGCGCGACTGGCAGCGCCTGACCCATCAGCCCAACGGCGTCATCCTCGTCACCGGGCCCACGGGCAGCGGCAAGACCACCACGCTGTATTCCACCCTCAAGCGCCTAGCCACCGAGGAGGTGAACGTCTGCACCGTGGAAGACCCGATCGAGATGGTCGAACCCGCGTTCAACCAGATGCAGGTGCAGCCCGCCATCGACCTCAGCTTTGCCGAAGGCCTGCGCGCCTTGATGCGGCAAGATCCCGACATCATCATGGTCGGCGAAATCCGCGACCGCGAGACTGCCGACATGGCCGTGCAGGCGGCGCTCACCGGGCATCTGGTGCTGTCCACCCTGCACACCAACGACGCGCCGTCGAGCATCACCCGCCTGCTCGAACTCGGCGTGCCGTCCTACCTCGCTAGTGCCACCTTGCTCGGCGTGCTCGCGCAGCGCCTGGTGCGCACGCTATGCCCGCATTGCAAGCAGCCCGACGACGGCTTCGACCAAGAGGCCTTTCGCGCGGCCGTGGCGCCGTGGAAAACGCAATCTGAGGTGCGCCCCTACAAACCCGTGGGCTGCGTGGAATGCCGCAACACCGGCTATCTCGGCCGCATCGGCCTGTATGAGCTGCTAAGTTGCAGCGAGGCGCTGCGGGCGCTGCTGGTGCGCAGCCCGGAACTCGGGCCGCTGCGCGCGCAGGCCATCAAAGACGGCATGAAGCCGCTGCGCCTGGCTGGCGCCATCAAGGTGGCCGAAGGCCTCACCACCCTCGACGAAGTGCTGCGCGCCACCCCCGATCCACAACGCTGACCCCCCGGAGAGCACGATGAAAACACGTCCCCTTGCCTTGCCCGTTGCCCTTGCCGCCGTGCTGGCGCTTGCCGCGCCACTACCCGCCATGGCCTTCGATCTCGGCAACCTGACCAACCAGCTCAGCGGCGCGCTGGGCACGGCGCAAGCGCCTGCGCAGCCAGCCGCGCAGCCGAACTCGGCCGGGCAGAGCGGCGGGGCGTCTTCGGGCGCGGTGAATGCCGCGGTGGCGGCGCTGAGCAACGGCGAAGTCGATCAGGGGCTGAAGACCGCACTGTCGCGCGGCGCAGAGATCGCGGTGAAAGAACTGGGCCGCGAAAATGGCTTCTATGGCAACGCCAAGTGGCGCATTCCCCTTCCGCCCGCCATCGAGAAGGCCAGCGGCCTGATGCGCATGGCCGGCATGGGCGCACAAGCCGACCAGCTCGACCTTGCCATCAACCGTGCCGCGGAAGCCGCCGTGCCCGAAGCCAAAACCTTGCTGGTGGATGCAGTGAAAAGCATGTCAGTGCAAGACGCCAAGGGCATTCTCACCGGGGGCGACGAGGCCGCGACCGATTACTTCAAACGCAAGACCGAAGCACCCCTGACGCAAAAATTCCTGCCCATCGTCGCCAAGGCCACCGACAAGGTCGGCCTCGCCCAGACCTACAACCGCTTCGCCGGGCAGGCCGCGCAGTTCGGACTCGTCAAGGCCGATCAGGCCAGCATTCAGCAGTACGTCACCCAAGAGGCCCTCAACCGCCTGTACCAAGCCATCGGCGAGCAGGAAAAAGCCATCCGCAC
>JABEBX010022475.1_pt1 | contig 16702 bp, 16 predicted proteins | sample 7245971 | NCBI WGS metagenome assembly JABEBX01 (sample SAMN14506365, study PRJNA622280) | hot springs metagenome | biome: hot spring [ENVO:00000051]|acidic hot spring [ENVO:00002120]; feature: spring [ENVO:00000027]|sediment [ENVO:00002007]; material: sediment environment [ENVO:01001048]... | reverse complement strand
TGTTATATTTGCCATACTTTTTTGTATTGTATACGTATGGGTTTACAGAAGAATTGTGAAGTTTAAGCTAATTGTTAAAATCGACTAAAAATCCATACCTTATGGCCCCTAAAATTCCCCAGTTAGTTTTTATCTTTTTAAACCTCCTACAGACCTTTTATTTTTTAGCTTTTTCCTGTGACTTTGAAGACACAAAATGGATGCAACGCAATCTCAAAACAGACTAAGGGGCGTTAAGGGGTCAGGTCTTGAAATATAACACTGTTAATTTTTATCTTTTCTAAAACCCTTGCAAACCTTTTATTTTTAATTTTTTTTTATCTATTTATTTTGAAGGCGGATTGACTTTAGAAAACAATGGTTTTTGAAAACTCATATCAACTTGATTTTGCGCACTTTTAGACTATACTGATTTAAAAGTCTAAAGTTTGGGGGGATTTTATGAAAGAGTACAAAAATATCTTTATTTATGAAACGCTTAAAGAGATAATTGAGCCTTCCCACGCATGTTTAGTTGTATGGGATGTTCAAAATGCTCTAGTTAGAAATATTTTTAATAAAGAGGCTTTTATTAGCTCTATTAAAAATCTTATAGACAACTTAAAGGGCAAAATGCCAATTTTTTATACGAGAATCACACCGCCTAAAGATGAATTTAGGTTCTCATGGCAATACTACTCTATGATGAAAATGAGAAATACTACGGACCCATCAGTGACTTCTAATTTTATGAAAGATCCAGAAGATAGAGAAATTTACAGAGAAATCTACCCAGAAGAATTTGATACAGTAATAGACAAACCGACTGCTAGTATTTTTATTGGTACGAATTTTGAATATCTAATACGCTCAAGAAATATCACTAGTATAATATTTACTGGCATTGCCACACAAATAGGTATAGAATCTTGCGCGCGCGATGCTTCAAATAGAGGTTTTTATCCTGTTGTTGTTTCTGATTGTGTTTCTTCGAGCGACGAAAAAGCGCATAATTGCTCTTTAGAGAATATGTCAAAGCTATTTATAGTTGAAAAATCCGATACAATTATAAAAGCTTTAAGTTAAAGAATTTCTAAAGATACCTAGAGATAATAATGGAGTATTAAGTCAATCCTGCCATGTTTGATTAGATAAATACCGCTAAATTTCATTACTTTTTTGATTTTTTCTCTATTTGATTTGCTGTAACAATGCACAGAGCATTTTTTGCACATAGGCTTTGGATTTAGTGGGCAATTGTCTAACTTTGCAATCGCATAATCTAATAGTTTATAACAATCACTACATAAACCATCTTTATAGACTTCAATATTATTTTCTAAATGGTTCTTTTTGCAATATATATGAATGAATTTTTTTAAGATGTTTTTATCGTGCTCAATCTTTTTTTCTTTTTTCTCCACGTTGCTTATTTTATCAAAAAAATTTATGAACTAATTGATATATATCAAAAATTTTCACTAATAAAACGCTTAATTTTGTCTATTTGCGCACCTCTTTTGTAAAGCGGCGTTTTATCTTCTTTATATGCAAGTAAATTTTCTTCAAATGCAATTTTTTCATTTATATAAAAAACTCCAAGTGGCAGTGGATCATTCTCAAATGCTTTTTGCAAAGCAAGCATTTTGTCTTTTGGGTTATGGTTTTGCATAATGTATGTGTGATTGCTATACCATTGGTATGTGTTTATTTTATTAAAACTAACGCATGGTTGAAACAGCTCAACAATAGAAAAACCCCTGTGTTTAATCGCTTGTGCTAAAATATCTGCTGTATGCTCTTTGTTTCCAACATAACCCCTTGCGACAAATGAGGCATTCAGTGTTATTGCAAGAGCAATAGCGTTTAGCGGTTCTTCAAATACGCCAAATGGTTGTGTTGTGGTATGCTGGCCTATCATTGTTGTGGGTGAGCCCTGACCTTTTGTCAGACCATAAATTTGATTATTGTGAACAATAACTGTAATGTCTGAATTTCTTCTTATGCCATGCAAAAAGTGATTGCCTCCTTCTGAGTACATATCGCCATCTCCGCCTTCTGCAATAACAACTAATTGCGGGTTAGCGACTTTTAATGCTGTGGCAATTGGTATAGCCCTTCCATGCAGCGTATGAAAACCATGCGTGTTGATGTAATGGACTATTTTTGCAGCTTGTCCAATACCGCTTATTATTGCTATATCTGTTGGCTTTAAATCTAATTTTTTAAATGCTAAAGCTAGCGCTTCTCTTAAAGGAAAATTTCCACAACCTGGGCACCAGGAAATATCAAAAGAATCTGGTCTATTTGGTTCAAATTCATTAAGTGTACTCATTTTTCCTCCAATGAATCTTGCAATTGTTTTTTTAATTCTTCTACAAAAAATTCCCTTCCTGTGTATTTATTGATGAGTTTGTTTGCTTTGATACCATATTCTCTAAATATCAATTGAGCAAACTGGCCAGAAAAATTCTGCTCAACAAAAATTAGGTTTTTGGCTTTAGATAAATATTCAAGACCTTTATCGTTTAGTGGATAAAGCTGGGAATAGACTAATAAGCCAGTATCACTATTATCTAACTGTTCAAAAGCTTCTTTTGTAGTCTCATATAATGAGCCATAGCACACAATTAAATTTTTGTATTTTTCTGGACCAATATAAAAAGGCGCAATTGCTTCATCCTTTATACCGTTAAGTTTTTTCATTCGTTTTTCTAACATGAGTTTGGTCAGGCCTTCATTTTCTGTGATATCACCGTATTCATCGTGCTCATTTCCATTTGCTACAATAATTCCGCTGCCAAATCCTGGTATGCCTCTTTTTGATATGCCATTGTTTGTTAATTCGTATCTTTTGTAATCATTTGGTGTTTCTATGATATAACTTTTTGGCTCGATAAAATTTAAATTTGATATATCTACATTATACATCATGCTCATAAAGAATTGGTCTGTTAGGATATAAGAGACACACTGGTATTTATCTGCTATATCAAAAGCTTTTTGAACAATAAAAAATGCATCTTCTAAATTTATTGGAGAAAAAATTGCTCGCGTGAAATCGCCGTGTGATGAATAAAGTACTAGGTTAAGGTCGCTTTGAGATGTACGCGTTGGAAGTCCTGTGGCAGGTGCTGGCCTTTGTGCTAAGTGAATTACCAATGGTGTTTCGCTCATTGCAGCTAAACTAACACCTTCTTCCATTAACGCATAACCACCGCCCGATGTTGTAACAAAAGACCTAACGCCTCCAAACCACGCTCCAATTGCCGCATTAACTGAAGCTATCTCATCTTCAAATTGCTCTACCGCAATATCAAACTTATCCATTTGATGCGCCAGAAAAATTGCAACATCTGTAGATGGAGACATTGGGTAAAAGGATAAAAACTTTGCATTTGCACTAAGCGCTCCAAATGCAACTGCTTGTGAGCCGCTCAACAAAGCGTAATTGCTTTTTTTAAATTTTTCAGCCTCAAGTTTGATATTTTTATATATATTATCTTTAAATAATTTATAGCCTTCATTGCATGCGATTATGTTTTTTTGGGCTATTTCTGGATTTTTAAAGTGCTCTGTTATGGTTTTGTGTGCAATATCTGTGCTGACTTGAAACATAGCTGATATAAAACCGAAAGCTACAGTATTGGCAAAAACAACATTTCCTAAATCTTTAGATATTTTTAAAAAGCTGATGGGGAAAAATTGTGATTTGTACTCATCTGTAGCAAAACCTTCTTCTCCAAATATCGCAGTATTTTGTGATATGCGATTTTTTGAATGGTTAATGGCTTGTTTTGTGAATAAAAATAAAAAATCAGCAAATTGCTTGTAGCCCTTGTTTTCTTTTGAAGAAACCCTAATTGTAGTAGAATTAACACCGCCTCTTACACGTGACATGTATTCTTTGTCTGAGAACACAAAAAAACCTTCTTCTTTAAAGGCTTTTGATACTAATGCTTCAACTGTTTCTACGCCTTGTCCTGCAGCAGCAGTTAGCACAATAGTATAATCCATGTCTTACTCCTTTAAATTAATCATTAATGTGGCTAAATTCTGCTGATTCTACCCACTCTTGTGATTTTCTTATAAATTCCATCAAGTTTTCTAGTATGATTCTATGTTTATCCTCTTCCTTTGAAAGTATTTCTAATATCTCTTTTTCTTTTGGGCTGCTTGATGAAAGCGCTTGTTGTTTGTAAAAATCTCTCGATTGTATCTCAATTTGGATAGCGCTATTGTATGTATCTAACAAACTTTGATTATCTGAAAATGCAGTATTTTGGCTTTTAAGTTTTTGAAATAGTGTGGGTACATTATTAAATGTAGATGTGTGCAGGTATTCGTAAACACCCTCTTTGAATTTTTCAATAATCTTGTAATGCCTTAATTCATCATCTGCAAGCATCAGAAAAATAGAGCGAATTTCGTCTTTTTTTGCTTTCAAAGCCAGTTCATTGTAAAAATTCTTGCCTTCTTCTTCAAAAGCTAAAGCATAGTCAATGGCATTCATCATTCACCTCTTTAAAAATTCTATGATCTCATTAATATCTGGTAATTCTTTTATAGGGTACACTTTTGTAAAAATTACACTGAAATCTTCATCAAGCAAAATATTTACCCTTCCAGAAAACCCGTATTTTTCTATAAATACATCTAGTTTTTTTGCTACTTCTCCATGAGGCCAAAAGTCGCACAAGAGGGGAGTTTTATTAATATTTAAGCTTAACGCCCATGCTTTTTTAGATGGGACTGTGTCAATGCTTAAGCCTAAACATACAGTATTTAGTTTTTTGAAGGTTTCGTAATTTTCTTCTAAAGATTGCATTTGCTTGGCACATACATCTGTCCACGCAAGCGGATGAAAAGATAAAAGTACTTTTTTGCCTTTGTATGATTCAAGGCTTACATCGTTTGAGTTTTGATCCTTAAGTGTAAAATTTGAAACTTTTGAACCAATTGTTAATGCCATAAAACCTCCTTATTTTATTTATTTTTTATTTTTTTGATATTGTCTTCAATTTCGGCTAAAATTTTTCTCAATGATGCTTCATGGCCTTTTTCTTGTTCTGCTAGCGATAAAAATAGTTGTACGGACTCTTGTGTTTTAAATTTTTTTGCTGCATTTAGATAAAAATCCCTAGCGCTTATTTCTTTTGGTATGGCAATTAGTAATATTTCTTTCATTTCTTCTAGTTCTTCAAGCGTATAATCCATGTTCGCCTCCCTTTAAATTTATGATGGCCAAGTAATTTTTCCGCCTTCGTATGCAATAAACAATACGATTGGCAAATTAGCAAATATGAGCAAGTTATACAAAATATACAAAAAATTGTGATTAGCTAACATATCTGGATGCGCAATTCTGATAAAAATGGTAAACACTCCAATTAGAAAAAGCAAGATAGAAAATCTAATTTTGTTTTTAAAGATTTTTGTGGTTTTTTTATCGTAGTTGATCCACCAGCTCAACAAACCAGCCAAAATTGCAGGTATAGACATAATAGTAGCCACAAAAAAGGCGTAAATTGCACTGTCATCAAAGCTTTTAAGCGATGTTAGCAAAAAGAGTGCTTCCATTAGTGCAGCAAAAAAGAATAAACCTAAGGGATAATGTATAAGCACGGGATGCGGATGGAACTTTTGATAAAAATTAATAAGTTGTTCCTTTTTTGCTGATTTAGATTCCTGGACATCCAAAGTGCCAACTACCTCAAAGGATTTCAAAACCTCGTCTGTATGTGGAGCTAAAGCCAAAAAATCTGTCAAATCTTCTCCAGCTTTGTGTCTTGCCATGTGAAGTCCATTCTTCCATCTGTTGCTATTTGTTACATCGTAAATTTTACCCTTATAGGCAATATAGGCTTTTTGGCCATTTTGACCATTATATTGCGCTAACTCATCTAATTTCATTAACCCTCCTTTTTATTTTTTTTCGTTATTGAGCTAATTTTCTTAAAACAAAACTTAAGATGCCATCATTTTTGTAATACTCGACTTCCATTTGAGTATCTAATCTTGCTATAACATCAAATTCGATCTTTTCATTGTTTAATTTTATTGCTGAAACATTTAAGATTTTGTTAGGGTAAAGATTTTCAATGCCTTTTATAAAAAACCTTTCGCTACCATCGATATTTAGCGTTTTATAGTCGTCTTTTTCTTGAAATTGTAAAGGCAATATACCCATATCGATAAGGTTGCTGCGATGTATCCTTTCGTATGATTTTGCTATAATGGCTTTTATACCCAGCAATTTAGGGCCTTTCGCAGCCCAATCGCGAGAAGAACCGCTCCCGTATTCTTTACCTGCTATTACAATTAAAGGTATATATTCTTTTTGGTATTGCATTGAAGCATCATATATAAATTCTACGGTTTTTTGATCAAATTTTAGCGTATAGGAACCTTCTTTTGGTGATACGAGCAGATTTTTCAATCTTACATTGCCAAAAGTGCCTCGAACCATAACTTCATGATTGCCTCTTCTTGAGCCGTATGTATTAAAATCCTTTTCTTCTACCTCATTGGAAATTAAATATTTGCCAGCTGGGTAGTCTTTTGGGATTTTGCCTGCAGGTGAGATATGGTCTGTTGTGATAGAATCTCCAAGCATAACAAGTGCTCTAGCTTGTTCAATATTTTGTTTTTCTTTGAAATTTATATTGAAGTTATCAAAGTATGGAGTTTTTTTGATATACGTTGATTTTGTTTTCCACTGGTACAAGTCGCCAAGATTTACGGGAAGACTATCCCAAATCTTATCATTAAAAACTGTTTTGTATTTGTCACTAAACATTGTTTTATCAATGTACTGGTGTATGTAATCATTAATCTCATTGCTATTTGGCCACAAATCTTTTAAAAATACACTATTGCCGTTGACATCAGCGCCTAATGGCTCACTCATCATATCAATATCAACCCTGCCAGCAATGGCAAAAGCTACAACAAGCATTGGGGAGGCAAGATAATTTGCTCTAACACTATTGTGTATGCGGGCTTCAAAATTTCTATTTCCAGACAAAACACTAGCAACAATTAAATTTTCTTTTTTTACAACATTTTCTATTACTGGATGCAGTGGTCCTGAATTTCCTATGCAAGTCGTACATCCATGAGCTACAATATGAAATCTAAGAGCCTCTAAGTATGGCAATAGGTTTGATTTCTTTAAGTAATCATCTACAACTTTAGAGCCTGGAGCTAGCGATGTTTTGATGTATGATTTAACATTCAAGCCCAATTCGATTGCTTTTTTAGCCAAAAGACCTGCCCCTATCATAACAAAAGGGTTAGAGGTATTAGTGCATGAGGTTATAGCTGCAATGGCTATGCTGCCATCTGATAGTAAATACTCTTCGTTTTCAAACTCAAATTTTACAAATTTTTTACCATTGTATGTTCGTGTTTCGCCGATTTTCATATCTTGCAGTAGTTCTTCTTCTAAAGTCATATCATTTTTTTTGTTTTCTTGATTTTCTAAATTTTGATTTAAGAATTTATAAAAATGAGATTTCATATCTTTTAGTACAATTTTGTCTTGAGGCCTAGAAGGACCTGCAACGGAAGGCTCTACGCTTGAAAGATCAAAATCCAAAGTTTTAGAGTAAATTGGCTCGAAAGAATTATCATAAAATAAACCCTGTTGTTTTGAATATGATTCTACCAAATCAATGAGGTGTCCCCTATTGGTTAGCTCAAGATAATCTAGCGTTTTGTAATCAATAGGAAAGAAACCAACTGTAGAACCGTATTCTGGAGACATGTTAGATATAGTTGCCCTATCTGGCACGCTTAATTCATTTAATGCTGGACCAAAAAACTCTACAAACTTATCGACAACATTTTGTTTTCTAAGCTCATGTGTTATGCTTAAGGCTAAATCTGTTGGTGTAGTGCCTTCTTTTAATTTACCTTTTAATCTTACGCCAATGACTTGTGGTATCTTCATGTAGTATGGTTCTGACAAAATCACTGCTTCTGCTTCTATACCGCCAACTCCAAAACCCAATATACCCAGCCCATTTATCATTGTTGTATGCGAATCTGTACCAATTAGTGTATCAAAAAATGCCAATTCCAAATCTTCGGCTTTTTTTGTTTTTACAATTTCGCCTAAATATTCAAGATTCACTTGGTGTACAATGCCAGCATTTGGTGGAAATACTCTGAAATTTCTAAATGACTTACTTGCCCATTTTAACAATTTGTATCGCTCAATATTCCTTTGATATTCCCTGCCAAGATTGTACTCAATAGCTTTAATTGTTCCGTATTTGTCAACTTGAACAGAATGGTCTATGATTAAATCTACGGGTACGGATACATCAACTTTTCTAGGATCTTTCCCAAGTGCATACATTGCATCTTTCATACTAGCAATATCAACAACAGCAGGTACACCTGTGAAATCTTGCATGATTACCCTTTCTGGGAAAAATGCTATCGCACTTGATTTATTGCTTTGATTGTAGTTCATTAAGTTTAAAATATCATCTTTGCTCACATATATGCCATCTTCATGCCTTAGCATATTTTCAAGTAAAATTTTTAATGAAAATGGCATATAATTTATCTTTTCATTGATTTGCTCTAAAGCTTTTAGATTAAATATGTAATAGTTCAAATTTTTAACTTTTAAAGTAGTTTTTGTGTTAAAACTATCCATTTTTTCTCCTCATGTTTATTTTACAAACAATATTTATTTAAACATGAAAACTCCTCAAAAGACTTTCTGGGCGGTCTTTGAATTTCATCTAGCCTTTGTTTTTCGCTTAAAGAAGGGTCTATTTCTTCTTTGTGTTTTCCAAAGATTATCAATGATATAATTTGCAAATCATCGGGACTATTAATTACTGTTTTGACAATATTTGGGTCATATCCGGCAATAGGATGTGCAACATAACCAAGCTCATAAGCTCTAAGTATCAAAAATGCTACGCTCATGCCTGTATCAAACAAAAAATATTCTCTATCACCCAAAATGCAATCATCGCTTTTCTTTGATAATACGGCTATTATCATTGATGCATTGCATGCCCATTCGTTGCCTTTTGATAAGGCTTTTTTGAGTTGTTCTAAGCTGTTTTCTTCATAAACAAATACAAATTTTTCTGGTTGCTTGTTGAAGCATGAAGGAGCTAATATTGCTGCTTTAGCAAGATCTTTTATTATATCTTCTGTAATCGGTGTTTTTGACAAAGATCTCAAACTACGCCTTTTTTCAATAGCCTCTACAACATTCATAAAAAACCTCCCAGATAATGTATAAAAAAATACTTTTTTCGTACTTACACTATGCTGCTTTTTTATTAAAAGTTAATACCAAATCTAAAATAATTCGCTTTTTTAAATTGTCAACCCTATTTGTTACTAGATTGGTAGCGCATTTTTGTTAGTATAGGCTTTTATAAATTTTAAAATATTCTTGCGCAATGTGTTTCCATAAATAGTTTTGCTCTATAAAGTCGTTTGCTTTGTAGTGGTTTCTATTATCTATGAGTGATTGTTTTACAGCGTTGTAAATAGAGGATAAATCATGACTATCGCAAAAATATGCGAAATTTACAAAGTACTCTAGCGTTGGCTCACATTTTCCAATGACCAAATTGGCGCCAAATAAACCTGCTTCTAAGCTTGCAAGGCCAGGTGTTTCAAGCCAGCTTACAAGCGCATGCGAATGAGCGCACTTATATGCGCCACAAATTTCTTTTTGTGGTAATGTAGCATTGATATGAACAACCTTGTGTGGTTTAATGTATTTGAGGCATTTTTTATAGTAGTCTTTGTGTGTTGGGTACACTTTGCCAATTAAAACAATTTTAATATCCTTATCAGGATCGGTTGCTTTCAATAAATTCAATATATTTTTTCTCTCATCAATGCGCGCAACACACAAAACAAACTTTTCAAATTCAATTTTGTATTTTTGCCTAAATGTATCAGCATCCATTGAATCATACAAAAGATTTTCGTCTACACCATTTTTTATGACTGTGATTTTTGATTTGTCACTAACAAATTTTTCCAAGTATATTTTTTCTGCATTAGAGTTTGGTATAATTGCATCGCAAGTATTAAGCGTACTTTTGAATAATTCATCGAATGAATGCAAGTTTTCCTTTAGAAAAATAGGATAACTTAATCCTTTAACTACTCGGTTTGCATCTTTTATTAGGTTAAATAAATTTTTTGGCAAGGCATTTTTGATGAGTTTATAAATATAAGATCTGCCTTTGTTTTCCAAAGAGCTAAAATCAGCATAGATTGGCGATATTACGATTTTTTTATTGAAATGTTTGGCAAGTTTTACAAAAAATGCAGTCTCACTTAAGCGTTGAATATTGAAAATATGGACTAAATCATAGTTAGCAATTGTATTTTTTACAGTTTCTGGGTCGGTTTGTATATCATAGACTATTTTTTCTTTTAGATTATTGATAACAGATAGCATTTGAATAGTATCGCCACCTAAGTTTTCTAAGTAATCCCTTCTGTTTATGTACAAAATTTTTAATTTATCGAAAGCTTTTCTAGTAGTGTAGCTATCCTGCAACTTGAACACCCTACCCTATTGTATTTTATAGCAAATTCAGCAATTTTTTGTTCATTGCTATTTTTTAGAAAATTCTGCAAGTTTTCTCTTATCTGTGAAGTGTTGTAACACTTATAAAACGGCAAGCTTTCTATATCAATATAAAAGCCATCCCTTTGAGCTTTATACTCATCTATATCGTATAAAAATAAGATAATTGGCTTTTGCAATATTGCGTAATCAAATATAACAGATGAGTAATCGCTAATGAGCATGTCGCTTGCAATGAGCAATTCCTGTATATCAATATCAATTTTGCCAAAATGTTTTATGTCTTTATCCAATGGGTGTAGTTTTATAATTAAATCAATGCCATTATTTTTAAAAATTTTTTGAAGCTCTTTTAATAAGTCTAACCTGCATCTATGTTTGTCTCTAAAAGTAGGCGCATACAGTGCAATTGTGTCACATTGCATTTTTAGTCTTTCTTTTACATTGTTTTTGATGGATTGCGCAAATAAAATATCGTTTTTTGCTTTGTATAGTATATCGTTTCTTGGCTGTCCTGTTGGCAATATTTTATTTTTATCTATACCAAAAGAACTTTTAAATGCATCAATTGTATGCTTTGATGATACACACAAAAAGTCAATTTTTTCGTGTTTAAAAAGGCCCAATTTTTTTTGTAAAGAAAATTTTTTGGCGTCAACTTTTGAATCAAAGCCCATTTTTTTTAGTGGTGTACCATGCCAAAGGTTAATTAGAATAGTGTTTTTGTTTTTGACATAATATACATCTTCAAAACTGTGTGTTGTGATAAAAAAACGTGCTTTTTGCGCTATAAAAAACATGTTTAAGTTTATTTTCAAAACTGGCATGTTGTTTTTTTTGAGATAATTGTACGTATAAGTATCGTGAGCTACCCAATATACTTTGAATTTCTTTGATTCAAGCATTGCCAAGTATAGGTACTTTGAATTATCTGAAAATGATCCATTCAATGATGAAAACAAAGCTAATTTATTGTCTATTTTTATAAATGGCAAAAATAGATACTGCAAGAATTTTAAGAAAGCAACAATTGAATATTTTTTAATCTTCTTTATCATTTAATATTACCTAAAATAGTTACAAATACCAAAACCAGCTGATAATATAGCTGTCTTCATGTTATCTCTTTTAATATATTTATTATTCTTTGGGCGGATTTACCATCACCATAAGGGTTTTTTTGGTTAGACATTTGTTTATATACACTGCTTTTTGTTAATAATTCTTTTGTTGCTTGATAAATATTTTGGGTATTTGTTCCTACAAGCTTAGCAACATTTGCGTTTATGCCCTCAAGCCTTTCTGTTGTTTGTCTAACAACTAAAACAGGAATGCCAAATGTAGGTGCTTCTTCTTGAACACCACCAGAATCGGTTATTGCAATGTATGATTTACTCAAAAGGTAAACAAATTCTGGGTATGATAATGGGTTTGTTAGTTTAATGTTATCAAAACCAGATAGCATGCTAAAAGCAAGGTTTTTTACATTTGGGTTTAGGTGTACTGGGTATACTATTTCGACATCGCTAAATTCTTGTGCGATTTGTCTAATTGCTTCAAAAACAAAGCGCATAGGCGCGCCAAAACTTTCCCTTCTGTGAGATGTAAAAAGTATTATGCGTTTGCTAAAATCAATTGTTTTTAGCGTTTCAAATTCTATATTATTTTTTTTAAGTTTATCTAAAACCAAAAAAATCGCATCAACTATACTATTGCCTGTCACGTAAACATTTTTTTTAATACCTTCGCTAAGTAAGTTATTGTAGGCTAAATCAGTTGGTGCAAAGTGGTAAGTAGCTATAGCAGAAATCAATTTTCTATTGGCTTCTTCGGGAAATGGGTTGTAAAGATCAAAGCTTCTTAGTCCTGCTTCGACATGGGCTATTTTAATTTTTAAATAAAATGCACTTAGTGCTGCTGCAAATGCCGTTGTGGTATCGCCTTGAACAATTACAATATCTGGTTTGCAAGACTCATAGATTGGTTTTATGTTTGTTAAAATATTGCTTGTAATATCAAATAGAGATTGCGAATCTTTCATGATGCGCAAATTATAATCAATTTTAATGTCAAAGAAGTCGGTCATTTGATATAGCATTTCTTTGTGTTGCTCGCTTACACATACATATGTATCAAAATGCTTCTTGGATTCTAAAATGATGGGGGCTAATTTTATGGCCTCAGGCCTTGTACCAAATACAAACATTACTCTCATTATGCAACTTTTTATCATATATCATACAAAAAAACAAGGAAACCGATTTGATACCACTTTCAATTTATGATAAAATTGTTTTATGAATGCGAAAATTTGTGAGATTTTTTATTCTTTGCAACTAGAGGGTTCGTTTTTAGGTTATGCTGCGTGTTTTGTTAGATTTAGCATGTGTAACCTAAACTGTTATTTTTGCGATACAAAGTATGCTTTTAATGAGTATACAACTAAGTCTTTAGATGAAGTAGAAAGCATTGTCTCAAAGCACAATTGCAAACGGATTATTTTTACGGGTGGAGAGCCATTATTGCACGCTGATTTTATAAAGGCATTTATTGAACTGTTTGGGCGCAAATATGAGTTTTTTTTGGAAACAAATGGCACAATTTGGATTGATTTTGCTTGCGCCTTCAAACATATTGTTGTAAGCCCAAAGCTTGACAATATTGATTCTAATGTAATAAATAAATTTAGCGCGCTAAATAATGTTGAGTTTAAAATTTTAGTAGAAGATGCTTCTAGCTTGCCACGCATTGAGAGGTTTATTAAAGAGTTTAATTTAAGGTCAGCTACACTGCAGCCTATCTATTTTCCAAATGAAGCAATAGATGATTTTACTTTGCGCACAAGAAAGATCATTGAGGCATTTAAGAAAAGCCATTTAGCAAATGATGATGTAAGATTAATCATTCAAAATCATAAAGTAATTTATGGTGATAAAAGAGGTGTGTAAATGAAAAGGTGTTTGTTGATTTTTTCTGGCGGTCTTGATTCAACCACATGTTTATTTTGGGCATTAGACAACTTTGATGAAGTGCACACTATAGTCTTTGATTACAATCAAAGACACGCAATAGAAATAGAAATGGCTAAAAAAACGATTGATTTAGCAAAGGCCATTAAACAAAAAGATATAAGCAATTTTGTCTTTAAAATAGATTTATCTACAATAGGCGCAAGTGCGCTTACTGATTTATCAATAGATGTACCAAAAAACAGGCATTTTGATAGTAAAGAGATACCCATAACATATGTACCTTTTAGAAACGGCATTTTTTTGTCCATTGCAATAGCCTATGCAGAAAAATTAAGTATTAGCACAATTATAGGTGGTTGGAATATTGTGGATTACTCTGGGTATCCAGATTGTAGGCCTAATTTTTTGGAAAGCTTTGAAAAATCAGCTACGCTTGGTACAAAACTAGGTCAACAACAGCCGTTTACTATTCTAGCACCTTTAATTAAACTCAAAAAGTCTGAAATTATAAAACTTGGCAAAAAGCATCAAGCAGATTACTCTTTTGCTTACTCTTGTTATGAAGGCAAAGAAATACCATGTGGCAGTTGCGATTCATGTTTGTTGCGCGCAAAAGGTTTTGAAGAAGCTCACTTTTTGGATGATTACCTTGTTAGGCTTGCTACTTCATCAAAGGAAACAAAATCACATCCCTAATGGATGTGTTGTTTGTTAGAAGCATAACGAGCCTATCGATGCCAATGCCCTCGCCTGCTGTTGGCGGAAGGCCATATTCTAGTGCAACAATATAGTCTTCATCATACATTGATGCCTCTTCGTCGCCTTTTGCCCTTTCTTCCAATTGCTTGATAAAACGCTCTTTTTGGTCAAATGGGTCGTTGAGTTCAGAAAAACCGTTTGCAATTTCCATGTTTGCAATAAATAGCTCAAACCTATCTGTAACAAGCGGGTTTTGTTTATTTTTTTTAGCAAGCGGGCTAATATCTATTGGGTACTCTAAAATAAATGTTGGATTTATGAGTTTTGGTTCAACCAACGCATCAAATAACTCAGCCAAGATTTTTCCAAACGGTGTATTTTCATCAACCTTTTTATCTAACTGTTTTGCAAGCGACAAGCATTTTGATTTGTCAGACAATATCTCATCGCTTAAGCCGCCTATTTCTTTTAGCGCGTCAATAAATTTTATCCGTTTAAACGGTCTTGAAAAATCTATTTCAAATTCGCCATAAGTCAATTTTTTTCCCATACCCAAATTATTTAATAGAAAATCAAATAACTCTTCTGTGAAATCGAGCAAAAAATTATAATCCCTGTATGCGCAGTAAAATTCCATCATTGTAAATTCGGGGTTATGTTTTAAATCCATGCCTTCGTTTCTAAAATTTCTGTTGATTTCAAAAACCCTCTCCAATCCGCCAACGACTAAGCGCTTTAAGTATAGCTCTGGTGCTATTCTTAGATACATATCAATATCAAGTGCATTTAAATGTGTAATAAATGGTTTGGCAGCAGCACCCCCAACAATCTTATGTAGCATAGGCGTTTCAACTTCAAGAAATCTATTGTTAATCATAAATGTTCTAATTAGAGAAATAATTTGTGAGCGCTTAATAAAAGTGTCTTTTACATCGTCGTTTACAATTAAATCTACATAGCGCTGTCTGTACCTTAATTCTTTATCCTGCAAACCATGAAATTTTTCAGGCAGTGGCCTTATGGATTTTGTTAATAAATAAATTTTTGTTGCATTGATTGTTAACTCTTGTGTTTTTGTTTTAAAAATATTGCCTTCAATGCCTATAATATCGCCAATATCTAATTTTTTATAAAGCGCATAATCTTCATTTAGCACATTTTTTTGGCAATATACCTGAATTGTTCCGCTAACATCTTTGATTTTCAAAAAGGCAGCTTTACCAAAATCTCTAATAGAAATAATCCTTCCTGATACCTTAAAGTGTGTTTTTAATTCTTTTAATTGTTCTGTATCAATATCTGCATATTGACTTATGATATCACTCAAAAAATAGTCTGGTATGAAACCATTAAAATAAGTATCAATATTCATTGATTTTATTTCTTCTAATTTTTCAATTCTTCTTTTTATAAGTTTATTTTCCTCATCATTCATCTTCTGCTCCTTTCAAATACTTTAAATTTTCGTATAAAAAATCATTGATATCGCCATTTAACACATTTTCTGCTGCTACATTTGTTTTTTCAAGGTTTGTTCTATGGTCTTTAACCATTTTATAAGGATGTAATACATATGACCTAATTTGGCTGCCCCACTCCACTTTCTTTTTCTCACCACTTATATTTTTTAATTGGTCAGCTTTTTTCTCTTCCTCAAGTTTATACAATTTTGACTTTAAAATTTTCATTGCTGTGGCTTTGTTTTTCATTTGGCTGCGCTCAGTTTGACAAGTTACAACAATCCCTGTGGGAATGTGCGTAATTCTTATAGCAGAATCTGTTTTGTTAACATACTGACCGCCAGCTCCGCTTGCTCTAAATGTATCAATTTTCAAATCCTCTGGCTTTATTTCAATATTTATGTCGCTTTCAATATCTGGTATTACACTAACAGCAGCAAATGATGTGTGGCGTCTTTTGTTTGAATCAAATGGAGAAATTCTAACTAACCTGTGAATACCATTTTCTCCTTTTAGATAGCCGTATGGATGGTCACCAGATGCTATAAAAGTTATGCTTTTATAGCCTGCTTGATCGCCTTCTTGCATATCGGCAATCTCAATTTTGTAGTTATTACTTTGAGCCCACATAGTATACATTCTAAATAACATTGCCACCCAGTCACAACTTTCAGTGCCGCCAGCACCTGAATGAATCGTAACAATTGCATCGTCTTGGTCATGCGGACCAGATAGCAGAGATTGTATCTCAAATGTTTCAATCTTTTTACTTAACTGTCGTATTTCATTTTCAAGCAAACTTTCATCATTTTCTTCCGAAACCATTTCTTCCAGCAAACAAACTTCATTGTGTAATAATGTTACCTGATTTACAATATCTTGCAAATTTCGTTTTTTTCTTTCTAGTTGCTGCAATAGTGCATAATCATTCCACACTTCTTTATTTAATAGTTTTTCTTCAATTTCTTTAATAATTTGTGACTTTTTTTCTAAGTCAAAGATAC
>JABEBX010016903.1_pt1 | contig 16714 bp, 10 predicted proteins | sample 7245971 | NCBI WGS metagenome assembly JABEBX01 (sample SAMN14506365, study PRJNA622280) | hot springs metagenome | biome: hot spring [ENVO:00000051]|acidic hot spring [ENVO:00002120]; feature: spring [ENVO:00000027]|sediment [ENVO:00002007]; material: sediment environment [ENVO:01001048]... | reverse complement strand
TCTTTGCGGTGCTGCCTACGGTGGGTGGGCAGACGGCGTTGAACCTAGCCGTGGAGTTGGCCGATACGGGGGTGCTGGAGCGGTTTGGAGTTGAGTTGATCGGAGCGAAGCTGGAGGCGATCAAGAAGGCCGAGGACCGGTTGCTGTTCAAGGATGCGATGAGCAAGATCGGGCTGGATATGCCGAAGTCGATGCTGGTGAACAACCTGCGCGACGGGCTGGAGTTCGCGGCCAAGATCGGGTTTCCGGTGGTGATTCGTCCCAGCTTTACGCTGGGTGGATCGGGCGGCGGGATTGGCTATAACCGCGAGGAGTTGATGGAGATCCTGGCGCGCGGGCTGGACCTTTCGCCGGTGCATGAGTGCTTGATCGAAGAGAGCGTGCTGGGGTGGAAGGAGTATGAGCTGGAGGTGGTGCGCGACCTGAAGGATAACGTCGTGATCATCTGCTCGATTGAAAACTTCGATGCGATGGGTGTGCATACGGGAGACTCGATTACCGTGGCGCCCGCGCAGACGCTGACCGACCGCGAGTACCAGAGGATGCGCGATGCGGCGATTGCGGTGATCCGCGAGATTGGGGTGGAGACGGGCGGGAGCAATGTGCAGTTCGCGGTGAATCCGCAGAATGGGCGCATGACGGTGATTGAGATGAATCCGCGCGTGTCGCGGTCCTCGGCGCTGGCGTCCAAGGCGACGGGGTTTCCCATCGCAAAGATCGCCGCGCGGCTTGCGGTGGGATATACGCTCGACGAGTTGCAAAACGATATTACCAAGGCCACACCCGCCTGCTTTGAGCCGACCATTGATTATGTGGTGGTGAAGATTCCCAAGTGGCAGTTCGAAAAGTTTCCGGGTTCGGATGAGACGCTGGGGCCGCAGATGAAGAGCGTGGGTGAGGTGATGGCGATCGGGCGGACCTTCAAGGAATCACTGATGAAGGCGGTGCGGTCACTCGAGACGGGCAAAAGGAGTGCGAGCGATGCGATCGATCCGCGCAGGCTGCGGCAGCGGCTGGTGACGCCGAGCCCGGAGCGGCTGGCGTATCTGCGCTATGCGTTTGAGACCGGCATGAGCGTGCGCGATGCGGCCCGGTATACCGGGATCGATCCGTGGTTTCTGCACCAGATGAAGCAGATTGCCGCGGAGCTGAAGGCCGTGGCGGAGCTGAAGGCCGAGACGGATGCGGAGACCGGCTTCGGCAAGCTCAGCGCGGAGACGCTGCGGTCGGCCAAGCGGATGGGGTTGAGCGATGCGCGGCTGGCACTCACCCTGGGGCTGGAAGAAGACGGAGCGGCGAAGGTGCGGGAGCTGCGCAAAAAACTGGGGGTGACGCCGGTGTACAAGCTGGTGGACACCTGCGCGGCGGAGTTCGAGAGCCTGACGCCCTATCTGTATAGCTGCTATGACGAGGAGGATGAGGCGGCGCCGACGGCCAGGAAGAAGGTGATCATCCTGGGCTCGGGGCCGAACCGGATTGGGCAGGGCATCGAGTTCGACTACTGCTGCTGCCATGCCGCCTTTGCGCTGCGCGATGACGGGTACGAGGCGATCATGGTGAACTGCAATCCGGAGACCGTGTCGACCGACTATGACACCAGCGACCGGCTGTACTTTGAGCCGCTGACGCTGGAGGATGTGCTGGCGGTGTATGAACACGAGGCGGGTGTGGAAGCTGGCCGCGGTGCCGGCGTTGTGTCCACCCCGGCGGCCCAAGAACGCCCCGAGATCGGGATGATCGTGCAGTTTGGCGGGCAGACGCCGCTGAATCTAAGCCTGCCGCTGAAGGCCGCGGGCGTGACCATTATTGGGACCAGCCCGGAGTCGATCGATCTTGCCGAGGATAGGAAGCGGTTCGGAAGGTTGATCGCGGAGCTGGGGATTCCGCAGCCTGAGGGCGCGATGGTTACCAGCGTGGAGGAGGCGCTGGCGGGTGCCCGGAGGGTGGAGTATCCGGTACTGGTAAGGCCGAGTTATGTGCTGGGCGGGCGCGCGATGGTGATTGCGTATGACGATGCCGATGTGGTGCGGTATATGTCGACGGCCATGGAGTACTCGCAGGAGCGGCCGGTGTTGATCGACCACTTCCTGGAGGAGGCGCAGGAGGTCGATGTCGATGCGCTGTGCGATGGTAAGGATGTGGTCATTGCGGGGATCATGCAGCACATCGAGGAGGCGGGTGTGCACTCGGGAGACTCCAGTTGCGTGCTGCCGGCGGTGGATCTGAGCGCGGAGGTGCTGGAGACGATTCGAGCCTATACGCGCAAGCTGGTGATGCGCCTGAACGTGATCGGGTTGGCGAACCTGCAGTTTGCGGTGCAGCGCGGCAAGGTGTTTGTGATCGAGGTGAATCCAAGAGCCTCACGCACAGTGCCGTACGTGTCGAAGGCTACGGGCGTGCCACTGGCGAAGATCGCGTCACGGTTGATGACCGGGCGCACGCTCAAGGAGTTGTTGCCGGAGCAGGTGGCCAGTGGCAAGGACCTGAGCACAGGAGAACACTTCTTTGTGAAGTCGCCGGTATTCCCGTGGGGTAAGTTCCAGGGTGTGGACCCGGTGCTGGGGCCGGAGATGCGATCGACGGGCGAGGTGATGGGTGTGGCGCGAGCCTTCGGCGAAGCGTTTGCCAAGGCGCAGACCGCGGCGGGACTGCACCTGCCGGTGAAGGGCACGGTGTTCTTCAGCGTCAACGCGCATGACAAGCTGAACGTTGCGCCGTTAGCCCGGCGGTTTGTGGATATGGGCTTCAAACTGGTGGCGACGCATGGGACTGCCGACGTGCTGGAGGCGACAGGGATGCAGGTAGAGCGCGTCTTCGCGGTGAAGGAGGGCCGGCCCAATGTGGTCGATCTGATCAAGAGCGATCGCATCCAGTTGATGGTGAATACTGGGATTGAGGCGTTGCAGCGCGGGGAGTATCACGTGGAGTCGCTGCAGGATCTGCATGCGGCAAACAGAGGATAGAGCGATTTCCCGGTGGGTGTAACCTGACGGTTCGACGTCCATGGGTGTTTTCCTCGTTGAAAACGCCGCCGTGCGTTCTCTACGGGATACCCATCAACAGGAAAATTGCTTCAGAGTGTCAGGATGATGTATTTGCGGAAGGACGAGGACAATGTGGGCGCGTTTGGGGTTATCGGCAAAGAGCGCGAAGGGATGGGATTTCGGTGAGGGGACGGCGGTAGACTGATAGGGATGCTTATCGATGGGATTCATATACCGCTGACGGCGCCATTCACTCGGGATGGCCAGAGCTATTTTCGCAAGCTGGAGTACAACGTTGGGCGCTATTCGCTGACCCCGGCGGCGGGGTTGGTGGCGTTGACGGCTGGGAGCGAGGGCGCGGCGCTGAGCGATGAGGAGATTGGCAAGACGCTGCGCGTGATTGGCGCAGCGGCTGACGCGAGGAAGTTGCTGGTGGCCGCGATTGCGAAGGACAGTGTGCGTGGCGCGCTGACGGTTGCCGGGCAGGCGGAGAAGGCGGGGTTCGATGCCGTTCTGCTGGCTGCGCCTCCGCAGTGGGAGCGGTTAACCGAAGAAGAGGTGTTGCTTTACTTTCGCGCGGTTGCGGATGCTTCGCCGCTACCGGTGGCGCTGAGCAGCGAGTCCGGGTCGCAAGGGTACCGGTTGAGCGTGGATGAGATTGCGGGGTTGGCGCAGCACGGCAATGTGCTGGGCATGTATGACGATGGGTTGACGGCGGAGCGGTATCGCGAGATTGCCGATGCGACCAGGGATGTGGAGCGCGAGGTGCTGGTGACGTCGGTGTTCGCGCCGGTGACGCGGCGGATGGTTCTCAGCGGAGCGGTGCACGGATGGCGAGAGGAAGAGGTGGAAGGAACGCCTGGCGGAAACCTCGGGCTGGCGTCGGCGGTGGCGTTAGCGGGAGGGACTGCCGTGGCCGAGGCGCCGGTGAAGGCGCTGAAGACGCGCACCAAGACGGTGGGATTTCAGGTGATGGCCGCGGGGAGCGCGAAGGGGCTGGTGGGCCTGCTGGAGGCGGGCGCCGCGGGCGCGATGCTGACGCTCTCCGCGAGCGCTCCGCAGGGATGCTATGAGGCGTTTGCGGCGTTCAAGGACGGCGATCTGGCTCTCGCGGTAGAGAAGGGGCAGCGGTTGATGGATGCCGATGCGGCGATGCTTGCACTGGGGATCGCTGGCGTGAAGTATGGGTGCGACTGGAATGGCTACTATGGAGGGGCGCCACGGCTTCCACGGCTGCCGCTGAACGCGGAAGGTCGAGCGACCGTGGAGCAGGTGCTGAAGCAGATTCGTAACTAAGCGTTGCATGCGCGTCACGAGCTTGCCGCAGGAACATGCCGGCCCGCTTATTCCAACCCAATGGGTCGCCTCTTTTGGGCGTCTCCGTTCGCTGCACCCTGCGCTCATGTTTTGCTTGGGTCACGCGCAACGGCGAGAGCAGATTGCGGGAGAAGGCCGTGTCTCATAGATACGAGTCGTTTCTCCCCAGGACGCACGGGAGTTCGTCGCTGAGCGGAGGCTCTCGCGGCTTTATGCGAGAGCCGGAGTCGGAGAATCTGTTGGAATCTTTCTCACCCTACGGTTGACGCGTACGATTCGCATCCAAGTGTATCGGTTGAAAAGGTCTCAAGCGGTGTAGGCAACGTAAAGGCCTGCGGGGTTCTTTGACTCCGCAGACCGCGAAAAGCCGCGGTCTACTTCGCTCAGAATGACAATTTTGTGGCGAGTTGGAGGAGAACAACGGTACGCTTCTGAAGCGTCGTGTTTTCCGCAGCCTGTAAAGGCCGCGCTGATTTGATTGCATGTACGGCACGGCTTACTGCTTTATGAATGGGGCGCGCGCAGGTGCCTCCACGTTTACAGCACTACCTTTGTTCGCGGAGTTCGTTGAGCTTCGCGCGCGCGTCCGAGGCCTCGGGTGATACGGGGTAGCGAGCAATGAGTTCACGGAGTTCGCGTTTGGCGGCTACGTTCGTCGTAGTCCTTGATGGCCAGGGAGAGCTTGTTGGCGCGCCTCTGCATCTCGCCGAGGTAGAAGTAGGCGTTCCCGGAGAGGTTGTCGTCGGGATGGGCTTTGATCAGGTCGGTGAACTCGGAGGAGGCGAGGGTGTAGCGCGCGGCCATGTAGTCGGAGTAGGCGCCGCGATACATCTCACCGGCTGAGGGTACTTCGGGGGCGGTGGGTGCTGGAACGGGTTCTGGATACGCGCCTGGGGTGGTGCTGGGCGTGCCCGGGGTGGTGTTGGCGGCGCTGGTTGGAGGCGTGCTGGCTGCGGCCGCGCTGCTGTCTCCGGCGGGAGCGGGGCCTAAGCCGTTTGGGCTTGTACCTGGGGCGGCGGTTGGATTTGCCGCGGGAACGGCCTGGGGCAGATTGCTGAGGGCGGCGTTGGCGATCTGCTGCTCGTTCTGGACGACGTTGAGCGCCTTCACCATGTTGTTCATGTGGGCCTGGAGCGCATCGACGGAGTCGTTGAGGGACTGGACCTGGCCGGAGAGTTGCTGGTTGCTGGCGCCGATGGCGGTCTGTTGACTCTGCATGGCGAGCTTGAGGCTGTTGACGGTGACCGACATGTTATTGACGGCATCGGCGGTCTGCTGAACGAGTTCCTTGAGCATACCGATGTTTTCGTCGTTGGTCTTCTGCAAGTTGGCGACGGCGTCCTGCAACTGCTGAACCTGCGTCTCCAGTTTCACCATGTCCTTATTGGTGGCATGGGCGGGAAGAGAGGCGAGCGCGACCAGAAGAGAGAAAGTGAAAAAGGTTCGAAGCGAGTGCATGCGGATCATACGGGTTGGGCTCCTCATGGTCCTCCGAGGGGGGACCTTGCACTACCAGCATACTGTCCGCATGGAGAAGAAGAAAGAGCTTGTGCGGACCAGAGCCGGACAACAAGAAAGAGCCGCGACGCAAGACGATGGCCGCAGCTCTATGAAAGGTGCTGCGGCACTCGTCGATGAGTCGCGGCGATCATTGAGGAGCCGCGGCGTTCTCCGTCGCTAGAGGACGGTGGAGCGCCGGCGGCTCGGGTTCTGAAAGGACGCTAGTGGACGAGCCGGCTAGCGGGCTAATGGCTAACGATCAATAGAGAACTGATCGCGACGATTCGACTGCCAGCAGCTCTCCGTCTCTTCGGTGCAGAACTGCTTCTCCTTGCCGTAGCTCACGACACGGATGCGATCAGTGGAGACGCCGGCCGCAACGAGCGCGGTCTTGGCGGCGTTGGCGCGGTTCTCGCCCAGGGTGATGTTGTACTCAGCCGAGCCGCGATCATCGCAGTAGCCGCCGATGAGGATCTTGATATCGGGGTGAGCGTTGAGGTAGGTGGCAGCGGAGGAGATGGAGGTTTCCGCTTCCGGTGAGAGGTCATACTTGTCGAAGGCAAAGAAGATGTCGTGAACATTGTTGTGGAACGCCACATCCGGGCTTTCGACGTTGGAGGGAGCGGGAGCAGCGGGAACCACGGGCACGCGGACCGTAACCCGAACATTGGCATCTGTGGTGCCGCCGCTATTTTTTGCGACGAGATGGAAGTTTGTGGAACTCGACGGGGATACGGTCTGGGTTCCGTTGACGGGAACTTCGCCGATGCCATCGATGCTTACGCTGGTGGCATTGGTGGTGCGCCAGTTGAGGACGACCGACTGACCAAGGTCAATGGCCATTGGATCGGCGGTGATCGAAGCGGTTGGGGGAGCAACAGTTTGGGGAGCCATGGCGGCGGGAGGCGGTGGGGCCTGCTTTTTGTGGCAGCCGGAGGCGGTCAGCAGGGCGAGGGTTGCAACCAGTGCAGCCTTGTTCCATAACGACGTGCGATGAGTCATCATAGGTAGTTCCTCTTCAGTTCGAGTAGTGCAGCGATGTGATTGACGGAAATCATGTTACAACACCTTTTAGTGTATATCGTAGCCCGATGGTCTGTGTGCTCTTAATCGTACCCCGATGGTCTGTGTGCTCTTCATCGTAGCCCGATGGTCTGTGTGCTCTTCATCGTACCCCGGCCGATTGAGAGCAATTTCCCCTGTTGATGGGTATCCCGAAAGGGGCGTGCAATGGCGTTTTCGTTGGGGAAAACGCCCATAAATAGCGAAGCCCCACGCTACAGCGTTTGGTGGCGACTTCCATGACGTAGATATCCTGGCCGCCGGGAGCGCCGGGGCCGTAGTGGCGATCCCAGGCGAAGGTGATGAACTGGCCGTTGGGAGACCAGGAGGGCGAGGTGGCGTACCCCCCATCGGTCATGCGCATGACGCCGGAACCGTCGGCGTCACTGATGTAGAGCTGGGGAAGGCCGGTGCGGCCGCTGATCCATGCGATCTGGGCGCCGGTCTTGGGGTTCCATGTGGGCTGGACGTCAGGGCCGCGGTCGTTGGTGATGCGCTGGCTGATGGCGCCCTGGGGATCGGAGACCCAGATCTCGGGGTAGCCGGCGCGACCGGAGGAGAAGGCCAGTTGCTGGCCGGTGGGCGACCAGGCGGGCGAGAGGTTGGGGCCTCCGATGTCGTGGAAGTAGACCATGCGGTTGAGGAGGATGGAGTAGATATGAATCTGGAAGCCATCCCTGCCCAGGGAGCTGAAGGCGACCTTGGAGCTATCGGGGGAGACGCGGGGGCCGATAGAGTCTTGGCCGAGATGGGTGATGGCGTGCTGATTGGCGCCGTCATAATCCATCGCCCAGATCTCTTTGACGCCGGGGCTGAGCTGTTTGGAGTAGTAGATCTTGGATTCGGCGATGCCGGGAGTACCGCCGCTGAGGCGGTAGATGATGTCGTCGGCGAACTGGTGGGCGAGCTGGCGGGCGGTCTCGTCGCTGGCGGCGCCGAAGTATTGCTTGGCGAAGACCTGGGGGTACTGGTTGTTCTTGACGTCGTCCAGGAAGCCGTTGGCGACGAGGTTGCCGTTGATGAGGCCGATGTTGCCGAAGGCGACCATGGCGGCGCTGGCTGGGGCCTGGGCCCACTGCGCGAGATTGATCTCGCCGGGGGAGCCGGGAGCGGCCTGCGGCGCGAGACTCTTGGAGACCATATCGAAGATGCCGGCGTTGGAAAGGTCGGAGAAGAGGACGCTGTCGAAGGTCTGCTGAAAGGCGTCCACGCCGGAGGAGGCGGGCTTGAAGTTGGCGGCGGCGAGGCGGATGCTGGCGGCGCCGGAGCTGGTCTCCAGATGGAACGTCTCCTGCGCGCGCAGGGTGGATGCCACGTTCGGGAAGCACAGAAAGCACAGGAAGAACAGGAAGTACAGGGGTGCAACCAGTGGCCGCTGGGCCACTCGCGCTGGACGGGGTCGAGTGAGAGGATACATTGTTCTCTTCTCCTAATAAGTTGGATGCGCCAGCACCTGCCCCGCGGAAGAGATTTCCTGTGGGGAGACGCGAGGAATGAGGGGGTTGGAAGCCGGGTTCTGCGCGGACGGCGAAAGGCTTCGCGTGGTGGGGGATGGGCGTGGTGGGGGCACGTGGCGGTCTTTCCGCCCCAGCCAGCAACGAACGCTCGACGGGGTGGAACGCGGGGTGGATGGGAGCCGTGCTTGGTTGTGGGTGCGGTTATTGTTGACGGTACTCAAAGGTGTACTCCACAGTGATTTGATTGCCGGCGGGAAGAGGGCCAAAGGTCTCGATGCGCTGCAGTGCGCGGAGGGCGGAGGTATCGAGCGTGGGTGAGCCGCTACGTGTGAGAATACGAACGTCGGCGGGAGAGCCATCCCGCTCGATGTTGAAGATGAGGGTGACTTGCTTGCCCTGCGAGGCGTTGGGGTCGGCTTCGCCGGAGTACCAGTTGTTGGCTACCTTCCGGCTGACGATCTGAACGTAGTAGGAGTAGCGGTCGCCGAAGGTGCGATCCTGAACGGTGACGACGGCGGTTCCGTTCTTGAGTTGGGTAATCGACTGCGGGAGCTGGGTGGCGCTTTCACCGGTCTGAGCCTTGGCGCTGGGCGGCGTGGGTTGGGGATGTTTGGGAGGTTTGGGGGCTTCGACCGGCGCAACCTTCTTGGGGATCACCTTCCGCTTGATCTCGATGTCGTTCTCGCGCGGCGGTGTTACGGTGGCTTCCTTGGGCGGAGGGAGCGGCGCGGGGCTCACGTTCTGGGGCGCGAGGACAGACTTGGGAACCGGCGGGGCTTTCTCCGGGAGCGGAATGGCCGAGACCATGGAGGCCTGGATGGATCCGACGGAGGAGGCGTTCTCCCCCCAGTGGCTGCCGGTGTAGTTGAGCACGAAGCTGATGCCGATCAAGAGGGCCGCGGCGAGGAGATGGAGGAAGATGGCGGCCTTGAGGCCGCGGCCGAACTGATCGTCCGGGGAGTTGCTCGATATGGCGTGGGTACTCATCGTGGTTCTGCGGGCGATCTCAGGGAGTTGTCCGTTTTAGCCAAGCAACTCGTGAAGGGCGGCGAAGCAGTTTGTGGATCGAAACGGAGCGGAGGCCAGGCTGTTTCCGCCTACTGCTTGAGCGGCTGCGTGACGATGCTGATGTTCGTGACGCCGGCCTGCTTGACGGCATCCATGACGGAGGCGAAGGCGCCGAAGGGGACGGACTCGTCGGCCCGGACGTAGATGACCTTCTTCTGATGCGTGGGGTAGGCGGCAAGCAGAGAGGACAGGTCATGGACGTTTACCGGCTTGTCCTGGAGGTAGACGTTCTGGTTCTTGTCGATGGTGACCACCAGGTGAACCTCCTGGAGCTGATTGACCATGCGGGTATGCGGAACGGCAACCTGAATACCGCTCTGCAGCACCGGAGCGGTGAGCATGAAGATGAGCAGCAGCACCAGAACCACGTCGACCAGCGGCGTGATATTGATGTCGGAGAGCGCGGTCTGGGTCTTTCCGTTGGTGCTGAAGGCCATGGTTAGAGTTGCCTCCGGCGGGGATATTCAGGCGGCAGGGGCGCGCCGGGCTGGCGGAGCGCAGCGTTCTCGATGGCGTTGAGGAGTTCGCGGCCGAAGTCGTCCATGCGGGCGGCGAACTCGCGCAGGCGGCTGGTGAGCTGGTTGTAGCCCATGACGGCCGGGATGGCGACGAAGAGGCCGCCGGCGGTGGTGACGAGGGCGTCGCTGATTCCAGGGGCTACGGCGCGGAGCGTTGCGGCGCCCGCTGTGCCGAGGCCGTGGAAGGCGTCGATGATGCCCATGACTGTGCCGAGGAGGCCGACGAAGGGACCTACCTGAGCGATGGTGGCAAGCCAGGTCATGCGGCTCTCCATGAGGGTGAGGGCTTCGCTGGAGGCGGTCTGGGCGGCGCGCTCCAGGCCCTGGGGGTTGGGCGGCGTTCCGCGGCCGCCGCTCTGGCGCTGGTACTCGTCATGAATCTCGTTGAAGACGTCCACCAGGGGGCTGGGTTTGAACTGCTCGGAGACGGCGGCGATCTCGCTGAGGCGGGTGGACTTGCGGAAGGCGCGCAGGAAGCGGCGGCTCTGCCGGTCGACAGCCTTGAAAGAGCGCCACTTGGAGATCATGACGGCCCAGGAGATCACACTCATGATCAGGAGCACGACGAGGATGGTGAGCGCGGACGGGCCGCTATTGTGAAGCATCTCCATGAGGGCGCTGGAGGATTGGCCGTTCGGGGATGGCCCGAGAGAGACGTTGCTGGGGGCTTGGGTTGCAGCGTCCTGAAAGAGAAGAGCGAGGGCAAGCAGTGTCATAGGCGTTAATGTCAAGTGTAACTGGCGTGCGAGCGTGGATGGATACCTAGCAAGATTCTCGCCGCACGATATTTTATTGGACGTCAGGGGGGAGGGTTGGGCTGCTCAAGTTTTTTCAGATGCAGCATTTAGCGGAAAGCCGCAGGGGCGGCGTTCTGCCACGTTCCCGTTGAAGTGGGCTCAGCGGAGGTTGTGGAGACCGGGAGATCGTAGTTCCAGGGTTTCGCGCAACCTCTAAGAGCCTGCTTAAGGTTTCGTTTAGAGGCTCTTTTGCTTTGAAAGGGCGCGGCTTTAGCCGCGCCATAAAGGCAACAGAATCAACGGGCTTTAGCCCCTGAGGGAATGCGGTTGGGCGGATTCCGCCCGAAGCAAGCCCCTTTCCCACAACCTCTTTATCCCGTCATGGAACGTCTGTTCAGCTCCAGGCATTCCCTCAGCGGCTGAAGCCGCAACTGCCTTGTCTGCTCCGGCGGCGCGGCTAAAGCCGCGCCCTTCCAAAGCAAGAGACCAACTCCGCAAGATCTTGAACAGGCTCTAAGATCTTCTTTTTAATATAGGTTTTACGGTGCGTCCTCGGCCGCGCCTTTTCAAAACGGAGATGAAATCGAAGATTCCTTCGGGGAGGCCGCATGGAGGGTCTTGGCTCCTGATATGCTCTTGCGTGAAAGAGATGAAGAAATAAAGCAATGATCGAGATATAGCGATGCTGTTGGAGCTGCGCGCAGAGAACTATGCCGTGATGGACCACGCGGTCGCCGTGTTTGGTCCGGGACTGAACCTGTTGACCGGGGAGACGGGCGCGGGGAAGTCGATCTTGATCGATGCGCTGGCGCTGTTGCTGGGGGGCAAGGCGTCGAGCGACGTGGTGCGGTATGGAGCGGAGCGGGCGGTGCTGGGGTGCGTGTTTGAGACGACGCCGGGTGCCGAGGAGATCCTGGAGGCGAACGGGATCGACCCGGAGGGGGACGAGATTCTGCTGCGGCGAGAGATCTCCGGCAGCGGCAAGGGAAGGGTATTTGTGAACAACCAACCGGCGACGGTGGCGGTGCTGCGTCAATTGGCGCCGGAGCTGGCGCTGGTACATGCGCAGTCGGAGACGCTGGTGGCCTTCGATGGGGCGCAGCAACGGATGCTGCTGGACCGGTTTGGGGAGATCGGCGGTGAGGATGTCCGCGCGGCGTACGCAAGCTGGCGCGAGCTGGAGGAGAAGATTCAGGGGTTGCGCGGAGCTGAGCAGGACCGTCTGCGGCTGATGGATCTGTGGAGCTTCCAGGCGAGCGAGATCCAGTCGGCTGTGATCGCTGACGCGGAGGAAGACCTGCGGCTGGAGACGGAGAAGCGCGTGCTGGCGAACTCGGAACGGCTGTTTGCAGGGGCGACGGCGGCGCAGGAGCTGTTGTATGAGGCGGAGGTGTCGGCTGAGACGCTGCTGGGTGGGGCGCTGCGGCATGTGGAGGACCTGGCACGGTTTGACGTGCAGTTTCAGGAGACAGCGCAGCAGTTGGCGGCGGCCAAGGCCAGCGTGGAGGATGCGGCGGCGACGTTGCGGAGGTTTGCCGGCGAGATTACGGCGTCGCCCGAGCGGCTGGTGGAGATTGAGGACCGGCTGGCGGCGCTGGACAGGCTGAAGCGAAAGTATGGCGGCGGCAGCCCGGCAGGCAGTTTAGCCGCGGTGATGGCGTTTGGAGAGGATGCGGCGGCGAAGCTGGTGGAGCTGGAGAATCGGGATGCCCGGCTGGCGGAGCTGGAGAAGGAACTGACGCTGGCGGCGGCAAAGTACATGGTGGCGGCCAGGCGGCTCTCGGAGGAGCGCCGTGCAGCGGCCAGAAGGTTGGCCAAGGTGGCGGAGCAGCAGATCAATGATCTCGCGATGCGGGCGAGGTTTGAGGTGGAAGTGGTGGGGCACGAAGAGGTGGTGGCGTGGACGGCGTTCGGATGGGACCGGGTGGAGTGCCGGATTGCGACCAATCCGGGAGAGCCGCTGAAGCCGTTGACCGAGATTGCGTCCGGGGGTGAGATGAGCCGGGTGATGCTGGCGCTGAAGGTAGCCGTGGAGGAGGGCGAACATGCGGCGCGGCTTGGAGCCAAGAGGGGGCGGAAGACGGCGCTGCCGCGGACGCTGGTCTTCGACGAGATCGATATTGGTATCGGCGGAAGGGCGGCGGAGGCGGTGGGGCAGAAGTTGAAGACGCTCTCGCGCGCGCAGCAGGTGATCTGCATTACGCATCTGCCGCAGATTGCGGCCTTTGCGGACCAGCACTTCCTGATGGAGAAGGAGGAGCGTGGAGGGCGGACGCACACGGGGGTTCGGCAGATGAAGCCGGAGGAGCGGGTGGAGGAGATCGCTCGGATGCTCTCTGGGGCAAGCCTGACGGAGACAAGTCTGCGGCACGCGGAGCAGATGCTGCGGTCGTGCTCCCAACCCAACCGTTGAAGAACCCCAGCCGGAATCCAACGGCGTGACAAGGGAAGCGAGCCGACCTGGCGGGAGGGCAAGCCCCTTGAAATAAGGAGCTTCCGATGAGTTGCGAGAGAGCGGCAGGGGATGGTGGCCGGTAAGGTTCCCCGCAGGGCCCCTGGCGGGCCGGTTGACGGGTGCGGTATGCAGATGGAGAAGGTATACTTATGCTGTGAGTAACCTTACCCCATCTCCCGAAAACGGTCGCGAGAAACACGGCGAAGCCACCACCAAACGAGTTCTTCTGCTGAAGCCCCGAGGCTTCTGCGCGGGGGTGGTGCGCGCGATTGATATCGTGCAAATTGCACTGGATACGTTTGGGGCTCCGATCTACGTGCGGAAAGAGATCGTGCACAACAGCTATGTGGTGAACGATCTGTCGCAGAAGGGTGCGATCTTCGTCAATGAGCTGGACGAGGTGCCGGCCGGGGCGCGGGTGATCTTTTCGGCGCACGGAGTTTCGCCGGCGGTTCGCCAGGGAGCCAAGGAGCGCGGCCTGAAGGTGATCGACGCCACGTGTCCTCTGGTTACCAAGGTGCATATTGAGGCGATCAAGTTCGCCACGCAGGGGTACTCGCTGGTGCTGGTGGGGCATCGCGACCATGAAGAGATTCAGGGGACGCAGGGTGAGGCGCCAGATGCGACCCAGGTGGTCTCAACCGTGGAACAGGTTGAGGGGTTGGTGGTGAAGGATCCGAACAAGGTGGCCTACCTGACGCAGACGACGCTCTCGCTGGACGAGGCGCGGCACATGATCGACGCGTTGAAGAAGAAGTTTCCGAATATTGCCGGGCCGCACGCCCAGGACATCTGTTATGCGACGGAGAATCGCCAGACGGCGGTGAAGAACGTGGCGCACGAGGCGGATCTGGTGCTGGTGGTGGGATCGAGAAATAGTTCGAACTCCAACCGGCTGGTGGAGGTGTCGCAAAAGATCGGGACACGCTCTTATCTGATCGACAAGGCCGAAGATATCAAGCTCGAGTGGCTGGAAGGTGTCGTCACGGTGGCGATTACCGCGGGCGCTTCGGCGCCGGAGATTCTGGTGCGGGAGGTAGTTGCTTACCTGCAGAGCAAGGGTTACGGCTCGGTTGAAGAGGTTGAGGTGATGCCGGAGAATGTGCGCTTCGGATTGCCTCCGGAGATCGTGCAGGCGATCGCGGCAGCGCCACCGCCGCCACCGCCGATGACGAGTTCGAGTTATTGAGTATCAGGACGGCTGGCAGTTGTTTTTGCAGGCTGGGATGTTTTCCCGGCAAGGCTGCATAGTAGTTGAAGCAGGGCGGTAGGGAAGGCCAATCCCGGCAGCATTGTGGGATTTGTATGATCTGGAAACTATGAGTAAACAACGAGCCGAGCAACGATCTGGAGAGCCAGGCGCAACGGCACAACCGCGATTTGGTCGCCTGGACCTGGCCATGGACCGGGTGAGCGAAGGGATCAGCAAATCAGTAGCGTGGTTGCTGGGGGAGCAACACGAGCAGGGGTACTGGTGTGGAGAGCTCGAAGCGGATTCGATGCTCGAGTCCGATTACATCTTCCTGCACACGCTGCTGGGAACCGGCAATAAGGGCCGGATGGAACGCGCGGTCAACGAGATTCTGCGGCACCAGAACGAGGACGGCGGGTGGAGTCTGTATCCGGGCGGCCCGTCGAATGTGAACTATGGGGTGAAGTGCTACCTGGCGCTGAAGTTGATGGGCTGGAGCGCGGAGCATCCGGTGATGGTGAAGGCGCGCAACAAGGTGCTGGAGCTGGGCGGCGTGGTGGAGTGCAATACCTTTACCAAGATTTACCTGTGCTCGATGGGCCAGTACGACTATGACGCGGTGCCGGCGGTGCCACCGGAGATCATTCTCTTTCCGAACTGGTTCTACTTCAATATCTATGCGATCAGCGCGTGGTCGAGGGCGATCCTTGTGCCGCTGTCGGTTATCTATGCGAAGAAGCCATTCAAAAAACTCGCTCCTGAGCAGACGATCGAGGAGTTGTTTGTGGGGGGACGTGAGAACTCCGACCTGCATCTTCGCTGGGATCGGAAGCACATCTTCTCATGGCGGAACTTCTTTTTGTTTACGGACCGGCTGGCGCACTGGTCGGAGATGGTGCATATTCGGCCGCTGCGCAAGATGGCGCTGAAGAGGGCCGAGAGGTGGATGCTGGACCACTTTGAGCGCTCGGATGGTTTGGGCGCGATCTATCCCGCGATGCTGAATGCGATTGTGGCGCTGGTGTATCTGGGCTACTCGAAGGATGACCCGCAGGTGATCCGCGCGCTGGATGAGTTTGAGAAGCTGGGGATCGATTGCCCGGACGGGACGCCGGACTATCCGGTGCCGACGTTCCGGATGCAGCCCTGCTTCTCTCCGGTGTGGGATACGGCGCAGGTGCTCTCGACGCTGGGCGAGGTTGGGTTGTCGAGGACGGACCCGCGGCTGGTCAAGGCGGCCGACTGGCTGCTGTCCAAGGAGATTCGGTACAAGGGCGACTGGGCAAACAACGTGAAGAACGTGGAGGCCGGTTGCTGGTGTTTCTTCTTCAACAATGACCATCAGCCGGATGTGGACGATACGGGCGAGGTGCTGCTGGCGCTGAAGGCGGTCGATAACCCGCGGGAGCGCTATCAGCACGAGGTGACGCAGCGCGCGGTGAACTGGGTGTTCGGGATGCAGTGCAGGAACGGCGGATGGGCGTCGTTCGATCGCGACAACACCAAGAAGATCTTTGAGTCGATTCCGTTTGCCGATCACAACGCGATGATCGATCCGCCGACGGTGGACATTACGGGACGCATTCTGGAGATGCTGGCCTCGTATGGCTACACGCGGCGCGACAAGCGCGTGGAGAAGGCCGTGCAGTTCATTCTGAAGGAGCAGCAGCCGGATGGTTCGTGGTTCGGCCGCTGGGGGGTGAACTACCTGTACGGCACGTTCTTGGTGCTGCGCGGCCTGCAGGCGATGGAGTACAGCCACCTGGAGCCCGTGGTGCAGCAGGCGGCCGAGTGGATTCGCATGGTGCAGAACGCCGATGGCGGATGGGGCGAGACCTGCGGAACCTATGACGATCCGAACCAGCGCGGGGTTGGGCCTTCCACGCCTAGCCAGACGGCCTGGGCGTTGCTGGGCCTGCTGGCGGCCAACGATACGCGCTCCGATTCGGTGGCGAAGGGTATTCGATGGCTGATCGAGAGACAGCGCGAGGATGGTTCCTGGGTCGAGCTTATGCCGGGAAGAAATGGGGAAAGCTACTACACTGGAACAGGGTTTCCGCGGGTGTTCTACCTGGGATACCACCTGTATAAACAGTACTTCCCGCTGCTGGCGCTGACCACGTATCGGAAGGCCATGGAATGTAACGAGCAGGAGGTCTAGCAACAGGCTGGATGCAAGCAAGTTTACTGGGAGGAAGAGAGATTTCCTGGAGGGCTAAAGTCCCTTGCAGTAGGAACCTTTTACGGCACGGTAGGGGCAGTAAACAGGAATGGCAAACCAGGAAAGGCAGATCCTTCGCCATTCTGCCCCAGCGAGCAGGCAGCACTCACAGTGGACCTTGGTTCGGTGAAGGATGACAGATTCTCAGGTTCGCGAAGGATAATAATTTCGTAGGTTTAGGAGTATTCAGCATGGGTATACCC
>JABEBX010020546.1_pt1 | contig 16715 bp, 7 predicted proteins | sample 7245971 | NCBI WGS metagenome assembly JABEBX01 (sample SAMN14506365, study PRJNA622280) | hot springs metagenome | biome: hot spring [ENVO:00000051]|acidic hot spring [ENVO:00002120]; feature: spring [ENVO:00000027]|sediment [ENVO:00002007]; material: sediment environment [ENVO:01001048]... | reverse complement strand
TCACTTCGACTGTCGTTCCCGCGCCTGGAGCGCTGGAGATTTGAATCGCTCCATTGAGGTTCTCGACGATCGCCCTTGCGATGGAGAGGCCAAGTCCAAAACCGCCTGTCGAGCGCGAGCGCGAGACATCGGAACGGTAAAAGCGCTCAAAGACGTGCGGAAGATCGACGCTGGAGATTCCGCTGCCGTGATCGACGATACGCACCCGGGATGCGCTCTCCGCGTCTTCCATCTCAATTCGGACTGTGGTTCCAGGCTCCGAGTGCCGGATTGCATTCTCGATCAGGTTGGTCCAAAGCAGCGTCAGGTCCGATTCATTGCCTCGAATCCACGCATCGCATTTGTCCTCGAATATGCACTCTACGGAGCGAAGCTGCGAAACCGGGGCGAGCTGCTCGATGGCGCTGACGATCGTATCGCCGATCCTGATCGTGGACGAGGTGTCGCGAGAGCTTTGCCGCGCGTGTTCGAGGGACGACAGCAAAAGCATATTGCGTACCAGATGCTCGATGCGGCCCGTATCTTCGAGCGCCAGGCTGACGCCTTCGCGGTACTCATTCTCGTTGAGCCGTCTCTGTTCCAGCAGTTGCAGCGTGGATTTCTGAATCGCCACGGCGGTCTTCAGTTCATGCGCGGCATCGCTCAAGAACTGCCGCTCGCGTTGCAATGCCTGTTGCACGCGCCCCTGCAGCGAGGCCAGCGCCCGGGCAAGAGGAACCAGTTCTGAATTTCTGGCGATATGACCGGGCTCGCTGAACTCGGTTCCGTCGACCTCAATCCGGTCGGCGTAGCGCGCAAAGTCGGTGAGCGGTTCAATGCCGCGCCCCACAGCCCACCAGGTCAGGAGCGCGGAAAGCAGCAGCGATAACACTCCCACCAGAACCGCGACCTGGGACGCCCTGGCAATCTGCCGCACGGTTTCGTCGACAGGCATGGCGTAGAACAAGGTTGCGTGCAGTTGCGGAATGCTCATGTCTTCCTGGTCGAAGATGGCCGCGTTCCACATGGCCGCCACCCGCAGCTCCCGGCCGTTCAGCCTGCGGTTCCACGGCCTTCCCCGCTTGCGCAGATGCTCCCTGAGCGGCCCGATCCACGCGGGACTTCCCGCAACGCCGCGTCCCTGTTCGTCTTCGATGTAATACAAATCGCCCGGCGGCACGTTTGCCTGATTGGCATCGAATTCCAGGCGGCTTGGATCGCGGTCGTCTTCGCCCACGAGCGCCAGCAGCTTGACCATGCGCGATTGAAGACGCGCATCGGCGCTCGACCAGATCGCCCGATGAATATAGGCCAGGGAGATGCCCACGGCGCAGCCGATCGCCAGCACCTGGGCGCCCAGAGCGAGCAGCACAACCCTTCCGCGAATGGATGAGATGACTATGATGCCTCCTCATTGCGGATGACGTACCCATGCCCTCGAAGCGTGTGGATGAGCCGATGGGATGAGTTTGCGTCGATCTTGCGCCGCAGCGCGGAGATGTAAACCTCGATGACGTTGCTGAACTTCTCCCAGTTGTAATCGTAGAGATGTTCGAGGAGCGTCTCCTTTGAGATCACTTTTCCGTGATGCGTCATCAGATAGGCCAGGGTTCGGTATTCCATGGGTGTCAGGTCGATTCGCTTCCCGGCGCGCGACACCGTCCGGCTGTTTGTATCGAGCACAAGATCGCCGACAACGAGCTGTGCACTGGCGTGTCCGCAGCTGCGCCGGATCAGCGCCTTCATTCGCGCCAGCAGCTCGCCGAGGTCAAAGGGCTTTGCCAGATAATCGTCCGCCCCTTCGCTGAGCAACTCCACGATGGACGATTTTTCGTCCCGCGCGGTGAGCACGAGTACCGGAGTTTTGTTTCCACTTGAGCGCAGCGCGCGCAATACTTCGCGCCCGGAGCGGCCCGGCAGCATGAGATCGAGAATGATGCAGTCGAAGACATCGGACTGGGCAAGATGCAGACCATCTTCGCCATCCAGCGCGATATCGACCGCAAAACCGGCGTTACGCAGAATGGCGGTTGCGAGGTTCTTCGCTAACCGCTCTTCGTCTTCGATCACTAAAATATGCACTGAAATCCCGATTCGAAGAGTCCAAAAGCCGGAGAACAACTTACACGCTACTTAAGAGTGGCCGCCATGGAACAGTGTCTGGCGCCGGAATTGTGGACCGCGACGATTGGGTCCATGGCGCAAACATTCGTTCATACAAATGGACGCGGTTCAGCTTTGCCATCCAATCATATCCCGAATCATAGCAGATAGTTTGAAGCGCTGAAGCTGAAGACAGGCTGAATTCATGCGGCCGGATCAATCGTGTCACCGCGCTCTGAAGACGCGGCCGGAGCGATTGAAGAGCTAACGCTTACGCCATTTATGCGTCCCTATGAGAGGCGCCGTTTCCATTGGGAGGTGAATGGATTGGTTCGCATCTGCAGGCGGTTTCTGCTGTCGGGGTGCATCGCGGCATCGGTTTTGCCGGTTATCCCCCTTCATGCTCAGGCAGCAGATCAGTTATCAGCGGCCGCGCAAATCCGGAAGACAGAGTCCGGCGCAGCTTCGGAGATCTCGGGTACCGTGCTGGACACAAACGGCGACGTCATCGAGGGCGCCGACGTTGAGTTGTCGGAGCCTGGTTCGCAGGAGTCTCTGCGCCGGACGAGTTCGGGCGCGATGGGACAGTTTGATTTTGCGAATCTTGAACCCGGCACGTACGTTGTCACGGTCTTCCGCAAAGAAATGACAACCTTTGTATCGAAGCCGATTGTGCTGGGGCCTGTCGCTGCGGTGATCGTGCCTGATGTGGTGCTTCGTGTGCAGGCAGAGGAGACGAGCGTGGTCGTGATGGACGAACGAACGGCTTCGATCAAGCAGGTTGAGATCGCCGAGCAGCAGCGCGTGTTCAAGGTCTTCCCGAATTTCTATTCCAGCTTTGACTGGAATGCGCCGCCCATGCTGCCCAAACAGAAGTACCGCCTGGCGTTGCGCTCGCTGGTCGATCCGGTCACATTTTTGTCAACCGGAGCGGTCGCGGGAGCGGAACAGCATCAAAATGTCTTTCCGAGTTTCGGAGGCGGGTGGGATGGATACGCCAAGCGTTACGGCGCTTTTTATGCGACCTATGCCTCCGGGACGCTGCTGACGGAAGCGATTTTCCCGTCCATCTTTCATGCCGATCCCCGCTACTTTGTTATGGGCAAAGGCAGTACCAGGGCGCGTATGTCTCATGCCATCGCATCGACATTCGTGACGCGCGGCGACGATGGTTCGCGAAAGGTGAACTTTCCGGAGATTCTGGGCGACTTTTCAGCGGCGGCGCTCTCGAATGCCTATTTCCCGGCCAGTGAACGAGGCGGCAGTCTTGTGCTCATCAACGGCTTTGGCGACCTGGGAGGCAATATGATGGGCAATCTCATCCGCGAGTTTGTGCTGAGTCGCCTGACCACGCATGCAAGGCATTGAGATTGCGCAGTTCGGGAACCTGCGCGTGACGCAGCGGTTATGTCGATCAAGGATGCGTTGTCTGCGTGATCGAACGGCCGGTGCGCCTTTGGAGGCTCAGTTGAGCGGTCCGGGAAAGTATGGCAATCATTCTTCGCGCGAGTACACTGTCTTGTTCTTTTCCGCGTGGCGCTCGATGGCGAGCTCGATGAGACGCGTGATGAGATCGGTGTAGGCGAGGCCGGACGCTTCCCACAGCTTGGGGTACATGCTGATCTGCGTGAAACCCGGCATGGTATTGACTTCGTTGACGTAGATGCGGCGTTTGCCTGCCGGCTTCATGAGGAAGTCGACACGCGCGAGACCCGAAAGGTCGCAGGCGCGGAATGCGGCGACGGCCATCTCGCGGATCTCCTGGGATTCGGCGGGCGTGATCTTTGCCGGGATGATCGGCACAGAGCCTTCGGCGAGATACTTCGCCTCGTAGTCGTAGAACTCCTTGCCGGGCACGATCTCGCCGACCACGCTTGCTTGAGGCAGGTCGTTGCCGAGTACGGCGACCTCGAACTCGCGGGCGCGGGATTTTCTGCCGCCGACCCCTTCCTCGACGATCAGCTTGCGATCGTATTTGGCGGCGAGCGCAAGCGCGGAGCCGAGTTCCTTGCGGTCGTGCGCTTTGCTGATGCCAACCGAGGAGCCGAGGTTTGCCGGCTTGACGAAGAGCGGATAGCGGAGCAATCGCTCGACCCTGGCGATGGATTTCCGCCGGCTCTTCTCCCAGTCGGAGCGCAGCAGCGTGAGGTGCTTGACGATGGGTAGACCGGCCTCGACGAAGAGGCGCTTCATCACATCCTTGTCCATGCCGACCGCGGATCCCAGCACGCCGGAGCCGACATAGGCGATGCCGGCCAGCTCGAAGAGTCCCTGGATGGTGCCGTCCTCACCGAATGTGCCGTGTAAGACGGGAAAGACAACATCGATCGCCTTGCCCGCAGGCCCCTGCGGGCCGGGAACCGGCGCGAACAGCGTGGGGATGCCCTCGTGGAGAAGCTTTGCGCCGGGCGTGGCTTCCGGGTCGCCGGCACGCAACTGCCGCGCCGCGGCGCTCAGCTCGCCATTGAGCAACTGGTTTGCGTCGGCTGCGGCCAGCCAGCGGCCCTCTTTGGTGATGCCGATGGGGATGACATCGAATCGTCTGCGGTCGATGGCTTTGAGCACCGAAGCGGCCGAGAGCAGCGAGACCTCATGCTCGCCGCTGCGCCCGCCAAAAAGTATGCCTACGCGAAGTTTTTTTACCATTTGTCTCGATCGATACCGTGTTTTCCGCGAAAACGGTCTCTATCAGTGTAAGACCGATCAAAGGATCTTCTTTCCAAAGGCCGAGCAGGCAAGCTCAACGGCGAGGTCGGCGGTGCGGTTGTGCTCGTCGATGACGGGGTTGACCTCGACGACCTCGAAGCTGGTGAGTCGGCCATCGTCGGCGATGATCTCCATGGCCAGATGGGCCTCACGATAGGTGGCGCCGCCGCGGACGGGGGTGCCCACGCCTGGCGCCTCTCTGGGATCGATCCAGTCCATGTCGACGGAGACGTGGTAGCCGGCCGTGCCGTTTCCCGCGGCTTGGAGCGCCTCCTCCATCACGGTTCTCATGCCGCGCTCGTCGATTTCGCGCATGGTGTAGATGCGGCTGACACCGGCGCGGCGCAGGTTCTCGCGCTCGGGCGGATCGATATCGCGGACGCCGATGATGACGGCGTTTTCAGGAGCGATCTTGGGTGCATAGCCGAAGAGATTGCCCAATGATTCGGGGCCCAGGCCAAGCAGGGCAGCCAGCGGCATGCCGTGGACGTTGCCCGAGGGCGAGGTCACCGGCGTATTGATGTCGGAGTGGGCGTCGATCCAGAGAAGGCCGATCTTCCGTCCCTGGCGGCGATAGAACTCGGCAGCGCCGGCAACCGAGCCCGCCGCGACGGAGTGGTCTCCGCCCAGGATCAGAGGGGTCATCCCCTGTTCCAGAGCGTGCAGAACGGCTTCGCCGGTACGCGCGCAGGTGGCGGCAATCTCTTTCAGGTAATGCGCATTCTTATTGCCGGGCTTCTGGGTCTCGGCGATCTCGACGCGAATGTTGCCGCCATCTGTCACCTGATGGCCGAGGGCCTCAAGGCGAGAGGCAAGCCCGGCGACGCGAACCGCCGAAGGACCCATGTCGACTCCGCGGCGGCTGGCCCCAAGGTCAAGGGGGACGCCAATGACGCGAATGCGACGGGCGGGTGTGCTCACTACGCGGCTTGTTGAAGGTTTGTCTGTTGCGAAGGGTTCATGGGTGGAGGCTGCTCTGCTTTCGTTCGACATTGAATGGCTCCCCGGCGCGCAGACGGCCTGACGATGCAAAGCCCAAGCATGGACACAACTCCAGTTTACTCCAGCGTAGTCCCGGTTCTGGTGGCACGCACTTCGGCATGGAAGCGGGGAGAGGCCACGATGTTGCGATGATCAGACTGTCGACGGATTCACCTGTTTCTGCCGATTTCGGATATCGTTGTCATTAAAGTCGATAACCTGGATGCACAGGCGCCAACGCTTCAGCCTGAGACACCAAAGTGCTATTGTCGATGATTCTGGTCCGGTTAACATGGGCTGAAGGTGTTTTTCCCCAGGTTTGTCTGTCCTCGACTTATATTCCGTTTCATTTGGCTTTGAAGCTTGCGAGGGCAACAGGAAAGGGAGATTTGCCGATAGATCTGTCAAATCGCGGAAGGGGGTGTAGATAGAGTTGGCCGATCGAATGATCTCCGCGGCTTTCGCTATTTTTGTGTGCGCCCCAAATGCGAGAGCAATGCAGATGGTTCCTTTGGCCGATTTGCGCTTCAAGAATCTGCTCCCTGCGCCTGGGGATGTTGCAGCGATTTCCATGTTAAGTTTCCTCGATAGCCGCAGCTTCGTTGTGCCCTTGTCGGCACTGCTTCTGCTGGCGTTTGTGTTCGGTGCGCATGGATGGTATCTGGAACGAAAAAACCGGCGCAAAATCGCCTCTTTGGCGTATGTGGAGCAACGCCGGGCGCGCATTTTAGAAGAGATCAATCAATCCAGGCCTCTGGCGGGAATTCTGGAGAAGATTACCGAGCTGGCTTCGCTGCGGTTGAACGGAGCCGCCTGCTGGTGCCAGGTTGTGGAAGGCGCAACGCTGGGAAATCAGCCGGCCAGGCTTTCTGCCGCGTCTCTGCGTATTGTCGAGCTTCCGATTCCCTCGCGATCCGGAGTGCCGTTGGGTTCGTTGTTTGCGGCATTCGATGCCAGGACGTGGCCAAGTCCCGCAGAGCAGGAAGCTCTGGCCATGGCAGCCTCACTGGCGACGCTGGCTATCGAGACTTCGCGGCTCTTCGCCGATCTCGTCCACCGCTCCGAGTTCGACCTGCTCACCGATGTGCAAAATCGATTTGTCCTTGAGAAGAGACTGAGGGCGATGATAGAGGCTGCGCGCCAATCGGCCGGCGTCTTCGGCTTGGTTTTTATCGATCTGGATGAGTTCAAAAACGTGAATGACGTTTACGGGCACATGGTCGGCGATCGCTACCTCCAGGAAGTAGCCAAGCGCATGAAACATCAGTTGCGCGCCAGTGACACGCTGGCGCGGCTGGGTGGAGACGAATTTGCGGTGCTGCTGCCCGAAGTACACACACGTGAAGGTGTCGAGGAGATTGCGACGCGCCTGGAATCCTGTTTCGAGGAACCTATTCTGACGGAAGGGTATGAAGTGCGCGGATCGGCCAGCGTGGGCATTGCCCTTTATCCGGGAGATGGCGACTCAGTCGATGGCTTGTTGGGTGCAGCCGACACTGCGATGTACACCCGTAAACACACACGGCAGGGCGCGGAGTGGGCGAGGGAAGTGGTGGACGCCGCCGCAGCCGAAAAAATCACGGAACGCAAATAGGCCCGGCGCAAGCCGGGCCTATTTGCGTTGTGGTTTTTGGCACTGTTACTCGGTGGCCATCTCCTCGGCCTCGCCTTCCTGGCGCATCATCTCCAGTTCTCGCTCCACGGCTTCGCGCTCAGCCGTGACTTCCTGCTGTACGCGAGCTGCAGCCTCCTCCAGCTCAGGCGAGAGCTGCACGTTGCGGTAGTACTCGAGACCCGTGCCAGCGGGGATCAGGCGCCCGACGATCACGTTCTCCTTGAGTCCACGCAGGCTGTCGACCGCGCCGTTGATGGAAGCTTCAGTGAGCACGCGCGTCGTCTCCTGGAAGCTGGCCGCGGAGATGAAGCTGTCGGTCGAGAGCGACGCCTTGGTGATGCCCAGCAGCAGCGGACGTCCAATGGCGGGACGGCCACCGTTGGCCAGTACGCGCTCGTTCTCTTCCTTGAAGCGGAAGCGATCGACCTGCTGTTCGAGGAGGAAGTTGGTATCGCCCACCTCATCGATGCGGACCCAGCGCAGCATCTGGCGCACGATGACTTCGATGTGCTTGTCGCTGATGGCCACGCCCTGCAGGCGGTAGACTTCCTGAATTTCGTTCACCAGGTAGGCCTGCAGCTCCTTTTCGCCGAGCACGGCCAGAATGTCGTGCGGGTTCAGAGGGCCATCCATGAGTGGATCGCCGGCGCGCAGGCGTTCGCCTTCCTGCACGTTAACGTGAATGCCACGCGGGACGAGGTATTCTTTCTCGTCGCCGTTGTCGGCGGTGACGTAAATCCTGCGTTGTCCCTTGGAGACCTCGCCGAAGCGGACCACGCCGTCGATCTCGGAGATGATCGCGGTCTCATGTGGCTTGCGCGCCTCGAAGAGCTCGACCACGCGGGGCAGACCGCCGGTGATGTCCTTGGTGCGCAGGCTCTCTTTGGGAATCTTCGCCAGCACATCACCCGGGCCCACCTCGTCGCCATCCTGCACCATGAGGTGCGCGCCGCGCGGCAGCAGATAACGCTTGTGTCCCTTGGCACCCTTGATGGCGATGGTAGGCTGGCGCTTCTCGTCAGGCGAGTCGGCAACCACCCAGCGCGAGAGGCCAGTGACTTCGTCGACTTCCTCGTTGAGCGTGATGCCCTCCTGCAGATCCTTGAACTGTACCGTGCCGCCGATCTCGGTGAGGATAGCGTAGGTGTAAGGATCCCATTCGGCCAGCACTTCGCCGAGCTTGACCGCGGAGCCTTCCTTGACACGGAGGCGTGCACCGTAGACAACCTGGTAGCGCTCCTTCTCACGGCCACGCTCGTCGACGATGGCGATGGATCCGGAACGGTTCATGGCCACCAGCGCGCCTTCCTTGCTCTGGACCGTGTTCAGGTTGATGAAGCGCACGAAACCGTTGTTTTTGGCGTCGAGGCGCGAGACCTCAGCCACGCGGCTGGCAGTGCCGCCGACGTGGAAGGTGCGCATCGTGAGCTGGGTTCCAGGCTCACCGATGGACTGCGCGGCGATGACGCCGCAGGTTTCGCCGAGCTCAACCAGACGCCCGGAGCCAAGGTTGCGGCCATAGCACAACGCGCAAACGCCGCGCCGCGACTCGCAGGTAAGCACGGAGCGGATCTTGACCTTCTCCACGCCCGCGCCCTGGACCGCGGAAGCAATCTCTTCGTCGATGAGCTGGTTCACATCGACGACGACGTTGCCGTCGTAATCCTTGATGCGCTCAAGCGAAACACGGCCGATGATGCGGTCGCGCATGGGCTCGATAATCTCGCCGGACTCGACGATGGAACCGACGTAGATCCCTTCGAGCGTGCCGCAATCGGGCTCGGTGACGATCACGTCTTGCGCCACGTCGACAAGGCGACGGGTCAGGTAGCCGGAGTCGGCGGTCTTGAGCGCCGTGTCGGCAAGGCCCTTGCGCGCGCCGTGTGTCGAGATGAAGTATTCGAGCACGGTGAGGCCTTCGCGGAAGTTGGATGTGATGGGCGTTTCGATCACCTCGCCGGAAGGCTTGGCCATCAATCCGCGCATGCCGCTCAACTGCCGAATCTGCTGCTTCGAACCGCGAGCGCCGGAGTCGGCCATGATGTAAATCGGGTTCATGGCCCCTTCGTCGTCGGCGCGCTTCATGTTGCCGAACATCTCGTCGGCCACCTTGTCGGTAACGGCCGACCACATCTGGATGACCTTGTTGGAACGCTCACCGTTGGTGATGGCGCCGTCCATGTACTGCTTCTGGACTTCGATGACCTTGCGGTCGGCATCAGAGACCACGTCGTATTTGCTGGCCGGGATGACCATGTCGTCCAGACCGACCGAGAGACCCGATCGCGTGGCGAAGTGGAAGCCGAGCGCCTTGATGCGATCGAGCATGCCCACCGTCACCTCAAGTCCGAGGTTCTGGTTGCAATAGTTGACGAGCTGGCCGATACCCTTCTTCTTGAGCAGGCCGTTGATGAACGGCATGCCGGCCGGAAGCGCGTCGTTGAGGATCACACGGCCCACGGTCGTCGACAGGTACTCCTTGTTGAAATCCACCGGGTCGGTGTGCGTAATGTCCTGATCGTCGTAGGCGGTGGTCATGTCGAGGACTTTGCCCGTGTAACGCAGCCGGATGGGCGAAAGGGTCTCCACTTCGCCGGCTTCGAGCGCCATCAACACCTCTTCGACATTGGCGAAGACGCGTCCTTCGCCCTTGGCGCCCTTCTTGGCCTTGGTCAGGTAGTAGAGGCCGAGCACCATGTCCTGCGTGGGCACGGTGATGGGCTGGCCGGAGGCGGGCGAGAGGATGTTGTGCGAGGCCAGCATCAGGACGCTGGCTTCGATCTGCGCTTCGGGCGAGAGCGGAATGTGCACGGCCATCTGGTCGCCGTCGAAGTCGGCGTTGAAGGCGGTGCAGACCAGCGGGTGAATCTTGATCGCCTTGCCCTCGACCAGCACCGGTTCAAAGGCCTGAATGCCCAGGCGGTGCAGGGTTGGGGCGCGGTTCAGCAGTACGGGGTGGTCCTTGATGACCTCCTCGAGAATGTCCCATACCACCGGCTCCTGCATCTCCACCATCTCCTTGGCCTGCTTGATGGTGGTGCATTGACCGGTCTGCTCCAGGCGGTGATAGATGAAGGGCTTGAAGAGCTCGATCGCCATCTTCTTGGGCAGGCCGCACTGGTGGAGCTTGAGATCGGGACCGACGACGATGACCGAGCGGCCGGAGTAGTCGACGCGCTTGCCGAGCAGGTTCTGACGGAACCGGCCCTGCTTGCCTTTGAGGGTGTCAGAGAGCGACTTGAGCGGGCGGTTGTTGGCGCCGCGCAGCACGCGGCCGCGGCGGCCATTGTCGAACAGGGCGTCGACGGCCTCCTGCAGCATGCGCTTTTCGTTGCGCACGATGACTTCAGGCGCGTGCAGGTCCATCAGCTTCTTCAACCGGTTGTTGCGGTTGATGACGCGGCGATAGAGATCATTGAGATCGGAAGTGGCAAAGCGGCCGCCATCGAGCGGCACCAGAGGACGCAACTCGGGAGGAATCACCGGCAGCACGTCGAGTATCATCCACTGGGGCTTGTTGCTTGACTTGCGGAAGGCCTCGACAACCTTGAGCCGCTTGACGTACTTCATCTTCTTCTGCGCGGAGCTTTCGGTCTTCATGCGCTCGCGCAGTTCCATGGCCAACTCGTCGACGTTGACGCGCTTGAGCAGTTCCTTGATGGCTTCGGCGCCCATCATGGCCTTGAAGCCGGAGGGCCGGAACTGCTGATCAAGTTCGCGGAAGCGGTTCTCATCCTTGATGATCTCGCGCTCACGCACGGGCGCATCACCGGGATCGACCACGACATACGACTCAAAGTAGAGGATGCTCTCAAGATCGCGCAGCGAAATGTCGAGCAGGTGGCCGATGCGCGAGGGCAGGCCCTTGAAGAACCATACGTGCGAGCAGGGCGAGGCGAGCTCGATGTGGCCCATGCGTTCGCGGCGTACCTTGGAAACCGTCACTTCCACGCCGCACTTGTCGCAGATCACGCCGCGATGCTTCATGCGCTTGTACTTGCCGCACAGGCACTCCCAGTCGGTGACAGGGCCGAAGATGCGGGCGCAGAACAGGCCGTCGCGCTCTGGCTTGAAGGTGCGGTAGTTGATGGTCTCCGGCTTGGTAACTTCGCCATGCGACCAGGAACGGATCTTCTCCGGCGAGGCCAGCATGATGCGGATGGCGTCGAAGTCGGTGATCGGACTGGTAAGCTCAAACGGATTGGAACGGAACAAGGTGAGCCTCCCTGGCGGTTTTTTGCCGCCGTGGTGTTTCCCGGGTTTCGATTTGGGTTCTTCCTTCCCGGGCAGCGGTGTTTGCCGCTTTTGAGAAGAACCCGAAAAATCTCTTCAGCTCGTAACCGGCAGCTTGCATCTTGTATGCGCGAATACCGTACCGAGCTACTGGCTATTGGCTGTATCTCAATCCGCCACAGCCGCTACTTCCGGCGTTGGCGCTTTTTTAGCTGCTTCATCGCGCTTGATCAGCTCCACATCCAGGCACAGTGATTGCAACTCGCGGATCAGCACGTTGAACGACTCGGGGATGCCCGGCTCCATCGCCGTTTCTCCCTTTACGATGGCCTCGTAGATCTTGGTGCGTCCGTATACATCGTCGGACTTGGCGGTGAGCAGCTCCTGCAGAATGTAGGCGGCGCCGTAAGCTTCCAGTGCCCAGACTTCCATTTCACCGAAGCGCTGCCCGCCGAACTGCGCCTTGCCGCCCAGCGGTTGCTGGGTGATAAGCGAGTACGGCCCGATCGAACGCGCGTGGATCTTGTCGTCGACCAGGTGCGAGAGCTTGAGCATGTAGATGTAGCCGACAGTGACAGGCTGTTCGAACTGCTCGCCGGTCATGCCGTCGAAAAGCATGGTTTTGCCCGATTCCGGCAGCCCGGCAGACTTCAACAGCGCCTTGATCTCTCCCTCGCGCGCGCCGTCGAAGACCGCGGTGCCGAACCATGCACCCTTCTCCATGCCGCGCGTGACGCGCAGCAGCATCTCGTCGTCAAGCTCTTCCAACTGGCGCAGTACAGCGGTGCCCGCGAACTCCTTTCGCAACAGCTCCCGCGTGTACGCGACCTCGCTGTTCGCGCGTACCAGGGCGGCAACTTTCTTGCCCAGCCCGTGCGCGGCCCAGCCGAGGTGCGTTTCGAGAACCTGGCCCACGTTCATACGGGAAGGCACGCCAAGCGGATTCAGCACGATCTCGACCGGCGTTCCGTCGGGCAGATAGGGCATATCCTCCTCGGGAAGAATGCGCGAGATCACGCCCTTGTTGCCGTGGCGGCCTGCCATCTTGTCGCCCACGCTCAGCTTGCGCTTCATGGCCACATAGACCTTGACCAGTTTGATGACGCCCGGAGGCAGCTCATCGCCCTTTTGCAGCTTGGCCACCTTCTCATTGGTGATCTTGCGCAGCACTTCGATCTGGCGCGAGGTCATCTCTTCGATCTCGTCGATCTGTTCGTTCACCCGCGGATCCTTGTCGGCGTAACGGATGCGCTTGAGATTTCGGGTCGAGATGCGCTCGATGGTGTCACGATCGAGGATTGCGCCCTTGGTCAAAAGACGCTTATTGGTCCGCTCGTCGTGCAGGTCGGCGAGAACTTCCTTGCCGCCCAGAATCGCTTCCAGACGCTTCAGACGCTCGTCGGTGAGAATGCGGATTTCGTCGCCGAGGTTCTTTTCGAGCTTGGCGACGTACTCCGCCTCGATCTGTTTGGCGCGTTCGTCCTTTTCCTGCCCCTTGCGGGAAAAGATGCGCACATCCACCACTGTGCCTTCAATTCCAGGAGGGCAGGTGAGGGAAGCGTCGCGCACGTCACCGGCCTTCTCGCCGAAGATGGCGCGCAACAGCTTCTCTTCCGGCGTGAGCTGCGTCTCGCCCTTGGGCGTGACCTTGCCGACGAGAATGTCGCTATGGCCGATCTGAGCGCCGATGCGGACGATGCCGCTCTCGTCGAGATCGCGCAGCGCGTGCTCGCTGACATTGGGAATATCGCGCGTGATCTCTTCGGGACCGAGCTTGGTGTCGCGGGCTTCGATCTCGAACTCTTCGATGTGCACCGAGGTGTAGTAATCCTCGCGCACCAGCTTTTCGCTGATCAGGATGGCGTCCTCGAAGTTGTATCCGCGCCAGGGCATGAAGGCGACCAGCACGTTGCGTCCCAGCGCCAGCTCGCCTTGCTCGGTGCAGGGACCGTCGGCAATCACCTGACCCTTGACCACGCGCTCGCCTTCTCGGACCACCGGCTTCTGGTTAATGCACGTGTTCTGGTTCGACCGCTTGAACTTGATGAGCTGGTAGATGTCGCTGCCCACCTCGCGCGAGAGCTGTGTGGGATGGTGCTCGCCCTCTACGCGTACGATGATACGTTCGGAGTCGACCGAATCCACGATACCGTTGCGCTTGGCCAGGATCACGGCGCCGGAGTCGCGCGCGGTGACGCCCTCCATGCCGGTGCCCACCAGGGGCGCCTCGGCCACAAGCAAGGGAACCGACTGGCGTTGCATGTTCGCGCCCATCAGGGCGCGGTTGGCGTCGTCGTGCTCGAGGAACGGCACCAGCGATGCGGCGACCGAGACCAGTTGTTTGGGGCTGACGTCGATGTAGTCAACCTCGGCGCGGTTCACGAGCACAAAGTTGCCCTGCCGGCGCGCGTTCACCAGGTCTTCAGTGATCCGGCCGTTTTCGTCGAAATCGATGTTGGCCTGAGCAATGGTGTGCCGGTCCTCTTCCCACGCGGAGAGGTAGAAGCTGAAGGGAATCCAGTCGATGGAGCGCTTTCCGGACTTTTTCAGTTGCGCATTCAGGCGCAGGGCCTCATCCTTTTCGATGTGGTCGCCGACACGCAGGCCGCTTTCGCCGGCGTTGACAATCTCCACGTAGTCGAGGATCTTCGATTCCTTCACCTTGCGATAAGGCGACTCGATGAAGCCGTACTCATTGATGCGCGCAAAGCAGGAGAGGGAGCTGATGAGACCGATGTTTGGACCTTCCGGCGTCTCAATAGGACAGATGCGGCCGTAGTGCGTCGGGTGCACGTCGCGGACCTCGAATCCGGCGCGCTCGCGCGACAGGCCGCCCGGCCCAAGTGCCGAGAGACGGCGCTTGTGGGTGATCTCGGAGAGGGGATTGGTCTGGTCCATGAACTGCGAAAGCTGCGAGCTGCCGAAGAACTCGCGGATGGCCGCCATGACCGGCTTGGCGTTGATCAGGTCGTGCGGCATGGCCGTGTTGAGCTCCTGATACACGCTCATCTTTTCCTTGATGGCGCGTTCCATGCGGACAAGGCCGATGCGGAACTGGTTCTCCATCAGCTCGCCGACGGCCCTGACGCGGCGGTTGCCGAGATGGTCGATGTCGTCGACCACGCCGATGTTCTTGCGCAGCTTGAGCAGATACCGGATAGTCGAGTAAAAGTCTTCCGGCGTCAGAGTACGGTGATCGAGTGACGTGGCGTCCTGATTCTCGTAGAGCTTGATATTGAATTTCAGGCGGCCCACGCGCGAGAAGTCATACTTGCGCGGATCAAAGAACATGCCCTCGAAGAGCGCCGTTGCGGTGTCGAGCGTCGGAGGATCGCCCGGGCGCAGCTTGCGATAGATCTCGATAAGTGCCTCTTCAGGCTTGTGAATCGAGTCGCGCTTGAGCGTGTTCGCGATGACGTTGCCCACGTCGTCTCGGTCGGGGAAGAAGACCTCGAAGGTGGTGGCGCCGGAGGCCATGATTTTGTGCAGACGATCGGCCGTCAGCTCTACGTTGGCCTCAACGATAACCTCGCCCGTCGAGGTATCGACCACGTCGGTCGCGGTGAGCGCGCCGTCGAGTTCGGCTGCCTCCACCTCCACCTTGTCGATGCCGGCGGTGCGAAGCGCTTTCAACGCATGGGCGGTAATCTTGCGGCCGGAGTGCGCAATCTCTTCCTTGCCGTGCAGGATGGCGTGAGCGGGCTTGACGCCGACCAGATGGGTACTCTTGGCGGCATCCTGCTGCACCTCCCACAACAAGTTGCCGTCGGCGATGTGCATGCGGTCAATGGTGTAGAAGGTCTTGAGGATCTCCTCGTCGGAGCGCAGACCCAGAGCGCGCAGGAAGATGGTTCCCAGGAATTTGCGCTTGCGGTCGATGCGCACATAAAGCGTGTTCTTCTGGTCGTATTCGAACTCGACCCAGGAGCCGCGATAGGGAATGATCTTGCCCAGGAAGTAGGTGCGGTTGTTGGCGGTCTCAAAGAAGACGCCGGGCGAACGGTGCAACTGTGAGACGATGACGCGCTCGGTGCCGTTCACAATGAACGTTCCGTTCGGCGTCATCAGCGGAATGTCGCCGAAGAAGACCTCCTGCTCCTTGATGTCGCGGATGGTCTTGTTGCCCGTCTCCGGATCCTTGTCGTAGATCGTGAGGCGGACTGTGACCTTGAGCGGCGCGGAGAAGGTCATGCCGCGCTCCTCGCACTCCTGCTGGTCGTACTTGAGTTGCAGACTGACCGGGTCTCCGCACTTATTACAGAAGTCGGGCGTGTTCTTGTTGTAGGTGCCGCACTTCTGACAGAGCACATCGCCGGGCAGGAAGGGATTGGTGATGACCATGGCCCCGCAATGGACGCAGGCCGTGCGCAGGTGGTGCAGCCCCTTCAGGTGGCCGCATTTGCACTCCCAGTTGCCAATCGAGTAGTCCACGAAGTCAAGCTGCGAGATGCCGCGGAAGTCGGTAATCGGAAAAACCGACACAAACACCGACTGCAGTCCCGCGTCATCGCGCTCGTTGGGCAGTTTGTCCATCTGCAGGAATCGCTCGTAGGAGCGGCGCTGCACTTCGATCAGGTTGGGAATCTGGGTTGCCGTGGGAATCTTGGAAAAATCGAGCCGGCTGCGAATCGCGCGCTTCTCGTTAGGCATGATCACTCCTGAGTCTCGTCGTTCTGGCGTCTACCCCGTGCTTCAGTAGCCGCGCCAGGCCAGCGTCCGAGCCTCGGTGGCGCCAGCAAGATACCGATAGAAATCGTAGAATCCGGCGAATGGGAATCGAGGTTCCAGTCCCATTCCTGCTTTGCCGTCGCCTCCGGAAGCGTACTTCCGCGGGCGCCGGAATGAGCCCTGGCCAGGTGGGTCTCCGTGAAATCTCTGTCAAAGTTCGCGGCCTATCTTGCAAGCTCGGCGCCAGTGCGCTAGACTGCGCACAAATGGAAGAAGCGAAGACAGCGGCTGACTTCAGAATCATGGTCAAACCGTAAAGGAGGGTTGTGCGCTTCAGCCTGCGGAACAAACCGGAGTTTTTCACGCAGGATCGTGGGAAGACACGAAAAGCCCGTGAGGACACAATCCCTCACGAGCGCGGCTTGATGCT
>JABEBX010016827.1_pt1 | contig 16750 bp, 8 predicted proteins | sample 7245971 | NCBI WGS metagenome assembly JABEBX01 (sample SAMN14506365, study PRJNA622280) | hot springs metagenome | biome: hot spring [ENVO:00000051]|acidic hot spring [ENVO:00002120]; feature: spring [ENVO:00000027]|sediment [ENVO:00002007]; material: sediment environment [ENVO:01001048]... | reverse complement strand
TGCCGGTGGATGCGTTGGCGGTGAGCGATGAGAAGGGAGCGGCTTCGCTGCGGATTATCGCGGACCATGCGCGGGCTGCGACGTTTTTGATCTCGGATGGGGTGACACCGTCCAATGAGGGTCGGGGGTATGTGCTGCGGAAGATTCTGCGGCGCGGGATTCGGCATGGACGTCTGCTGGGGCAGGAGAAGCCGTTTATGCATGCGATGGTGCTGGCGGTAAGAGATGAGATGGAGGCAGCGTATTCGGAGCTGAAGGAGACCGCGGAGCGGGTGGCGAAGGTGGTGTTCGCGGAAGAGTTGCAGTTCGATCGTGTACTCCAATCAGGATTGACGCGGCTGCTTGAATTATTTGAGATGAGCAAGTCCAACGACGGTGCTGGCTTTGTCGACGGAACTGGCTATGGCGCTGGATTTGGCGGGGCATCGGGATTCAACGGCCGATCCGCATTTCATCTTTACGAGACCTTTGGCCTGCCGCTGGACTTTATGGTGGATGCGGCGCGGGACGCAGGCATTGCGTTCGACATGGAGGGTTTCGAGCGGGCCAAGGAGGAGGAGCAGGCGCGGGCGCGGGCCTCGTGGAAGGGTGGGTCGCAGAAGTCGGCGGCGCCGGTCTATCGGGAGCTGGAGAAGACGGAGTTCGAGGGGTACTCGGCGCTGCGGGTGGAGGGTGCGCAGGTGCTGGCGCTGGTCAAGGATGGCGTCGGTGTACAGGTGCTGGGTCCAGGTGAGGTGGGGGAGGTGGTGCTGGATGCGACGAGCTTCTATGCGGACTCCGGTGGTCAGGTGGGCGATGTGGGGTGGCTGTACTCGGGGGATCACAATACGGTGGTGGCCGAGGTAACCGGATGCAAGAAGCCGGTGCAGGGAGTGTTTGCGCATCAGGTGGTGGTCAAACAGACGATCGCTCTCGGGGATATCGCCGACGCGGTGGTGAATGGCGAGGTGCGCGCCGCGGTGATGCGGAACCATACCGGGACGCACCTGCTGCATGCGGCGCTGCGCCAGGTGCTGGGAACGCATGTGAAGCAGGCCGGCTCGTTGAACGATAAGAGCCGGCTGCGCTTTGACTTCAACCACTTTGCGGGCGTGGCCGAAGAGGAACTGGAGGAGATTGAGAGCATCGTGAATGTGCAGGTGCTGAAAAATACTCCGGTGGAAACCATGGTGGACGTGCCAATCGACGTAGCGGTGCATGAACTGGGAGCGATGGCGCTGTTCGGCGAGAAGTACGGCGACAAGGTGCGGGTGGTGAAGATTGGGGAGTTCTCGACGGAGCTGTGTGGAGGAACGCATACGGCGGCGACGGGAGAGATTGGCGTCTTGAAGCTGCTCGGAGAAGGCGCTGTGGCGAGCGGCGTGCGCCGCGTGGAGGCCGTAACCGGAATGGGCGCGCTGGGAGTCTTTCGGCGCGATGCCGAGCTGGCGAAGGCGGCCGGGCAGTTTGTGGGCGGCGGGGAGGTGAGTGGAGAGGCGCTGCGGGCGAAGGTTTCGGAGCAGGAGATGGAGATGAAGAAGCTGAGGCGGGAGCTGGAGACGCTGCGGATGCAGAGTGCCAGCGCGGCTACGGCGGATGCGGTTTCATCGGCGGTTGTGGTGAAGGGCGTAAAGGTTCTAAGTCAGAGAGTGGATGCGCTGGGCGTCTCGGCGGAGGCCAAAAGCCAGATGCGGAATCTGGTCGACGAGCTGCGCGGGAAGCTGGGCAGTGGGGTGGTTGTCCTGGGAGCGGCGTCGGAGGGCCGTGTGTCCTTGATTGCGGGAGTCACCAAGGACCTGGTGGCAAGGCTGCAGGCAGGCAAGATCGTTGGCGCGATTGCAGCGAAGGTTGGCGGCAAGGGCGGCGGCCGGCCGGATCTGGCCGAGGCTGGCGGGAACGATGTAGCAGGGCTGGACAAGGCGCTGGCTGAGGCCAAGGATGTCGTGGCAAGTTTGCTGGCGTAGGTCCGCGGGATTCCAGGAATGGAACCTTGGGGTATTCGCGGCGGTACCTTTGGCCGATTCACAGGCGGTTGGCGCGGGTTCGGACCCATACACTTAATTCTGTATGGGTCTGTGGACAAAGGGCGTGGCACAGGGTGGGATCGGCAGGGTCCGCGGCTGGCTGAGCGCGGCGGCCTTGGTGGGGTTCTGTTGCGGAGGCATGACGCCGGTGCATGCATGGGCATCGGTTGGAATACGCCTCGATGGCGTGGCCGGAAGCTTCCTGCAATTGGAGGGTGGGAAGCGGGGAAGCGTTTCGGATTGGGATGAGGCGTTGGCGGCGCGGCGACGGTTTGAGGCCGAGCCCAGGCGCATGCGCAGCTGGGAAGCGTATGAGCATGTGATGAATGGGTTTCGGGCGATCTATCGCGGAGACCCGGGAGATGCTCACGCGGCGGCCGCGGTGATGCAGGTGGCGGAGCTGTTTGCGGAGCGAGAGCGGGAGCTTGGCGATGGGAAGGGCACGCAAGCCGCGGTGGCCCAGTACGAGTATTTAGCCAAGGCGTATCCGGGAGACAAGCTGGCGCCGGTAGCGTTGGAGAGGGCGCTAAAGCTGCTGGGGCCACAGGATGCCGACCAGGCGCGGAAGATCCGCCTGCAGTTGGTGGACGATTATCCGCTCGAGGCCCATAGGCATGGAATCCGGCTGAACGGTATCTCGCCGGCAGCCGACGAGGCTGGCTCTCGGAGTGAGCCTGCCCGCCAGCCTGGTACGCGCGATAAGGCTGCGATCTCTTCGACGCCGCATTCGACGCCCATGGCTGAGCCGGTGATGGATGCGGATCGGCAGGAGGCTGCGGCTCCGGTGGTACGAGAGAAGACCGTGGCGGCGGTGCGGGACAAAGGACCGCTGGCGGTGGTGACGGCGATACGGCACTGGTCGACGGCCAGCTATACGCGCGTGGCGATTGATCTGAATGTGCCGGCTGGGCAAGAGGTGAGGTACGAGGCGGCACGGGTGGAGAATCCGGATCGGATCTTCTTCGACATTGAGCATGCGCGGCCGGCGCCGGAACTGGAGGGGAAGAGCTTCCAGGTGACCGATGATGGGTTTCTGGAGAGGGTGCGTGCGGCGCAGTTTTCCGATCAGGTGACACGGGTGGTGCTGGATGTGCACCAGGTGACGCAGTACTCGGCGTTTTTACTGCCGAATCCTTACCGTTTGATTATTGATATTCATGGGAACTCAGGGGCGGCGGCTCGGCGGGCCGGAACATCGTCTGGTCAGATGGGTGGGGACGCGATGGAGGTGTCTACGTTGCCGCCGATGTCGCCGACGGATGGGAGGGCCAGCTTCGGACCGGCGCCGCGGAGTGCGGAGCGTGGGAGCAGCGAGCGAAAGTCCGTGGCTCAGCCGCGGGTGATGGTCGTGTCCAGGCCGACAGCGGCTGAGCCGGTGCCCTACACGGAGGCGAGCCGCGCGGTGGATATCAATGCCGAGGTTGCGGATGTGAGCAAGCAGCCGGGGCTGGTGGAGGCGACGCGCAGGCCGACGTCGATGCCAATTGCGGAGACGAGCGTCCCGAAGGCCGGTCGCGGTGATCCTGCCGGCGACGCATACGATATACCGCGGTCGCGACGGAGAGTGGCTGAGGTGAGGGGCGCGCCAGCGCCGATGCCCACACCGACGGCGGATGGCCAGACCTCACTGATGCGGACGCTGGGGTTGAAGATTGGGAGAATTGTGATCGATCCGGGGCATGGCGGGCACGACTCCGGCGCACTGGGCGTGGGCGGGATCGAGGAGAAGAATGTCGTGCTGGATGTGGCGCTGCGTCTGGGCAGGCTGCTGCATGACCGGCTGGGCGCCGAGGTGGTGTTTACCCGCGACAATGACACCTTTATTCCCTTGGAGGCGCGGACGGCGATTGCGAATAAGGCACAGGCGGATCTATTCATTAGTGTGCATGCGAACAGCTCCCAGGACCCGAGTGCGAGCGGAGTTGAGGTCTACTACCTGAGCTTCACGAGCGATCCGGAGGCGCTGATGGTTGCCAGCCGCGAGAACGCGGTGTCGACCGAGAGCGCCTTTGAGCTGAGTAACCTGGTGAAGAAGATTGCGCTGACCGACAAGATCGATGAGAGCAGGGAACTGGCCAAGGATGTGGATGCGTCAATGTATGCGGGGCTGCGGAAGGGAAATCCGGAGCTGAGGAACCGGGGGGTGAAGAAGGCTCCCTTTGTGGTGCTGATTGGAGCTAATATGCCGTCGATCCTGGCGGAGATCAGCTTTGTGACGAATCCTGCGAGCGCCGCGGAGATGGATACGCCGGCGTATCGGGAGCGCATCGCCGAGAGCTTGTATCGTGGCATTGCGCGGTATGCCGAGGGGATCAACGGAGTGAGGCCCAAGACGAGAACCGTGGAGCAGGCGGAGCGGTAGAGAGCGGAGCACTCGCATTCCCCGCGACCGGGGCAGGGGGGGGATACCGATGTCTGAGCTACCGTTGGGGAGGAACCTCCCACTGAGACCCCGGCGCCGGGAAAGTTGCCCCAAGGCTCACCGTGTGCTCACATTTGGGCGGTTGGTGTAGTCTGTGCGCTGTATGGATTTGGGTTCTGGGACAAGACGGAGCAGGGCGCTGGTGATGCTGATGACGCTGAGTTTGGGCGTGGCAGTCACTTTGGTGGGGAGCGCGGCGGCGCAGATGGTGACCCTGACCGAGCCTCCCGCGCCGTTGCTGCCGAAGAAGTTTGGCGATTGGACGCGAACGGCGACGGTGGGGACGACGTCGGGGTATGCGCTGGTGAACTTGAGCCCGCAGGAGCTGGCAGAGTGCGGGGAGCGGCGGTCAAAGGTGGCCGAGTACATGCGCAATGGACGCGTGGTGCATGTAGAGGCGATGGAGTTCGGGGACAGAACGGGGGCCTATAGCGCGTTTACGCTCGCGCTGCGGCCGGGGATGACGCTGGTGGACCCTTACGATGCGGTGGGGAACGGCGGCGAGGCAGTGCTGTTTACTGTGGGTAAGACGGTGGTGCTGGCAAACTTTACCCGTGGGGGAACGGCCGCGGACCTGCGCACGCTGAAGCCGCTGGCGGATGCGATGCCGAAGGTGTTTGACAACTCGGGCGTGGCTCCGATTCTTCCGTCGCTGGCGCCGACGAAGGGTCTGGTGCAGACAAGCCTGCGCTATGCACTGGGGCCGGCGACCTATGCGGCGGAGGGTGGCGTGCTGCCGGCGGAGTCGCTGGACTGGAAGATGGAGCCGGAGGCGGTGACAGCGCGGTATGACGACACGCGCGGTAAGGAGACGCTCACGCTGCTGATGTATCCGACGCCAACGATCGCAGTGAACGCTGCGAAGATGATCCGGCAGGAGGTTCCGGAGTTGAAGGCAAGTACGCTGCTGCGGCAGAGCGGGTCGCTGGTGGTGCTGGCCACAGGGAGCTTTCCCGGCGACGCGGCAGAACAGATGGTGAAGGGTGTGCATCTATCGCAGATGACGTTCAACCAGGATGTGCAGCCGCCCTTCAAGGTGGTGGCGGCGCAGACGTTCACGCTGCTGGAAAACATCGCGATCCTGTCCGGGATACTATGTACGGCGACGGTGCTTCTGGGGCTGTTCCTGGGGCTGGGGAGAGCCTGGTTTCGGGTGCTGCGGGGCAAGCCGGCAGCGATAGAACCGGAGTTCCTGAGCCTGCACCTGTCTCCGCAGAATAAGCCGGCGGTGTTTCGGAGGCCGGACTCGCGGGAGGGCGTCTAGGCAAGAGGGGATTCAGCCGAGAGGGGGATTCGGCGGAAGCGAGAGGGGATTCAGTGGAATGAGAGGTGGTTTTGGGGGGTGGGTGAGGGGGGTGCTGTTTTTGGGGCGGCCTGTGGACGGGGGCGAAGAAAACCGGACAAAAACCCGAACAAATGGAATGAAAATAGGCTAAGTTATTGATTTTTCAAGAGTTGATAAAAGCTGGAAAACTTTCTTGACAGCGCTGGAGGTCGAACATAGTCTTGCACCAGAGAGTTCCGATGGCTTTGCCTCCGTTGGAGCTGCCTCCCATAGAAAAAGGGTCGCCCTGTTGCCGGGCGGCCCTTTTGCGTTGTGGATAACAGGGCAGAAACTTTGGGGGTGCGTGGCATGGAAGCAGCGGGTGGAGATGCGGAAGAGAACGATAGAGAGTGGCTGGGTGAAAGTTGGAGAAGGGATTTTGCGGATGAAGTGATTACCGATAGAGCATCTTCCCTGTAGGTGTAGCGCGGGGCTTCGATATTCATGGGCGTTTTCCCCAACGAGAACGCCATCGCGCGCCCCTTTCGGGATACCCATCAACAGGGAAATGCTCTAGAATGACGAAGGAGTTCGCCGACGTAGCTCAGTTGGTAGAGCAGCTGATTCGTAATCAGCAGGTCAACGGTTCAAGTCCGTTCGTCGGCTCCATCCATTCCATGATCTGGATTGTCATCCAGTGTGTACCGGTATCCCTGGCGGGCGATCGAGCGCGTGCAGTTTCAGGCCAGCTTTACCGCAATGGTTTGTGCGTCGTGGTCCATCTCCACGATCTTGAAGCTACGAACCTGCCCCACGGCCAGCGGCTCCGGCATCTTCGCTGCACTCTCCGCAGCACCCTTCCAGCGCGCACTCAGCATCGAACTTAGTTGCGAAAGATCCACGCCGCCGGCGTGGGCGCTGGTTTCCGCCGCAGGGCTGGCCTCCATCGCTTCCATCGCCTCCGCCGCACAGGCCACGCGCACACCCTCGCCCAGTTCCACCAGAACGCCTCCCGCTGTCTGCTCCACCACCCGTCCCGACACCCTATCGCCCACGCGGTGCTCCTTCAGGTACTCCGCCAAGCCTGTCGGAACCAACTGCTTCATGCTCAGCCGGAGCTGTCGCTTCTCCGCATCCAACCCAACTACCTTTGCCTTCACCGTCTCGCCCACGCGTAGCACATCCTGGGGATGATGTACCCTCCGCTCAAGGCTGATCTCACTCACGTGCACCAGACCCTCAACCCCTTCGGCCAGTTGCACAAACGCACCAAATTTCATCAAGCGCGTTACCGGACCCTCCACTGCGGCGCCAACCGGAAACCGCTGCGGAACCTCGTTCCAGGGATCGCCCAGCGCCTGTTTTAGTCCCAGCGATATCCGCTTGCCGGCCGCATCCAATCCCAGGATCATGGCCTCCACGTTGTCTCCCACCTTCAGGATGTCGCTCGGCTTGCGCACCTTCTTCACCCAGGACATCTCCGAGACGTGAATCAACCCCTCGATCCCCGGCTCCAGTTCGACAAAGGCTCCAAAGTCCATCAGCCGCGTCACCGTGCCCGTAATCCTCTGGCCCGTCTGGTACTTCTCCGTCGCCCCGTCCCACGGCTCCGCCTGTAGCTGCTTCAGTCCCAGCGAGATTCGCTTAGTCTCCGCATCCACGCTGAGAACCTTCACCTCAATCTGCTGCCCCAGGCTCAGCACATCCTCGGCGGAACTCACCCGTCCCCAGGCTATATCGCTGATATGCAACAGCCCATCAATTCCGCCCAGGTCGACAAACGCTCCATAGGGTGCGAAGCTCCGCACCGTTCCGCTCACCACCTCGCCCTCGTGCAACGCGGAGACGCGGCTCTGCTGCAACGACAGCGCCTCCTCTTCCAGTACCGCGCGCCGATCCACCACCACATCTTCTTCCACCGTATCGAGTTTGGTGATGCGGCAGGTAATCTGTTGCCCCACCAGCTTCTCCATCTCTCCGGCCTCGCGCGTTCCGCTGCGCGACGCGGGCAGAAACGCCCGCACGCCGACATCCACCGTCAGGCCACCCTTCACCACTCCCGTCACGGTGCCCAGCACCGCGGTCTTCTGCGCAAACGCCTCTTGCAGCGATGCCCAATCCGTCGGCTGCGCCGCACGCACCAGCGAGAGCTCATAGTAGTGTTCTTCATTGCGTCCCCTCACGGAGACCGCCAGCGTCTGCCCCGGCTCAACGCCCTCGGCATCGCGCGCAAACACGCTCCGTGGCAGCACGCCCTCCGTCTTGTAGCCGATGTCCAGGTACACGAACTCCGCGTCCAGCGAGATCACCGTTCCCTCAAGCTGGCGCGTATCGCCGGCCGCCTTGTGGGTGTGCGTATGCTCAAACTCAGCCAGCAGCTCCCCAAAGGACTCGCTGGCCGTATCGGTGGCAGGCGCCGCCGCAGGGATTGCCGCTGGGATTGCCGCTGGGATTGTTTGGGGGGCGCCTTCAACGTCAGCAGGGGAAATAGGAGTAGATTCGTCGGGCATCATAGTCTGTCTTTCATTTTGTCATGCGTCCTAAGAGCTTGTCCTGAGCAAGGGACAGTTTTGCAACCGTCGTGATTGTAAAGGCTATTCGATGCAGGCCGCCGACCCGTCCTCTGAGCGAAGCGCGCAGCGAGTTGTCGAAGAGTCTCTTGTGAAGCCGTGCCCTCTCAAGACGAAGAGTTCCTCAGCGGCTCCATCACCGCCTCCGCTCACTCGTCGGCAACGTTCAGGTCCACCAACTCCGGATCGCGTCGCTTCTTCATGTCGCCTGTGCGCAACACATCCAGGAACCGGTGCACCTCATAACCGGCGACCTTCGCCGCATACGCCATGTTGGATGCACTCGCTGTCACATCCTGTACGGTCTTGGTTAGGACCGCGGAGATCTCCGCGGTGGCGATCAGCGCAGGCAGCTTCAACCAGCACACAAACGCATCGAAACCCTCCTGCGTAAAGTACTCCGAATCATCCGTGCCGCGATGGATCCCCGTTAGCCAGCGAACATCCGCATCGTTCCAGAAATCCTCTGCCCGCACCGCCGCCGAGCAGGTACCGAATTGATTCATCCACAACAGCGCGCGCACCTGGGCCGCCGCTCTCCACGCCTGCTCTCCCTGCATGCCCACCGCGGAGAACACCTCTGCGAACACATGCCGCAGCCGCAGCGTGTCGTACAGCGTCAGCGCCGCCCTCGGGGAGGAAACCGTCCGCAACGTCATCCATGCCATCACCGGGGCCCACGTCTGCGCCGCAGGCACCAGCATATCGCTGCTCGGCAGCGCCGACCGTGCCGCCGCCTGCATTGGTTCCGGGAACTTCAGCACCATCCACGGCAACCGAATCGCCGCGTCCGCAATCCACGCCGCGCCCGCAGGCGTTGCCGCGCTGGAAGTCCAGGCCAGCCCATCGGCACCATCCTCCAGATGCGTCCCTCCGATCCGCGCCAGATGCACTGCCTTCTCCACAAACCGGTGCACGCTCTCCACAAACTCGCCGATGTCATCGCTAATGCCTTCGTCGATTCCGTTGCCCAGTTCCGCGCCCTCCAAAGCCTCCGCTGCCTCCGCCGCAACCTCCGGCGCCGGCCTCTTCGCCAACTTCGTCCGCCTGCCGGTCTTTGCCTCTACCTCCAGCTCCCGTGTCAACGACGCATAGGCCGCCATCCCAAACTCCCGGATCGTCTCCTCGCTGATCGTCCGGTGTAGCGTATCCACCAGCGGCTGCAGCCGCAACTGTGTCAGCGCCTCATCCACGCTGTACACCCCCGATCCATGCAGAGCGTCGCAGAGCCTGTCCCACGGGTACGCCTCGGACGGTCTCAGCTCGCGCCAATCCATCAGCACCATATGCTGGTACCCGCGCAGGTCAACGGTCAGCCCCTGCTCGCAAAACTCCCGCGACCTGCTTAGATACTCCAACCCCTGCGCCGTATCCCGATAGGCCAGAATCGCATCCCCGTCGCACGGCAGCCGCAGCCCTTCATGCAAGCTCTTCTGCCGCAGCGCTCCACTCTGCTTGTCCAGGTATCCCACCGACATCTTGATGGTGCCATGGGTCGAGCCATAGCGGTTGTTGTACAGAATCAACCCCCGCCGTCCCTCGCACATATTCGAGTACGCAAACACGTTCTCATCCACCGTCCCGTACCCGGTCCAGAAGTCGTACATCACAAAGTCCGTGCTCTCGGCAAACAGTCGGCGGTCCTTCAGCAGCGGCGCAATCAACTGCTGATGCCGCGCGATCATTCCCTCATTCTGCTGCTCGTCCAGCCGAGCCTGCTTGAAGTCCATGCCATAGCGCTCGGTATACCCTTCAATCTGCCCATGCCCAAACATCGGCAGTCCCGGCAGCGTGGCCAGCAGTACCGACACGCCAAAGTACTTATCGCCCCACCCGAACTGATCGATCGCCGTCCGCTCATCCGGATTGCTCATGAAGTTCACGTACCGCTTCAAGATATCCGGATCGAACTCCACCGTCTTCTTCAGGTACGAGCGGTACTTCGCATTCTCCTCATCGCGCAGCATGTTCATGAACGCGCTGTTGTACACGCGATGCATCCCCAGCGTGCGCACGAAGTAGCCCTCCAGCAGCCAGAACGCCTCTGCCAGCAGCAGCGTTCCGGGAACCTCCGCCGCCACGCGGTCCACCACCTCGCGCCAGAACTCGTTCGGCATCAGCGCATCGAATGCCTCCTGCGACATTGCATTCTCGGAGCGAGAGGGAATCGACCCTCCTGTTCCCGGTAGCGGGAACCACAGCCGCTGCACATGCTTTTTCGCCAGCACCATCGCCGCATCGAAGCGGATGATGGGAAACCTCCGCGCCACATGCAGAATCGCCTGGATCACATGCTCGCGCACCGCCGCCTGGGAGTAATCCAGTTGTGCGGTGTCGTTCCAAGCAAACATGGTTCCATCGTTGCCGTGATACACAAATCGCACCGCACCGTCGCGGTAGTGCCGCAGGCGAAACACCACCGCCGCATCGGTCTGGTCGTAGTAGTGGTCCTCGATCTTGATCTCCACGCGGCTGTCGGTGGAGAGGTCCGGCCCCTCAAAGCTGTAGGAGGGAAACGGGCTCTCCCAGCGCGAGAGGAACCACTCCGGATGCTCAATCACCCAGTCCGAATCGATGCCCATGTGATTGGGCACCATGTCACTGGCCAGCCGCAGCCCCGCCATGGCCGCGCGATAGCGCAGATTCTCATACGCCTGCTCGCCGCCCAGGTCCTCGGCAATTGAGTAGTCCTTCAGCGAATACGCCGACGCCACCGCCTCGCGATTTCCGCGCAGCCGCTTGATCGTCTTCGACGCCCGGCTCCGCTCCCACAGACCAATCAGCCACAGCCCCGTAATTCCACGATCAGCCAGCAGCCGCAGTTCCTCATCCGGAATCTGATCCAGCCGGTAGATGTGCCGCTGATACTTTTTCGAGAGTTGCTCCAGCCAGACATACGTGCTCTTGGCGATCAGGACCACGTTCGGCATCCAGGCCAGGTCCGCGCTGAAGGCCTCATACTCCAATTGCCCGTGATGTTTCCGCCTCCGAACTCCATCGGGCCCTATCTCATACTCTGAGTCGAACCCAAGGTACTCATCGCCGGAGAACCCCTCATTTCCGCGCCCCGGCGCGCTGTGCCGATGCCAGTCCGGCCCGGGAGGGTGGAAGCGCATCCATATCGCCAGTTCCTCTTCGCGCAGCACATCGATGGCCAGCAGCAGGCGCTTCAGGTCGTCCCCCAGGATCTCCGCCCACGCCTCGACGATGTAATCCAGTTGTCCCTTCAGCGAATCCGGCGATGCCAGCATCGGCGCCCGCAACGCATCCAGCAAGCTTCCCAGGCTCCTGGTCACCTTGGGCCGCGTCGCAAAGAACGCGGGCATGCCCTTGGTTGCGCCCGTATAGGCCGTCTGCCGCTTCAGCAGTTGGTCGTCAAACAGCCGCTTGAAGGGCGCAAACGCCGGATTGCTATTGGCAATCCACAGCAGCACCATCTCTTCCAACGCAACCTCGGCATTTGACCGGCCCTCGGTGCTGCCTCGCAGCCACTCCTCCGCCGTCACTCTTCCGCGATACACATCCACGGTGGGGAACTGCTCGACAAAGCGCAGCAGCAACCGCTCACTCTCCGCGGGAGTCACATGCGCTCGCAACCAGCGCACCGCCTCGGTCATCACCGCCGGGTCCTGGTCCTTGCGGTACTTCGCAACCAGCGCGTGGCTCAACTCGTCGATGATCCCCATCGCAAAGAGCGCGCCCGCGTTGATCGCACCCGCGGCTTCCGCCTCGGCTCCCGGCAACGCACTCAGCTTCTCGGCCAGCTTCCGTGCCGCGGCAACATTTGCAAACACAACATTCCCCGAGAAGCTGAACAGAAGATCATCCAGGTCCAGCCGTTCCCGAATCGAGCGTGAGATATGGAATTCCATGCAGCTATTAAACCCTTAACCTCTCCAGCATGATTTCGCCCGCCACGTCTTATGAGGCGATCTTCCTATGGCTTACTACTATAGAGCTTACCGGGAAGATGCTCCTGCCAGCTCAGCAAACATTCAGTCTCGCATACCGCGGGAGGTCCGGCTTAAGCCTGATGGGAGGGAAGAAGATGTCCTGCAAGAGCGAAAAAGGGTGCGGAACAACGCGACGATTCAGAAGCATGCTGTTGTTCTCCTCCAACTCACCACAACTTCGTCATCCTGAACGGAGGCCCTCGCGGCCTTATGCGGGAGCCGGGATCCCGAGGCGAAGCCGAAGGGCCCGTCCTGAGCGCAGCCGAAGGAACCTGCCACCAAGCCTATTCCACCCCAAATGCTCGCCTCTTTCAGGCGAGAATCAAATGCGGCTGGGGGATCTTCCGTTGCTGTTGCGCTTGCTCTTGCTCTTGCAAGGGACAACCCGAAGACGCTCGACGTTTTGAAAGGGCGGGACATGCTCGCCGCATTCCCTCAGCGGCTAAAGCCGCGTGGCAAGCATTGGGCTTATGTAGGGGCTAAAGCCCGTACCCTTCAGGACTGAAGTCCCACCCTTTCAAAACACGGCCTTATTCAGAGGTTTCCTAAAGCCCCTTTCCATGGGGCGCCGTACAACACGGCTAAAGCCGTTCCCTTCATCCCGCCCGCCCAGGGACCACCCATTCCTACGCATCCGTCGCGGACGGGTTGGACGAGAGTGTTCCACTCCGGCAAGCTCCAACCCTAGCCGTCCGCGCTGGACTACAATCTCCATTGTTCACGAATGGTTGTTGAAGTCTGCACCGAAGATAGTCGTCCACGGAGGGAACTTGGCTTACCTGATCGACTCAAAGCAGCACCGCCCGGTCTGGAGAGGCCCCCTCCTGATCGTCCTTGTCCTGGTCCTTCTCGGTATCCTCTTCAGCTTCTCTACCATCCTCGACGCATGGGTCAATCTTCTGTGGTTTCGGTCCCTCGGCTACGGCGAAGTCTTCTGGAAGATGCTCTCGCTCCAGACCGGCGTCTTCCTCGCCGTCGCTCTCATCACCTTTGCTATCCTCTTCTTCGCCTTCACCAGCCTCCGCCGCATCCACAGCGCCGACCTCCCCAGCGCCCACACCATCGTCGTCTCCGGCCAAACCTTCCATCTCTCGGTCGAACCTGTCCTCCGCATCCTCTCTCTGGTAGCCTCCATCCTCATCGCAATCATCGCCGCCGCGTCCATCGTGGAGGACTGGCCCACCCTCGCGCTCTTTTGGTACGCGCCACATACCGGCAGCACCGACCCCATCTTCGGCAAACACCTCAGCTTCTATCTCTTCACTCTCCCGGCCTGGAGCCTGCTCAACGGTTGGCTTCTCAGCCTGGCCCTCGCCATCCTTATCGCCGCCGCAGTCTACTTTGTCATCACCAGCGGCACCATCGCCCTTGACAAGAGCCGCAACCTCCCCAGCTCCTCACCCTGGCGCGGGCTCTCCTTCGCCATCGCCTTTCTGCTGCTGGTCGTCGCCTCGTTCGTCGATGCCGCCCGTTACCAGCTCCTGCTGGTACACCATACCCTCTTCGACGGCATCAGCTACACCGACGCACACATCACCATCTACGGCCTGCTGCTGGTCTGCGCCGCTCTCGTCGTGGGCGCTGTGATCGCAGCGGTCAACGCCCTGCGCGGACCCCGCCACCAAGCCCGTGGCAGATGGCTGGCCGCCGCCATCCTTCCGGCCATGGTCTGCTACGTCGGCTTCTCTGTGATTGGGTGGTACGTCAGCAACTTCATCGTCAAGCCCAACGAACTCGTCCGCGAAGAGCCCTACATCTCTCACAATATCCAGAGCACCCGCCAGGCCTTCGGTCTCGACCGGTTCTTCCAGCAGGAGTTTCCCGCCGAAACCACCATCGCCGCTGCCGACCCCGACAACAACCAGCCCACCCTCCAGAACATCCGCCTCTGGGACTGGCACGCCCTCCAGGACACTCTCCGCCAGGTCCAGGAGATTCGCACCTACTACGACTTTCCCGACATCGACATCGACCGCTACGAGATCGACGGCGCCACCCGCGAGGTGATGCTCTCGTCCCGGGAGCTGAACGTCGATAAGCTTCCCGTCAGCAGCCGAAACTGGGTGAACGAACGCCTCACCTATACCCACGGTTACGGCGTCACCATGAATACCGTGAACGGCTTTACCTCCGAGGGCCTGCCCATGTTTTTGCTCAAAGACATGCCCGTGCAGAGCACCGTCCCCGGCCTCACCGTCACCCGCCCCGAGATTTACTTCGGCGAACTCACCAACACCTACGTCTATGTCATGACCCACCAGAAGGAGTTCGACTACCCGCAGGGTCAGAGCAACAACTTTGCCTCCTACCATGGCAGCGGCGGCATCGTTCTTGGCAGTCTGCTGCGCCGCATCCTGATCGCCACCGACCTCGGAGACCTTGGCAATCTGCCCTTCAGCGACGACGTCACCCCCAGCAGCCGCCTGCTCATGCGCCGCAATATTCAGGATAGGGTTACGGCCCTCGCGCCCTTCCTCACCTTTGACAACGACCCCTATCTGGTCGTCGCCAAAGACGGCCGCCTCTTCTGGATCCTCGACGCCTATACCACCTCCGACTCCTATCCTTACTCCACCCACTACCAACTCGACGGCAACCCGGTAAACTACATCCACAACAGCGTCAAAGCCGTCGTTGACGCCTACAACGGCGCCACCACCTTTTACGTCTTCGACTCCTCCGATCCCATCCTTGCCACCTGGCGCCGGATCTTTCCCAGCCTCTTCAAGGATGCCTCCCTCATGCCTGCGGAACTGCGCAGCCACGTCCGTTATCCCGAAGACATCTTTACGCTGCAATCGCAGGTCTACGGCCTCTACCACATGACCAACCCGGAGGTCTTCTTCAACCGCGAAGACCTCTGGACGGTCGCCACCGAAAACGGCCTCGACGCCGACGGCAACCAGGCCGTCATGGCCATGCAGCCCAACTATGTCCTCATGAAGCTCCCCGGTGCAGCCAAGGAGGAGTTCATCGAGATACTGCCCTTCACTCCCGCCAACCGCAACAACCTCATCGGCTGGATCGCCGGCCGCTGTGACGGCGCCAACTATGGGAGCGCCATCGTCTACGACTTCCCGAAGACCCGCCTGGTGGATGGTCCCCAGCAGGTCGAAGCCCGCATCGACCAGAACGCGCAGCTCTCCGGCCAACTTACCCTCTGGAACCAGCAGGGCTCGCACGTTGTGCGCGGCAGCCTGCTTGTCATCCCCTCCGGCAAGGCGCTGCTCTACGCCGAACCCATCTATCTTCAGGCGCAGCAAAGCCCCATGCCCGAGCTCCGCCTCGTCGTCCTCGCCCTCCAGGACCAGCTCGCCTACGGCCCCACGTTCCAGTCCGCGCTCACCTCGCTCTTTGGCGGCCAGCCCTCCTCGCTCACGCTCAGCGCAGCCGAATCTTCAGCCCCATCTACTCCCAATACCTCCGCAACCAACCAGCCTGCCGCAACCATCAACTCCCTCATCACCGAGGCAAGCCAGGACTTCGCCGACTATCAGCGCCTGACTGCCGCCGGCAAACTCGCCGAAGCCGGCCAGAAGCTCGACGCCATCAAGCAGGTTCTCGATCAGCTCAGCGCCCGTGCCAAGTAGCCCGTATTCCAAAACGCCCCTCAGCCGTGAAAGGTTATGGCCATGAACTTCAAAAGAATACTGATTGCAGTGGATGATAGTACCTTTGCCGCAAACGCCGCGAACGCCGGCCTCGACCTTGCACGTCAGTTGGGGGCGGAGGTCGCCTTTGTCACCGTGGCGGATCCCTCGATCACGCTGGCGGCTACAGACTCCGGGATCTCGGCAGAGAGTTGGTGGAAGATGGAGCAGCAAAATGCCAGAGGTCTTCTCAACACCTTCAAGCTGCGTGCGGCTGCAACTCCCCCGGCGCTGGAGTTTCTGGAAACAGGCAAGCCTGCCCACAAGATCGTACATGTGGCGAAGCACTGGCCAGCCGACCTGATTGTGATAGGAACACACGGTCGTGGCGCCGTAGAGAGTCTTCTGCTCGGCAGCGTCACGCAGGGGGTTCTGCGCCATGCGCCCTGTCCGGTGATGGTGATAAGTCCATCCCTCTAGCCCGCCGCACGGATCGTCGTGTATCCGCTGGAGTGCGCTGGAGAGGCGTTCTGGAGTAAAAGAACCTGTAGTGCGCGAGGGAGAGTCGCATCCAATGGGCAGGCCATGCCGAAATCGCTTTTGATTCCAAAAGCTTGCAGCCAACGAGCAAACCCTCGGTCCGCATTGAGGTCATCTTCGATCCTCCAGCAAGCGATCGGCGATCGAAAGAAGCGCTCAACCCCATCGGGCCGACTCAGGGGAGGACGGGCGCCTTATCCATTGAAATCCGGCATTTCGTGCTGTTCGAGATACAATGAACCGTCGATGATCCATACAGGCTGACACTCCGAGCCAACTATGAAAAATAGCGTCCCTCTCCCAGACGATCTTGGTAATGGCCCGATTCTTCCCGAACAATGGCTTTCGGCCATCCTCGAATCCTCCGATGATGCCATCCTCAGCATGTCTCCCAGCGGCATCCTCGCC
>JABEBX010017441.1_pt1 | contig 16780 bp, 14 predicted proteins | sample 7245971 | NCBI WGS metagenome assembly JABEBX01 (sample SAMN14506365, study PRJNA622280) | hot springs metagenome | biome: hot spring [ENVO:00000051]|acidic hot spring [ENVO:00002120]; feature: spring [ENVO:00000027]|sediment [ENVO:00002007]; material: sediment environment [ENVO:01001048]... | reverse complement strand
CTGGCTCTGGCTCTGGCTCTGGCTCTGGCTCTGGCTCTGGCTCTGGCTCTGGCTCTGGCTCTGGCTCTGGCTCCGACTCCGGCTCCGGCTCCGGCTCCGGCTCTGGCTCTGGCTCGGGCTCGGGCTCGGGTTGCGTCTCGCTGCGGGGCTCTGCTTCGGCTAGGGGCTGCACCGGGGGCGGAGTCGGCTCGGAAGCCGCAGGCGCCGCTGTCGGCTCGGCCTGCTGCGGCGGCAAGTGCTGGCGCAAGCCGTCGATCACCGCCTGCAAGGTTTCCCATTGAAGCGCGGCGCCGGATGCGACCGAGGGCAGTTGTTGCAGTAGATCCTGTTCGCCCTGGCGGCACAGCGCGCTTACGGTCTGAAGTTGCAGAAAGTCGGCGCCGATGCGAATGCCGCGCAAGGCTTCGGCGGCGTTGCCCAGCGCCTGCAGCGTGTCTTCGCGCGTGGGCTGCGTTTGCAGGCCGGCGATGAACAGTCGCAAAAATTCCTCCGCATCCACGCGAAAAGCCGCCAGCAACTCCTGCGCGCTGGCTTGGCGCAGGCCGCTGGGCGGACGGGGGCGGGGGGCAGACGCGGACATGGTGACGCTCAATGCGGGGCCCATCTCCACGAAGGAGGCACGGCGCACCCGGTTGCAGCCGACGATCTGAACGGCGATTTCATGCGCAATGGCCGCGTTCGAGGCGCACCTGATCGCGCCCTTCGGCCTTGGCGTGGTATAGCGCCGCATCGGCGCAGCGCAGCGTTTGCGCAATGGCGCGTTCGTTCAGCGCGGCCACGCCGGCGGAGAAGCGGATGTGCAGGCCGCCGGTCTGGGTCTGCACCAGTGGGCGCTGCGCGATGGTCTGCCGCATGCGGTCGATGATTTGCACCGCCTGCGCTGCGGTGGCGCCGGGCAGCACCAGCACGAACTCCTCGCCGCCGTAGCGATAGACGCCGTCGTAGGGACGTAGCGCCCCGCGCAGCAGGCGGGCGAATGCGGCGAGCACGCGGTCGCCCGCCTGATGGCCGTGTTGGTCGTTGATGCTCTTGAAGTGGTCGATGTCGAGCATCACCACCGAGCACATCCGGCCCTGGCGCAGCACCAGCGACTGTTCGCCCTGCAGGCGCTGCTGCAGCGCGGCGCGGCCCGGAAGGCCGGTCAGCGGGTCTTGCGCCGCACGCCGGGCGGCGAACACCACCTCCAGATCGGCAAAGCCCTGCAGGGTGTCGAGGCCGAGGTCGATCAGCCGATCCCAGGTTTGCACCGCCCGGACATGCTGCTTGTCGGAGGCGGCCAGTGCGCTAATCAAGACGCCGATCTCAGCCAGACGCTGCTGCTGCGCATCGTGCAGCGGCAGCAACTCGGCGGCATCCGGCCCGCTGCGGTCGATGGCCCGGTCAAGCTGGTGTTCGATGGCCGCTCGCGGCAACGCGGCCACAGCGCCGGGGTTTTTGCGATAGCCGCCCTGGCGCAGGCAGCGCTGAAACCAGGCGGCGTAGATCTGCCGCGCCAATCGCAGGGCCGAAGTCTCCGCCGCCGGTCCAGCCTCGGGCTCTACGGAGCCCGCTTCGATCAGACCGCCTTCGAGCACACTCCAAGTCGGCGCGGACGGCTGTTTGGGTTCGGCGCTGGGTAACAAAGCAAGGGCACGCATGGGAATCTCCATCAAAGGGTGATTCCTGATTAGCAAACGCGGTGCCAGTCGATTCCTTGCTTTTTAAGGGGGTAGATGACCTATTTTTGGCGTCACTCAGCACTTCATGGGCTGCAATCAACCCTTTCTGCTCAACGCATCCGCCGGGAGACGGTTTTTTGACGCCCGAAAAAGTCGGCTATTGCAGTGGTACGACAACTTGCCCTTGCGTATCCACAATGCCACTGACCACCCGGCCCGACTGCACATTGCGCACCAGCACCGATTGCCCCACGCGGCCGTCCGCCATCGCCTGCCCCAGCGCCACCAGACGCACGCCCATGCCCTGCGCGATTAGGCTGACCGACTGGCCGTAGTGAACAAGCTGAGGGCCGGTGAGCATGCTCTGCGCCAGCGGTTGACCCGCCGCCACGCTGTAGCGCAGCACCTGCCCGACCAGCGCCTGCGCGTCGGTCACCGCACCGGGGGGCAGCCGGGTGGCGTCGCGCTCGACCATGGTGAGATCGGCCGCAGTGAGCACATGCCCGGCCTGCAGCGCACGCGCCACGACCACCACCCCCTGCGGCCGGTCCACCCGCACCGGCAGGTAGAGCGACCAGACCGAGGGCGCGGTGCAACGCACCTCCACGGTTTGCGCGCCGTAGGGGTTGGCGTTGCCAAAATACGCCGTGTGCAGATCGGCGCACTGCGGAAAGCGCAGCCCCGGCGCTGGCCCCTGAACATCGATCTTTACCTTTTCCCCGCCCGGGGGCAGCCCCGCGCGCACGAACGCCTCCACCGCCGCGCGGATAGTGGCCGGGCTCTCGGCGGCGGGCACGGCCCAGGCGAATGTCGCTACGCCCAGGCTGACATTGACGACCCACGCGAGCGCGAGCAGACGCAGGCCAGAGAACAAATAAAGACGGATGGGCATGGAGCAGGGTGACGCCGGGTAGTGGGTTTGCCTTTCTCCTGACGCAAAGTCTGTACCAGCCGGAACCCTCAGTAAGACGCCCATCGCTTGCCGTCCCAAGCTGTAGAGCGGCAAGGTCTTGCCGCTTTCCCTCGTGCCATTTGCCGCTTGCGACGCCTCGCCCCCGCAGATCCCGGCGAGTCGCGCCTGGCATGGAATCTGCAGTTAAAGCGCCACTCACTACCCGATCCACGACCATGACTTCCGCCCTCGACCGTGAATTCGCCCCGCTGCAAACCGCGCTGAACCTGCGGGCGCAGCGCCAGCAATTGCTCTCGGCCAATATCGCCAATGCGAACACGCCCGGCTATAAGGCGGTGGATCTGGATTTTTCCGCCGCGTTTAAAGCCGCTTTATCCGGACAGCAAACCGGCGGCCTGCCGCTCAAGACCGAGAACGCCAGGCAACTCGCGGGCAATGTCGCCCCGGCCGGATCGAATTTCATCGCCTACCAGGCCGGCAATAACGTGAGCCTGAACGGCAACTCGGTGGACATGAACCGCGAGCAGGCCGCGTTCCAGAAAAACAGCATTCAGTACGAAGCCGATCTCACCTTCCTCACCGGCAAGATCAAAACCCTGACCTCCGCCATCACCGGCAACTAAGCGGCGCATTCACCATGTCTCTGTTCTCCGCTCTCGATGTGGCCAATTCCGGCCTGACGGCTGAAAGCTACCGCCTCAACGTGGTGGCCAGCAATCTGGCCAATGCCAACTCCGCCGTCAGCTCCAACGGCCAGCCCTACCGCGCCCGCGAAGTGGTGTTTGCCGCGCAGCCGCTGTCCGGCCCCGGCGTGCCCGCAGGCGTCAACGGCGTACAGGTGGCCGGTGTGGTGGAAAAACCCGGCCCGCTCAAGCTCGTCTATGAGCCTGGCAACCCGCTAGCCAACAAAGACGGCTATGTGAGCTACCCCAACGTCAATCCGGTCGATGAAATGGTCAACATGATTTCCGCCTCGCGCGCCTATCAGGCCGACGTGAATGTGATGACCACTACCAAAAACCTGCTGTTGAAAACCCTCACGCTGGGCCAGTGAATTGTCCAGAACGCCCCGCCACTGACTGAAAGACCCCTGCCATGAGCACCTCTCCCATCAGCTCCAATTCCTTCCTGTCCTCGCTGCAGACGAGCAGCAGCAGCGGCACCTCGGGCAGCGCCGCCAGCGGCCTGAGCGGACTGAACAACGTCAACACTTTCTACACCCTGCTGGTGACTCAGCTCACCAACCAGGACCCGATGAACCCGATGAGCAACACCGACCTGTCGGCGCAGCTCGCGCAGTTCAGCACGGCCAGCGGCATTCAAAGCATGCAGCAGTCGATGGCCACTCTCACCGCCCAGCTCGCGCAGACGCAAGGGCTGCAGGCCGCCAATCTGGTGGGGCAGACCGTCGTGTTCGACAACAACAGCATCAGCCTGCCCAGCAGCGGCGGCACGGCTGGGGGCTTCACCCTGGCCTCGGCCGCGCAGAACGTGCAGGTGCAGGTGCTCAACAGCACGGGTCAGACCATCGACACGCTGCAACTCGGCGCCCTGCCCACCGGCGTGCAAACCTTCAACTGGGATGGATCGACCAGCGGCGGCCAGCAGGCCCCTGCGGGCACCTACACCTTCAACGTCAGCGCCACGGACGGCACCGGCCAGCCGGTTGCGGCCGTGCCTTTCGGGACGGGCAAGGTGCAGTCGGTCTATCTCAACGGCAGCAATGGCCCCGCACTCCAGATGGAGGGGCAGAGCAGCACCGTGCCGCTGTCGAGCATCGTGGGCGTGATGTAGTCAGCCGAGTTTTCCCGCTGCGTTTGCCCGAAGCACCCAACACCAAACCGCCTTCAGACCACACCATTTTTCGGGGGATTCCATGAGCACCTTCCAAACCGCCCTGTCCGGCCTGCAAGCCGCCTCCACCGACCTGCAGGTGATGGGCAACAACATCGCCAACGCCAACACGGTGGGCTTCAAAAGCTCGAACGCCCAGTTCGCCGACAGCTACGCCGCGGCCATCGCGGGCACCTCGCCGCAGTATGGACAGGTGGGCATCGGCACCTCGGTAGCCACGGTGGCGCAACAGTTCTCGCAGGGCAATATCGAGTCCACGAGCAACCCGCTCGATGTGGCCATCAACGGCAGCGGCTTTTTCCAGTTCAACTACAACGGCGCCACGGTGTATGGCCGCAACGGCCAGTTCCAGCTAGACCAGAACGGCTACATCGTCGATGCTGCGGGCGGCCAGCTCATCGGCACACCCGCGGTCAGCGGGGTGCTCACCGGCGGCTCCGGCCCGCTGCAAATCACCACCACCACCCTGGCGCCCAAGGCCACGACCAGCGGCACGCTGGGGTTGAATCTCAATGCCTCGGTCACGCCGATCCCCAGCGGCACCGCTTTCAGCACCAGCGACCCCACCAGCTACAACTACTCGACCACCAGCACGGTGTACGACAGCTTGGGCACCTCGCATCTGCTGACCACCTACTACGCTCTGCCTTCCGGCAGCGCCACGGCCAGCGGACAGGCTTGGAATGTGTATTACTCGGTGGACGGCACCACGGCCGCCGGCGGCATCACCAGCGGCGGCCCCTCCACCATCCAGTTCACCCCCACCGGAGCGATCAGCGGCACGGCCACGCTAACGGCCTCCGGCCTCACCTGGGCAGACGGCGCCTCACCTTCCAACATCACCCTCAACTTCGCCGGCTCAACCAATTACAACGCCACCTCGGTGGTGAACTCGCTCACCACCGATGGTTCGTCGGTCGGTCAGCTCAGCAATCTGTCGATCGATCCCAGCGGCGTGGTGTTCGGCCGCTACACCAACGGTCAATCGGCCAAGCTCGGGCTCATCACCCTCACCAACTTCAAGGCGCCGCAGGGTCTGCAGCGACTGGGCAACAATTACTTCGTGCCCACTTATGCCTCGGGCCAGCCGCTCACCGGGCAGCCGGGCGGCGGCGGGCTGGGCGTGCTGCAGTCCAGCGCGGTGGAACAGTCCAACGTCGATTTATCGTCGCAACTGGTCAATCTGATCGTCGCGCAGCAGGCTTATCAGGCCAATGCGCAGACCATCAAGACGCAGAACCAGGTGGTCCAGACTTTGCTTAGCCTGTAATAAAACAGCTCGCCTCCATCATGGATACCTTGTGGATTGCCGCCACCGGCGCCCGCGCCGTCCTGCGCCAGCAAGCGGTGACGACCAACAATCTCGCCAACGTGAACACCACCGGCTACCGCGGCGAGCAGGCGCAGTTCCGCGCCTTGCCGGTCTACGGCAACGCCCTGCCCACCAGCGCCTACACCACGGTGCAAGGCAACAGCGCGAACCTGCAGGAAGGGCCGATCAACCATACCGGCCGCAATCTCGACGTGGCGATTCGCGGCTCAGGCTGGATCGCGGTGCAGGCTCCCAATGGCGACACCGCCTATACCCGCAACGGCGATCTGCAAGTGAACGCCAGCGGCATTCTGTCCACCAGCGATGGTCGGCCTGTGCTCGGGCAGAGCGGCGCGCCGATTTCCGTGCCGCCGCTGGAGTCGGTGCAGATCGGCGCCGACGGCACCATCTCCGGCGTGCCGGTGGGCAGCCAGCCCAACGCGCTGGTCGTGATCAACCGCATTCAGCTCGTCAACCCGCCGCCCGCGCAGATGCAGCGCGGAGCCGATGGCCTGTTCCGCGATACCCAGGGCCCGGCGCCGGCCGACGGCAATGTGCAGCTAGCCGTTGGCGCGTTAGAGGGCAGCAACGTCAACCCGGTGCAGGCCATGATCCAGATTCTCGACAACACCCGCGCGTTCGAAATGCAGACCAAGCTGATGCAGACCGTCGATCAGAACCATCAGGCCGCCACGCAATTGCTCAACGTGAGCTGACCCGCCACGCCACGCCCGCCCCCACAACGCCATTAGAGAAACCGCCATGATCCGCTCGCTCTACGTTGCAAAAACCGGCCTCGAGGCCGAACAGACCCGCATGGACGTGATCGCCAACAACCTGGCGAACGTCAACACCAGCGGCTTCAAAGGCTCGCGCGCCGTGTTTCAAGACCTGCTCTATCAAAACCTCACCCAGCCGGGTGCGCAGTCGTCGCAGAGCACGCAATATCCCAGCGGCCTGCAACTGGGCACTGGCGTGCGCCCGGTATCCACCGAGCGGCTGATGACGCAGGGCAACCTCACGCAGACCGGCAATTCGCTCGATGTCGCCATCAACGGCCAGGGCTTTTTTCAGGTGCTCGAACCCAATGGCACCATCGCCTACACCCGCGACGGCACCTTTCAGCTCAACAACCAGGGGCAGCTTGTCACTGCCAACGGCTATCTGGTGCAGCCCACCGTCACCATTCCGGCCAGCGCACAAAGCGTGACCATCGGCAACGACGGCACCGTGTCCGTCACCCTGCCGGGACAGGCCGCGCCGCAGCAGGTGGGTGCGCTGCAACTGGCCAGCTTCGTCAACCCCACCGGGCTGCAGAGCATTGGCGACAACCTCTATCTGCAAACCGGCTCCAGCGGCGCGCCCAACACCGGCCAGCCCACGCTCAACGGATTGGGCTCGGTGCAGCAGGGCTATCTGGAGTCGTCCAACGTCAACGTCGTGGCTGAACTGGTGGACATGATCTCGACCCAGCGCGCTTACGAAGTCAACAGCAAGGCGGTGACGGCTTCCGACCAGATGCTGCAATACGTCAACAACAATCTGTGATGACCGCGATGGTTTTCCTGCGATTTCCCCGATTGTTGCTGGCCGCGGCTTTCGCCCTGCTGCTGGGCGCCTGCGCCACGGCGCCGCAGCATCTCAGCAGCGGTTCGCTCAAGCCCCTGCCCATTCCGGCCGAACCGGAGTCGATGAATGCGCACACGCCCAACGGCGCCATCTGGCAGCCGGGCACCAATGTCTCGCTGTTCGAAGACAGCCGGGCGCACCGCGTGGGCGATCTCATTACCGTGCTGATCCAGGAAAACGCCAACGCCACCAAATCGACCAACACCACGGTGAACAAGTCCGACGACGTGAGCGCGGGGCTGTCGAGCTTTTTCGGCAAACCCTTCACCGTGGGCGGCTACTCGCCGTCGATGGGGCTGACCTCGTCCACCAAGTTCGGCGGCAACGGCGCCACCTCGCAGAGCAATACTTTCACCACCACCTTGCAAGCCACCGTGGTGCAGGTGATGAGCAACGGCAATATGCAAATCTCCGGGCAGAAGGAAGTCATGCTCAATGGCGGGCATGAATACATCCGCGTCGCTGGCGTGGTGCGCGCGGCCGATGTCAGCCCGCAAAACACCGTGCTGAGTACGCAGATTGCCAACGCTCGCGTGGAATACAGCGGCACCGGCGATGTGTACGCCGCCGCCAAGGTGCCCTGGCTGGCGAGCTTCTTCCTCTCGCTGTGGCCGTTCTGAAACTGGGTGACGACATGCCGACCGAATCACTGCGCACCCCCCTCCCCCTCCCAACCTCCCCCACGGCGTGGGGGAGGAGTGATGGCTTCCTCCCCGCTCGCGGAAAGAGCCGGGGTGGGGAGCATGCCATTTATCGCCACTTGCTCGCCTGGCTGGCGGCGCTCTGCCTGCTCTGCGCCGCGGCGTTGCCCGCGCACGCCGCCGCCATTCGCGATCTCACCAGCGTGCAGGGGGTGCGGGTGAACCAGCTCGTCGGCTACGGCCTGGTGGTCGGCCTCGGTGGCACCGGCGACCAGGCCACGCAGGTGCCCTACACCACGCAATCGTTGCTCTCCATGTTTCAGCGCCTGGGCATCAACCTGCCGCCCGGCGTGGCCTCCAACCTGCAACCGAAAGACGTGGCCGCGGTGATGATCACTGCCAACCTGCCACCGTTTTCTCAGCCTGGCCAGCAGATCAACGTGACCGTCTCGGCGGTGGGCAATGCTTCCAGCCTGGCCGGTGGCACCCTGCTGATGACCCCGCTCAAAGGCGCTGACGGCCAGACCTACGCCGTGGCCCAGGGCAGTGTGGTCGTCAGCGGCTTTGGCGCCGCTTCGGGGGGCAACAGCACCCAGGTCAACTTTCTCACCGCGGGCATGATTGCCAACGGCGCCACGGTCGAACGCGCCGTGGCGAACAATTTCGACAAGGCCGGCCCGATCACCCTTGCGCTCAACTCCCCCAGCTTCGGCACCGCCAGCCGCGTGGCCGATTCCATCAACCAGCGTTTCGGCGCGGGCACGGCCACGGCGCTCAACGCCGGGGTCATTCAAGTGAATGCGCCGCTGACCGCAGGCGACCGCACCGCCTTTCTCGGCCAGGTCGAAGCGCTGGACGTCTCGCCCGAATCGCCACCGGCCAAAGTAGTCATCGATGCCCGCAGCGGCACCGTGGTGCTGGGGCAGAACGTCACCCTGGGCGCCTGCGCGGTGGCGCACGGCAATCTGTCGGTCACCATCAACACGCAATACGAAGTCAGCCAACCCAACCCGCTCGGCGCGGGGCAAACGGCGGTGGTACCCAAAACCGATGTGAAAGCCAAGGCGGACAAGGCCAATCTGCTCATGTTCAAGCCCGGCGTCACGCTCGAAGCGGTGGTGCGCGCACTCAACGCCGTGGGCGCGGCGCCCAACGACCTCATCGCCATTCTGCAGGCCATGAAGGCGGCGGGCGCACTGCACGCCCAGCTCGAAGTGATTTGAGCGAGTCGAGAGCCCATCCGCCATGACCACGCCACCCAGCCCGCCCCTGTCCCCGCTGCCTCCGAGCGGCGCGGCGGCGTCCAACAGTCTGTCGTTCCAGGGGCTGAACCAGCTCAAGGCTGCCGCCAATGCCGACCCGCGCAGCCCCCAGGCGATCAAGGCCGTGGCGCAGCAATTCGAAGCGCTGCTGATGCAGCAAATGCTCAGCGCCATGAACGCCACCAGCCTGGGGCCGGACTTGCTGGGCGACACCGCGGGGCCGATGTTCAAGTCGATGTTCACCCAGCAACTCGCCACCACCCTCAGCCAGGGGCAAGGCATGGGGTTGGCCACTTATATCGCCCGCGAACTGTCCACCCGGTATGGACTCAACCCCGGACTCGACCCAGCCTCGTCTAAGCAGCCTTCGGGCACGCCCGCCGCACCCGCTGACAGCGGATCGATCGCCGCACATGCGGTGAACACACAGGCCAGTGCGCTTCCGCTGGCCAGCAGCGCGACTGCGGCCTTGCCGACACAGTCGCTCGCCACCTACCGTCAGAACGCCCTGCCGGTGCAGCCGCTCAACCCGACGCCCAGCGGCTCGTCCACCGCGCCAAGCTCGCCCGCCAAAAGCGCCACCCCACCGCTCGAACAGGCCAAGTCGTTCATCGCCAGCATTCTGCCCAGCGTACAGACCGCGGCCAAACAGTTGGGCGTCGCGCCCGTGGCCATTCTGGCGCAGGCCGCGCTTGAAACCGGCTGGGGGCAGCACGCACCGGGCAACAATGTGTTCGGCGTCAAGGCGGGCAGCGGCTGGGCCGGCGGCACCGTGCAGACACTCACCCGCGAATTTCAGAATGGCGTGGCGTCGGTGGGCACGGCCGCCTTCCGCGCTTACCAGAACGTCGCCGACAGTGTGGACAATTACGCCGCCCTGCTCTCCCGTCCGCGTTACCAGTCGGCCCGTGGTCAGGGCAACGATATTTCGGCATTCGCCAGCGCGCTGCAGCGCAGCGGCTACGCCACCGATCCCGACTATGCCGCCAAGCTGGTGGCCATCGCCCGCAGCCCGCGCATGCAGCTGGCGCTGCAGCAACTTGGGGTAGATTCAGGGCCGGATTCAAGTTCTGCAGCGCAGTGACGTTATCTCTCATGCTCCCTGCGCCCTTACTCCCTGCGCCCGCATCCGCCGCCATGTCCCAGCTCCAGCCCCCTCAAGACGAACGCCAGCTCGTCGCTGCGCTCACCGAAGTGCTGCGCCAGCAGCGTCAGGCGCTGGTGAATACCGGCAGCGAAGGCGCCGCGCCCGTGACCCCCATCTGGCAACCGCTGCTCCAGGCGCTCGAAGGTTTTGCGCAGCGCCGCCGCTCGGGCGACCCCGTGCTGGGCCACAGCCCCGAAATCACCGCCGAAGTCACCGCCCTGCGCGACGAAACCCTGGCGCTGCAGCACACCCTCACCGTCTGGAGCGCGGCGCTGCAGCAGGCTATCACCCAGTCGCAGCGGCAAACCGCCGAACCCACTTACGGGCCGGCAAGCGGCGTGGCCAAGGGGTATGGCCAGACGCAAGGCCAATCTTTAGGGAGGGGATGAGATGTCGGGCATCAGCGGGCTTCTCAACAATGCCCTCACCGGCTTGCAAGCGGCGCAGTCTGCGCTGCAGGTCACGGGCAACAATATCGCCAACGTCAACACGCCTGGCTACAGCCGCGAAACGGCGGTGCAGAGCACCCTCACGCCCAGCCTGTACGGCGGGCAATATCTGGGTAACGGCACGCAGATCGACGCCGTCACCCGCAGCTACAACAGCTATCTGCAGTCGCAGGTGTGGAGCACGGCGGCCACCGCCAGCGGGGCAAACACCCTCAACACCCAGATCCAGCCCATCGCCAATCTGATCGCCGGCACTGGCGTCAACCAGCAACTCGGCCAGAGCGTGACCGCCATCAACAGCCTCACGCAGCAGATCGCCCAGCTCAACGTTCAGATCAATACCCTCTCGGGCACCGGCAGCACGCCCAACTCGCTGCTCGACCAGCGCGATCAGCTCATCACCCAGTTATCGGGCCAGGTGGGCGTGACCGTGCTGCCGCAAGACGGCAATCAGGTCAACGTGTTCACCGGTAACGGCCAAGTGCTGGTGGCCGGTGCGCAATCGTTCGACCTGAAAACCACGCCCAGTGCCTACGACCCGTCGCAGCTCGAAGTGGCCTACGCCTCCAATGGCGCGGTGCTGTCGCAAGGCCTGCAAGGCGGCACGCTGGGCGGGCTGCTGCAGTTCCGCAGCCAGGTGCTGCAGCCCGCGCAGAATGCGCTCGGCCGCATTGCCGACGGTCTGGCTTCGGCCATGAACAGCCAGCAGGCGCAGGGGCTCGATCTCAACGGCCAGTTCGGCGCGGCCCTATTTCAGGCCGGGCCGGTGCAGGTGCTCGCCAACTCGGCCAATACCGGCAATGCCGTCATCAGCGGCAGCGTGGTCGATGCCAATGCGCTCACCACCGCCGACTACCGCTTGAACTACGACGGCAGCAACTGGTCGGTCACCAATCTTTCCACGGGCCAGCCCGTCAGCGGGGCGACAGTGGGCACCTCGGGCAGCGCCACCGTGCTGAACTTCGACGGCGTGCAAGTCAACGTCAGCGGGGCGCAGGCGGGCAACAGCTTTGAGGTGCAGCCCACGCGCTACGGGGCGCTCAACTTTCAGTCCGTTCTCACCAACCCCTCGCAAATCGCCGCGGCCTCGCCCTATGTTTCCAGCGCGGGGCAGATGCTATCGGGCGGCCTAGTCAACACCAATCTGGGCAACCTCACCCTGTCGGCCGGGCAATACAGCGCCACTAGCGGCGCCGGTGCCTTGATCATTTCGGGGGCGAGCGTGCCGACCCCCCTGCAGGTCACGCTCACCAGTGGCGGCACCAGCGGCGCCGTGGGCTTTCAGGTCACGCAATCCGGCTCGGCCACCGTGCTGGCCAGCGGCAGCCTGAGCCTGGGCGGCAGCGGGCAGGTGCTGTCCATCCCTTACGCCAACAACCCGCCGGGCGGCTACTGGAACGTCACCCTCGCCGGCAGCACCGCCGTCTCGGGCGACGCCTTTACCCTGAGCCCGGCCAGCGGTGGCAATGGCGGCAATGCGCAGGCCATGGCCGCGCTGCAAACCGCCAAAACGCTCGAAGGCGGCAGCACCTCGCTCGAAGGCGCTTATTCGCAGCTCGTCAGCCAGGTCGCCACGCAGGGCAACCAGGCGCAGAGCGCACTGAGCGCGGCCAGCGCCGTCGCCGCCCAGGCGTCTGCAGCGCAGCAGTCGGTCTCGGGTGTGAATCTCGACGAAGAAGCGACCAACCTCATTCAGTATCAGCAGGCGTATCAGGCCGCGGCCAAGGCCATTCAGGTGGGCAACAGCCTGTTCACCTCGCTGTTGCAGGCCGTGCAGTAAAAAGGAAGGGCATCGCCATGCGCATCAGCACCTCTCAGTTCTACGCCGCCAGTCTCACCGGCATCCTCAATCAGCAGAACACGCTGGGCACCCTGAGCCAGCAACTCTCCACCGGCAGCACCCTGGTCAACCCCTCAGATCAGCCGGTCGCCGCGGCGCAGAACGTCGCCCTCACCGGGCAGATCGACCGCCTGGCCGGCTACGCGCAAAACGGCCAGAACGCCCAAAACTCGCTGCAACTCGAAAGCGCTACGTTGCAAAGCGTCACCACTCTGGTCAGCCAGGCGCGGCAACTCGCGGTGCAGATGAATAACGGCACCGTCAGCTCGCAAGACCTGCAAAACGCCGCGGCCACCATGCAAGGCTATGTGCAGCAACTCGCGCAATACGCCAACACGCAAGACGGCCAGGGCAACTATCTTTTCGCCGGCAGCAAGAGCGGCGCCCAGCCCTTCGTCATTCAGGCGGATGGCAGCGTGCAATACCAGGGCGATGGCGGGCAGAACCAGCTCGCGCTCGGCCCCAATCTGAGCACCGCCATCGGCGACCCCGGCAACGCGCTGTTCATGAATGCACGCGCGGGCAACGGCACCTTCAGCGTGAACGCCGCCAGCAGCAACACCGGCGGCGCCACCGCCGGGCCCGGCACCGTCAACAACACCGCCCTGGCCCAGCAAACCCTGCAGGTCGACGGCACGCAGTACCAGATCAGTTTCAGCGGCAGCGGTGGGTCGATGACCTACTCCGTGGCCAGCGGCACGGGCGGCGCGTTCTCCGCCAGCCCGGTCGCCAGCGGCAGCTTCACCGCGGGCATGAGCATCAGCCTGCCCCCCGGCAGCAAAACCTCCGGCTCGAACGCCTTGCGCGCACAGTCCATCAGCAACGCCCTGGCCAGCCTCGACCAGAACCAGACCAACCTGCTCAGCGCCCAAGCCAGCATCGGCAGCCGCCTGCAGCAAGTGCAGGCCGTGCAGACGCAAAACTCCAGCCTCACCCTGCAACTGCAAACCCAGCAGACCCAGCTCACCAGCATCAACTACCCGCAGGTCATCACCGAGTACCAGTCCAGCCTCACCGCCCTGCAGGCCGCGCAAAAGGCGTTTACGCAGGTACAGGGGTTGAGTCTGTTCCAGTATCTCTAATCACTGCCCCTCATGCCCGAGCACGCACTCCCTCGCGAATCAAACCTGCGCACCCTGTACAGCTCACACCGCGGCAAAGTTTCCGACAAGTGGTCGATCTACCTCGACACCTATTCCACGGTACTCGAAAAGTATAGGGAGCTACCCATTTCGTTACTCGAAATCGGTGTGCAAAATGGAGGCTCATTAGAAATCTGGTCGCAGTATTTCAAGCGCGCAAAGCATCTCGTTGGATGTGATATCAATACTGTCTGCGGACAGCTTCATTACGTACAAGAGGCCATCAGCATTGTGATCGGCAACGCGGATGATGATGCAACCGAGATAGCTATTCGACGCGTCACCCCCGATTTCGATCTGATCATTGACGACGGATCACACGCTTCTGAGGACATCGTGCGGAGCTTCTGCCGCTACTTTGGTGCGTTGCGTCCGGGTGGAACCTACATCGCGGAAGATCTGCACTGTAGCTATTGGCAGGAGTATCAAGGCGGCCTGTACTTCCCATATTCTTCGATCGCGTTCTTCAAAGCGTTGGTCGACGTCATTAACCAGGAGAACTGGGGGCTGGACAAGGAACGGCAAGCAGTGCTCGAGCCGTTCTTCACCCACTACGGTTGTTCTCTGGACGATCATGCGCTTGCGCAGATTCATTCCATTGCATTCGTCAATTCGATGTGCATCGTGCGCAAGGAGTCCAACGCCGCGAATGAGCTCGGACCTCGCATCATTTCTGGGACTCAATGTGCCGTGGTGCCTCAGGTCGGTGGCCTGTCCGGTACGCTGCAACGCGCGCCTGCACAGCAGTCCTCGCCTTGGGAGCATCCTCCAGAGCAAGCGGCGCAGGATGTCATCGTCAAGTTGCGGCAGCAAATTGATGACCTCACCAAAGAACTTGCACAATTACGTCCTCTAGGAAGCCCTGGGGCAAACGCCGACGCTGTGTCTCACGCAAAGTCAGCAGCAGCTTTGTCGTCATCTGCAGCCACCCCCCTTCCTTGGCTGCCCGTTGGGCGATGGTTGCCAGCGGAGAAAATTTGGTCCGAAGCTGCATTGTCCTTGTGGGCTGGCAAGCCCAATGGTTTGACATCCATCGCACTAGCCCTTTTGCCGCACACTACACTGCCGGTACAGCCCACCACCGACAGTCTCAATGTCCAATGGCTAAGCGGCCAATTGCTACAGATCGCCCCCCAACCCGACTCCGAACAGCTGATTTCCATGGGTAATCGCGAGCTGCGCAGTGCCGAGGCCCAGTGGCTCGGCCTGATCGACGCCGGCGACCAGCTCGCGCCGGATGCGCTGTTCCGCATCGCGCATGTCGTGCGCGAGCATCCGCAGTGGCAGATCGTTTACACCGACGAAGATCAGACCACCGCCGATGGTCAGCACACCAACCCGCATTGCAAGCCCGACTTCAATCTCGACTATCTGCGCAGCCTGCCCTATGTCGGCGGGCTGTTGCTGATCCGGCGCGATCTGTTCGAGGCGCTCGGCGGCTTCGACCCGCAGGCTGAAGGCGCGGAAGACTACGACCTGATGCTGCGGGCGTGGGAGCATCTGCAGCGCACGGGCGCAGGAGAAGCGGCCGTCGGCCATGTGCCCGAGGTGCTGTATCACCGCCTTCAGGGTTCGGGGCATACGCACAAGTCGGTGCCCGAAATTCTGCAAGCCGGGCACTCGGCGCTGCAGCGCCATTTCGAGCGTCTGGGCATTGCGGCGCAGGTGCAGCCGGGGCCATTTCCGCCCTCGTTCCGCGTGCGCTGGCCGCTGCCCGAAGCGCGGCCGCTGGTGTCCATCCTCATTCCCACGCGCGACCAGTTACCGCTGTTGCAGCGCTGCGTGGAGTCGGTGATCGAAAAAACCAAGTACCCGGCTTACGAAATTCTCATCATCGACAACGACAGCCAGACGATCGATGCGCGCAACTATCTGGCCGCCATCGAAGCCAAGGAGGCCGAACTCGGCGGCCGCCTGCGCGTGGTGCGCCAGCCCGGCCCGTTCAACTTCTCGGCGATGAACAACGCGGCTGCCCGCGCCGCGCGCGGCGACTATCTGCTGCTGCTCAACAACGACACCGCTGCGCTGCACGACGACTGGCTCGACGAAATGATGGGCCACGCCGTTCGGCCCGATGTGGGCATCGTCGGCGCCAAGCTGCTCTACCCCGACGGCAAGATTCAGCATGCCGGGGTCATTCTCGGTCTGCGCGGCCCGGCGGAGCATCCCTTCATCGGCCGCCCGCCCGAAGACCGCGGCTACTTCGGCCGTGCCCAGCTCACGCAAAACCTGTCGGCCGTCACCGGCGCCTGCCTGCTGGTGCGCAAAAGCGTTTACGAGCAGGCGGGCGGTCTGGACGAACAGGCTTTCAAGGTGTCTTACAACGACATCGATCTGTGTTTGAAAGTGCGCGAAGCGGGCCTGCGCATCGTGTTCACGCCCTACGCGCTGCTGATGCACGAAGGCTCGGCCAGCCAGAAGAGCGGCACCGAGACCCAGCCTGACAACGCCAAGCTCAAACGCTTCGCCGCCGAAAAAGACGCCATGTATGCCAAGTGGCTGCCGCAGCTCGCGTTCGACCCCGCCTACAACCGCCACCTGAGCTTGGCCAGCACCGACTTTCTGCTCGACGATCAGCCCTGCCTGAGCTGGGATCCAGACTGGCGTCCCCGTCCGCGCGTGCTGGTGCATTCGGCCGACCGTGAAGGCTGCGGCGAGTACCGCATCATCGCGCCCATGCGCGCGCTCAACCGCGCCGGGCTCACCCAGGGCTGGGAGACCATGCGCCTGTTCGAGCCCGCAGAAATGGAACGCATGCAGCCCGACAGTCTGGTGGTGCAGCGCCAGATGGAGTGGCCGCAGATCGAGGCGCTGGAGCGCCACGCCCGCACCAGCAAGGCGTTTCGCGTGTTCGAGATCGACGACCTCATCACCAATCTGCCGCACAAAAGCGTGCACAAAAGCACCATCCACAAAGACATCGCCAAGCGCTT
>JABEBX010000587.1_pt1 | contig 16783 bp, 10 predicted proteins | sample 7245971 | NCBI WGS metagenome assembly JABEBX01 (sample SAMN14506365, study PRJNA622280) | hot springs metagenome | biome: hot spring [ENVO:00000051]|acidic hot spring [ENVO:00002120]; feature: spring [ENVO:00000027]|sediment [ENVO:00002007]; material: sediment environment [ENVO:01001048]... | reverse complement strand
CGTTCGGCTTCTGCCTGCTTGGCAATCGCACGGATCATATCATCGGTCAACTCAATCGTTCTGATTTCGACATTACTGACTTTAATTCCCCAAGTATTGGTCTGTGTATCCAGAATTTCTTGAAGATCATCGCTGAGTTTTTTTCGGTCCGATAGCATCTCGTCAAGGGTATGCTGCCCCAATACTGCACGCAGCGTAGTTTGGGCAAGCATCATGGTCGCAGGTACAAATGATTCCACCTTGATAATCGCATGTTCAGGATCTATCACATTGAAATAGAGGATGGCATCAACCTTCATTGAGACATTGTCACGAGAAATAAGATCCTGAGCTGGAATTTCGACGACATGTATTCGTAAGTCTACCCGTACAATCTCCTGAACAAAAGGAATTATAAAAACCAACCCAGGTCCTTTTACGTACTGAAACCTACCAAAAGTGAAAATCACGGCTCGTTCATATTGGCGTAGAATTTTTACCGATGCCTTAATGAGAATTACTAGAATTACGAGCACAACTATGGGCATAATAAAGTTCGCGGCAACATCGTGCAGTATATCAGACATGTATCACCTCTTGGATCCGTGAATGCAATGAAGGATAATTAAAATTATCAAATTAGGTGCAAATAAGACCGTTTTTTCCACAATGGACCCATGAGTCAAGACTGTCAAACAGCACTTGTGATTGGTCAATTTTCAGCAGAAATCACCGTCAAATTTGTCCACCCATGTAAACAATCAACATTCTGGCAATTCTTCGGTACATTAACGATCCGACATCCTCGATATGGGATGATCAAAACCTGATCTTGATGGCTAACGAATGCTGCATTTTGACCGTTTCTGCCTTTTTGATCCCGATTGCCTTGTCATCCACCTTGTGAATATCAGCAAATTCAACATTACTGGCTCGGATTACCGATTAGAAATTAGACGTGTCAATGAAATTGACGAATTTTTTACCGTACGCCACGACTAGGAATAAGTTATACTGCGTTATGCATGGCGGGTGGTTTGTCATACATCGCTACACAGGAGCATGTTCATGAACCGCTGGATGGCAAACATTATTGGCATTCTACTTATCGGCAGCGTCGCTGCCGGAGCCCAGGCAAGTACGGGCAGGGCATCGACCCCTTATCCACTCACGCATAACAGGACCATCGCTCAGATGCGCGAGCACCTCCACCATGATGAGATCGCACAGCACCGATTGGAAGAAAGGATTATCAGGCTGAAGGCCCAGCATGATCGGGCAGGCGTCATTCGCACAACGCAGCAACTGAGAGCCAAGTCGGCCGATATAGTAGGGCTCAAGTCAGAACTGAATGATGCTATGAACAATGGTAAAGAGTACCAGGGCAAGTCGCACTAAGGTCCGACAACCAGCTTATTCCAGATTGACCATATATTCCATGCAGCTGCACAGGAGAAACCATCATGAGCAAAGCACAGAAAAGCAATAAAGAAACCAGGAAGCAGCCGGCGATGACACCCAAAGAGAAAAAACAGGCCAAACAGGCCAAGAAGCATTCCAGCGATATGGGTGCCACCATCGTTCCCCGCTGAAATCAGCGGCGCCCAGCCAAAAAAGGGTGGGGGCGTCCCGTCACGAGAACATGTTGCATTACATATGAAGTGGAAGAGGAATAGATGATGCCTTGACGTATCGCTAAATTCCTTCGAGGAGAACGTCATATCTACAAAAAAATTAGAGTTCTCATCCTGCGTAAAAAACGCCCTGAACAATGCGTCGGATATGGACTTGTTACGCTCGGATCTGTTCAGCGTTGAACAACTGAAACAACATGCGGTAATGTTGGCTGGTCAGCATGCTATTGATCCATACCCTAGGCCAGATCGCCTGCTACCCCGCTTGGCCGACAATGCCGATGTACTACGTGCAGCTTATGACGTGCTCACCGTAGGGACCGCGCAGGCTGAGCAGCGGACACTGTCTGGCGAGATCTGGCTGCTTGATAATTTCTATCTCATTGAGCAGCAAATCATTCTGGCCCGAAGGCATTTGCCTGTCGGTTATGGCAAGCAACTGCCACGCCTACAATCCGGCAGCTTGGCGGGGTTCCCGCGCGTCTACGACCTCGCCTCTGAATTGATTGCGCATCAGGATGCCCGCGTCGACGGAGATAACGTCAGCGCCTATATCCATGCTTATCAGACCATTACGGCATTAACACTGGGCGAATTATGGGCCTTCCCCATCATGCTGCAATTGGCGTTACTGGAAAACCTGCGTCGCGCTAGTCTGAACGTTGCTTGTCGGCGGGAGGAACGCAATGCCGCGATGGTCTGGGCGGATCGCATGCTCGCCGCCGCAGAAAAAGAGCCGAAACTGCTGATTCAGCTACTTGCCGAATTTGCGCACGCAGATATGCCCTTGACGGCGCCGTTTGTTGAGGAGTTTTACGCCAGATTGCAAGCCTACGGTCCCGCTATGGCATTCGTGCAAACGTGGGTCGAACATAAATTACTTGAACAGGGCATAACCGCGACCCAGTTGTCTGAAGTATCCGCCAGAAAGTCCGCCGCCAACCAGATATCCATGGCAAACAGCATTGGAAGCCTGAATTTTCTCGCGGCTATGGACTGGCGAATTCATGTCGAAGCGTACAGTGTTGTCGAACAAAGCCTGCGCCAGGACCCGATGGGCATATACGACGGACAGGATTTCGCAACACGCGATCGATATCGCCACGCTATTGAAGATATTGCACGCAGCAGTGGGCGTGATGAGCTGGCGGTGGCGGAGAAAGCGATTGCACTTGCCCAGGCGGCATCGCAGCAAACAGGCAGAGAAGATCGATCTGCACATGTCGGCTATTACCTGCTGGATCGGGGTCGGCAGCGCCTTGATCTGGCGATGGGCTGCCATTTTGAATGGCGGTCAGCGGCCAGACGAATGGGCGATCATCTCCGCCTTTCCTTGTATATCAGCGCCATACTCCTGTTGACGGTACTGATCAGTTTAATTTTGCGCGTCCCTCTTGAGAGCCTCAGTCCCACCGACTGGCGCATCTGGTGGCTAGGCATGGTCGGGGTTGTGAGTATTTCGGCTTTGGCGGTTTCTCTGGTAAATCGCCTGATCACTCTTTTTATGGCGCCCGGCGCCTTGCCGCAGATGGATTTTTCGCAGGGTGTTCCTGATGCGCACCGCTGCATGGTCGTTATCCCGACACTGCTGAGTTCGCCACAGGAAATTGACGCGTTGCTGGAGGCCCAGGAAATCCGCTACCTCGGAAACCGCGATTCCAATATTTACTTTGCGTTACTGACGGATTTTCGGGATGCGGGAGAGCAGACCAGACCGGAAGATGCTTTATTGGTCGACTACGCACGTGTCGCTATTCAGACCCTCAACGCTCGCTATATTGATGATCGCCCCGGCCTGTTTTATTGGTTTCACCGGCCCCGAGTCTGGAACCCATTTGAACAGGTGTGGATGGGCTACGAACGCAAACGCGGCAAACTGGAACAATTTAATGCGCTGCTGAGAGGGGCCGCAGAGGCGGCAGCATTCTCAGAGCAGGTCGGCGACTTGTCCATCCTCGGCAGCATCCGTTATGTCATCACCCTCGATACCGACACCCAATTGCCCCGTGACACGGCGCGGGCACTCATCGGTCATATGGCGCATCCACTCAACCAAGCCGTATATGACGTCGATAAGGGCCGTATCGTCGATGGCTACGCGATCATTCAGCCCCGCGTAGCGATCGACCTGACCAGCGCCGGTCAATCGCTATTTACTAAACTCATGGCTGGGGATTCTGGGATTGACCCCTATACGCGCGAGGTGTCCGATGTCTATCAGGATATTTTCAGCGAAGGCTCATTTATCGGCAAGGGCATCTACGCTGTAGATGCCTTCCGCCAGGCGGTTGATGGCCGTTTTCCAGAAAACCTTATCCTCAGTCACGATTTGCTGGAAGGCGGGTATGCCCGTGCGGCACTGGCGACCAGCGTCGTCCTGATTGAAGAATTGCCTGGCAGTTACACCGCAGAAGTCTCCCGTCGACACCGATGGATTCGGGGTGACTGGCAGATTATCGGCTGGCTGTTGCCGTCGGTACCCGGTGCCCCAACCGCTAACGGTATGCGGGCGCCGCGTCCGACCAATCCGCTATCCGGCTTGTCGATATGGAAAATTTTTGACAATCTCCGCCGCAGCCTGGTGTCATCCGCACTGTTGCTGCTGCTGGCGGGAGGCTGGCTCCTGGGTCCGGCCTTCTCTTGGTTATGGACTACCTTGGTTACCGGGATCATCCTCGTGCCAGTCCTGCTTTCGCCGCTCATCGACCTCTTCCGCAAGCCTCAAGACCTCGACTGGGCAACACATCTCTCCTTGACCAGGGCTTCGGCAAGTCGCCCACTATTCTCCGCTCTGCTGACAGTCGCACTGCTGCCCTATGACGCAGTGATGAGTCTGGATGCCATTCTGCGTTCGGGCATACGAATGCTTTTCACCCGTCGGGGATTGTTGCTTTGGCAACTGCCTTCGTACCGCAGCCGTAACGCCTGTCATACCCCCGGAGATTTTTTCAGGGAGATCTGGAGTGCACCCCTGCTCGCCATCCTCCTCGGAATAGCCTTGGTGACTGCCTCCAGCCTGGGGACCAGTTCACCCTCGGTGTTATTGTTCAGCATGCCCATTTTAGGGCTGTGGCTGTTTTCACCGGTTATCGCGTGGTGGATCAGCCGGCCGTTGCGGACCGGTGTCACAGGTCTGAATGATATACAGCGACGCTTTCTGCGGCTATCGGCACGACGTACCTGGCGTTTTTTTGATGACTTTGTCGGCCCTGCGGAGCACTGGTTACCCCCCGATAATTTTCAGGAGTATCCAACGACGGCCATTGCCTCGCGAACCTCACCGACCAACATGGGCATGTCGCTGCTGGCCAGTCTGGCTGCCTATGATTTTGGTTATATTACTGTCGGCGAGCTTCTCCAATTGACCGAAAACACCGTGACAACCATGGAGCAACTGGAACGCTATCACGGTCACTTCTATAACTGGTATGACACGCGCACCCTGCAAATACTGAGTCCGCAATATATCTCAGCGGTGGACAGCGGCAACCTCGGCGGCTGCCTGCTCACCCTCCAAGCAGGGTTGAACGCGCTCAAAACTCATCCGGTGTTGCCGGACAACGCCTTTGCGGGCCTGCAGGATACGCTGTATCTGTTGGCAACATGCATCCACGACATCCCCATGACAGATCTGACCAACAAAGTCCTTGCACTGCAAGATGTGTTGTCTGCCATGACGCTCAACGGATGCCCCCCATCCCTGGAGGATGCCCATCACCAGCTTGCCGCTATTCAAAGGATCAGCGGCGATCTCGTGAACGGACTCCCCGCCGATGTTCCGGCAGATAGCGACTGTGCTTACTGGGCGCAGGCATTTTATCAACAATGTCAGGCTTTGGCGCTGGATCTCAAAATCCTCGTCCCTGATGCGCGGGATGTGAACAATACCCTGACACTGACCGAATTAGCCCATGGTATTGCCACGGGGACGGCAGATGCCCAGGCAGCTGCCGCAGAACGGATAAGAGTCATCGATCAGTTGGTGGAGCGCTGCCGCGCGTTGGCGGCGATGGATTTTGAATTTCTTTACGACCCTGCGCGCGACCTGCTGGCCATTGGCTATGATGTCGGGGAACGGCGCCGTGATCCATCCTGCTACGACCTGCTGGCATCAGAAGCACGCCTGGCCAGTTTTCTGCTTATTGCACAAGGACAAGCACCTCAGAAGCATTGGTTTTCGCTGGGGCGCCTGTTGACGAGCCACGGCGGTGAACTATGCTTGATTTCATGGAGTGGCTCGATGTTTGAGTATCTCATGCCGCAATTGATCATGCCGGATTTCCCCAACACACTGCTCTACCAGACCTGCAAAGCGGCCGTCTCCCGCCAAATAGAATATGGGCGCCAACGCAGCGTACCTTGGGGAATATCGGAATCCTGTTTCAACGCCGTGGACATGCATCAAGTCTATCAATACCGGGCATTTGGGGTTCCCGGTCTTGGTTTCAAACGCGGGCTCGGCGATGATTTGGTGATTGCACCTTATGCCAGCGCGCTGGCACTGACTGTGATGCCGTGGGAGGCCTGCACCAACTTGCAGAATCTTGCGGCGCAGGGATTTCTCGGCGCCTATGGATTTTACGAAGCCATCGATTACACGCCATCCCGGGTGCCACCGGGAGAGAGTCATGCCATTGTCCGAACCTTCATGGCGCATCATCAAGGCATGAGTCTCCTGGCTTTTGCCCATGCGCTTCTCAATCAGCCAATGCAGCGCCGGTTTTTATCTGATCCCGGCATGCAGGCCACTCAGTTATTGTTGCAAGAGCGTCTGCCCAGGCAAGAGGCTACGTTTCATCCCCATGCAGCTGAAGTCAGCGCTGCGGCAAACGTGTCCAGCGTCGAAATCACCGCAATAATGCGCGTATACAGCAATCCGGATACGTCCATGCCAGAAGTCCACCTTTTATCTAATGGCCGCTACCACATCATGATCAACCACGCCGGCAGCGGTTACAGCCATCTTGACGGTCTCGCCGTGAACCGCTGGCGCGAGGATACCGCCACAGATGCCTGGGGAACCTTCATTTATCTGCGTGACCGTCATTCCGGACACTTTTGGTCGACGACCCATCAACCCACCCGAATCAAAGCCGATCACTATGAGGCGATTTTCGTCCAAGCACGGGCGGAATACCGTCGTCGTGATCAAATGATAGAGAGCTATATGGAGGTCAGCGTTGCGCCGGAGGACAATGTGGAGATCCGCCGTGTGACGCTCACCAATATCTCCCCGCGCATTCGTCAGATAGAGTTAACAAGTTATACCGAGATTGTCCTCGCTCCGTTAAATGCCGACCTTGCCCACCGTGCATTCAGCAATTTATTCGTTCAGACCGAAATTCTGTCAAAGCACAATGCGATTCTCTGTACCCGACGTCGTCGCTCGCCGGACGAGCAAGTGCCTTGGATGTTTCATCTCTTTGCTGCGCCCGGAGTTGCAGTCAGCGCAGCGTCTTACGAAACTGATCGCGCACAGTTCATCGGCCGTGGTCGTACCGCCGAGCATCCGCGCGTCTTCGACAGCTTACAGCAGGCTACATTATCAAATAGCGAGGGTCCTGTATTAGACCCCGTTGTGGCCATCCGTCGTACGCTGACGCTTGGCGTAGACGAGTCCGCGACGGTACAGATCATTTCCGGAATGGCCGACACGCGTGAGGCCGCTATTGCCCTGCTGGAGAAGTATGGTGATCGTCACCTGGTGGAACGTGCTTTTGAAATGGCCTGGTTCCAGAGTCAGGAAGTGCTCCGTCATCTGAGCGCCAGTGAAGCCGATGCCCAGGTGTTTGGACGCCTGGCCAATTCCGTGGTGTACGCCAGTGCCCTGCGGCGGGCCGCGCCCAGTGTGATTGCCCGTAATCAGTTAGGACAATCCGGCCTGTGGCGCTTTGGGATATCAGGCGATTTACCGATTGTGCTGCTGCGCGTCCATCAATTAAACCGTATCAATCTGGTAAAACAAATACTGCAGGCCCATGCCTATTGGCGACTGAAAGGACTGACGACCGATCTGGTGATCGTCAACGAAGATTTCACCAGCTACCGGGCCACGCTGCAAGATCAGATAATGGGCTTGATTCACGCGGGTCCGGAAGCACAAGTCATCGACAAACCTGGTGGCGTCTTCTTACGCCGCGCCGAAGAACTTTCTGAAGAGGATCGCGTGCTGTTTCAGACCGCCGCGCGTATTATCCTCACCGACAGCGCCGGCTCACTCATAGAGCAGGTGGAACGGCGGGTACCAGGGGATCACTTCCCTGCTCCGCTGAATCCGCAGTCACCCCCAGCCGTCGAAACAATACAACCGCTGCTTCCGCGTGAACGCATTTTTTTCAACGGGTTGGGTGGATTCACGGCCGATGGACGTGAATACGTTATCAGTATGGAGCCGGGCCAAAATACACCCGCTCCTTGGGCTAATGTGATCGCCAGCCCGCACATCGGCACGGTCATCAGCGAGAGCGGTGGCGCCTATACCTGGGTCGAAAACGCCCATGAATTCCGTCTGACCACATGGCACAACGATCCGCTCAGTGACAGTAGTGGCGAAGCTCTGTATATCCGCGACGAGGACACAGGAGCATTTTGGTCACCCTCTCCACTGCCCGCCAGCGGTCAGTCCGGATATGTGTGCCGCCACGGATTTGGATACACTATTTTTGAACATTATGAGTCGGGGATCTCTTCAGAAATGATCACTTACGTCGCGATGGACGCGCCAGTGAAATTCGTAGTGGTCAAACTGCACAACCATTCCAAGCGTCCGCGAAGGCTTTCGCTGACGGCATACTGGGAACTGGTGCTCGGCGAGTGGCGTCATGCCAATATGATGCATATCGTCACCGAAAGCGATCCGCACAACGGTGCACTGTATGCCCATAATGAATATGGGCGCGAGTGCGGACATCGGGTCGTTTTCGTTCAGACCAGTGAACGGGAGCGTACGATCACGGGCAACCGCAGCGAGTTTATCGGCCGTAACGGTACGCTTGCCAAAGCTGCGGCACTGTACCGCAGCCGTCTGTCAGATAAAACAGGGGCGGGTTTTGATCCCTGTGCCGCCATACAAACGCCGATTCACCTGGCTGAAGGCGCGGAGCGCGAAATCGTGTTTGTTTTTGGTACTGCGGCCAGCACCGACGAAGCGCAGCAATATTCAGACCGCTTCGCCAATAGAGAGTATGCGCGGCAAGCTTTGGCCGGGGTACAGGAATACTGGAGCCGTACCTTAGGTACGGTCTATGTGGAAACCCCAGATCCTGCACTGAACGTATTAGCAAACGGCTGGCTGCTCTACCAAACCATCTCCAGCAGACTCTGGGGCCGCAGCGGCTACTACCAGTCGGGCGGGGCCTACGGTTTTCGTGATCAACTACAAGATAGCATGGCGCTGATCCACACGACTCCCGAACTGGCCCGAGAGCAACTGATCCGTTGTGCAGAGCGCCAATTCTGTCAAGGAGATGTCCAACACTGGTGGCACCCGCCCCACGGCCAAGGGGTGCGCACCCATATTTCCGATGACTATCTCTGGTTACCCTATGCCACCTGTCGCTTTGTGATGGCTACCGGCGATACTGGCATTCTTGACGAACCCATTCATTTTCTCGAAGGCCGCGAACTGAATTCCGAGGAAGAGTCCTACTACGATCAACCCCAGCGCTCTGCTGAATCCGCCAGCCTCTATGATCATTGCGTTCGGGCGCTCAAAAACGGTTTGCGATTGGGTGTCCATGGCTTACCTCTGATGGGCTGTGGCGACTGGAATGACGGGATGAATCTGGTCGGTCACGAGGGTCGAGGTGAGAGTGTCTGGCTGGCGTGGTTCTTGATTCAGAATCTCCAGCAGTTTGCTGGTCTCGCGCGCAGCCGGGGTGACCGCACCATGGTTGATCTTTGCGTGCAACAAGCGGCCGTGTTACAGGAGAACATAGAAAAAAATGCCTGGGACGGTGCCTGGTATCGGCGGGCGTATTTTGATGATGGTACGCCCCTTGGCTCTGTTACGAATGACGAATGCCAAATTGATTCCATCAGCCAGAGTTGGTCCATCCTCTCTAGCGCAGGTGATCCCTTGCGGGCACGACAGGCCATGGCAGCATTGGACAAATATTTGATTCGTCGCGATGCGCAGCTTATCCAGTTACTCAATCCACCCTTCGACCGGTCAGTACTCGAACCCGGTTACATTAAGGGCTATGTACCTGGTGTGCGCGAAAACGGCGGACAATATACCCACGCTGCCATTTGGGCCGCCATGGCTTTTGCCCAAATGGGAGACAAAGTACGGGCCTGGGAGTTGTTTGACATGCTCAATCCAGTCCATCATGGAAGTAGCGCAGAATCTATCGCCCGCTATAAGGTAGAATCCTATGTGATGTGCGCCGATATTTATGGCGCCACACCGCACATTGGGCGTGGTGGCTGGACCTGGTACACCGGCGCAGCGGGCTGGATGTATCGGTTAACGATTGAAACCTTGCTGGGTCTGTCGCTCGAAGTTGATCACCTGCATATCAAGCCCTGCATTCCAGCAGATTGGAAATCCTACAAAGTCCACTACCGCTACCGTGACACAATGTACCATATTACCGTCCATGGAATGAGCACTTCGTCCGTACAGGTGGTGCGCATTACTTTGGATGGTACTGAATTACCCCAGGACAGGATTCCGCTCATGGATGATCGCCGCGAGCATACAGCTGATGTTTACCTAGATTAAATCATGATCAAATACAGCGAAGCTCCCAGGCAAGGAGAAAGAAGTTGAAACCATTCTTTGAAAAACTAATTGCTATCAGCTTCATAGCTACAGCCTGCCTGCTTTTTCTAACAGCATGGTCACTGATGGCTTGGTCCATATGGAACTTATGGAATGCTTTGAGATTCGGCGAATCGCTATCAGAAACTCTACTGAGTACAATCAGTTCAGTGGTCATAGCAATGGCAGTTATCGAGGTCGTTCGTTACATTATCGAGGAAGAGATTTATCTTCCGAGAACTCAAATTACGCCAGGCCAGAAGGAAATAACGGGAGGTGTGGTAAAAATTTATGTGATTATTATCATTTCTGTAGGCCTCGAGGGGCTGGTTTTTTTATTTAAGGCAGGTTTAGAAAATATTTCATTGCTACCCTATCCCGCTGTCATTATTCTGGCATCTGTTTTAGCATTGGTTGGACTCGGAATATATCAAAAAATGACGAAATCATAGATGTTTTATTCAGATTTGCAGTAGACTTTCTGGTGCAACAACAGTTGCTGATCAGCATTTATGAATCCAGCCTTAATTCACGCCTTTGGTAAAACCGAGCTGTCCCGGGCCAAAACAGACAAAGCGAACGCTCGGCTCATTGCCCGCTATTGCCAGATGCACTGACCTGCCCCATGGGTGCCACCGACAGAAGCCATTGTGACTCTCCAGGCTTTGGTACAGCGTCTGGATGATCTTCTGGGCATGCAGAATATGGAAAACAATCGCCTCGAAATGGCAGAGCCGGCCGCTCGTGCGTCCATTGAAGCCCTTTTGCTTACCATCCATCAGCAAATGGATACCGTCCGTCGACAAATTCAGGATCATATGGATGATCACCTTCATTCCACCAAACAGGTCGACGCCTATGCGGGACTTAACCCGCATATTCGCGAATCGGGCCAGTGGGTCTGTAGCAGCCATATTGCCAAGGCAGGCTATGTTTTTCTACGCAAGGCGTTGTACCTGCCGGCCGTAGTAGCCAAACGGTACAATCCAGTGATCGCCGCTTTTTTCGATCGGTTACGGGCTAAATGCCCTATGCAGGTGATCATTGCCGCCATGCGCAAGCTCCTGCGTATCGCCTATGGCGTCCTCAAATCCGGTCAGCCGTGCGAACCTGAAGAAGGTCTTGCATAGGCGTCATCAAGACGGCATCTGTTTATCAAATTTGGGTTAAACATCCGACATAGCATTGAGGGCAAAAGGGTGACATTATAACAGATAGATTTATCCGGATATTTCACACAAACGCTCACGGAGGCTATTACCATGGTCACCTGTGGTATTTTTAGCGCAAACCAGACCCCCACACCCTGCCAGGGAACCCCCAAAACGGTTGCGAAACAACCAAAAAGTCCGGTCTTGAGCCTGTTTGGGTCCCCAATTTTGGCACATTGGAGTGATGCCATTAAGACGATCTTCGGTGGCGCCATATTAGCGACCCATTACAGCTATACCTCAAGTTGAAAACAGAGCCCTTTCTCGCATCTCAAATGTTCGTATACCTTTTCTACGGACCGGCAGTTGAACCGTCAGTAATACTTTAGCAGTGTGCCGTACATGTTCAATGTTATTGGAGACCGGGCATTTTGATCATTCAGAAATCTATTAATAGGCTTTTGGACACCTGTCCTGATGAGGAGATAACAGATTTCGTCAAGGATCTCTGGAAATGTCTTGCCGTTGAAATTATTTCTATAGTGGGACAGGACGGATACGATGCGCTCTATGCACGGGCTCAATTTCTCGCAAAAAGGTCTTCAACAGAATCAAGGAAGGGGGGCGCTTTGGGGATTGAAAATCTATTGCCAGATGCGGTCTCTGAATCCGCTAATACCGCCTCGCAATTTCGCGAAACAAACAGACAATTACTGATTATTTTCACAGAGTTGTTGTCGACGCTGATTGGCGAACAATTGACCACGCGCCTTCTGGAAGTTGCCTGGAAGAATCTCATGAACCATCGGGTTAAAGGTTAAACATGAACTCTAAAGTAATCATACGTCAGTTGCCCACCGGGGTTCCCGGTTTGGATGATTTATTGGGAGGGGGACTTCCTGAGTTCTCTTTTAATTTGATTGCCGGGGTACCTGGTGGTGGAAAGACTACTCTGGCCCATCAGATCATGTTCAGTCAGGCTGATCCGGATCATCGTGCGCTTTTTTTTACGGTTCTGGGTGAGCCGTCTCTGAAAATGTTGCGATATCAGCAGCAATTCAGTTTTTTTGATGCGGCCAAAGTGAATGCCTCCATCCGTTACGTCAACCTGGCGGAGGATCTCCTACAAGGTGATTTTGATCGGGTGTTGAAGCGGATTACTGAGGAAGTGCAAGCTTTTTCGCCGAGTCTGGTCTTCGTAGACTCCTTTCGTTCTGTGGCCGATTCAAGCCTCCACAACACCAATAGTCCTGGTGCCATGCAGCGTTTCTTACAGCAGCTTGGGATTACCATGACAAGTTGGCAGGCAACCACTTTTTTAATCGGGGAATATACGGTTCCTGAGGCGGACTCCAGCCCCATATTTACCGTTGCTGACGGTATTATTTGGCTTACTCAGAGCCTATATCGCGATACTATGGTGCGCAAAATACAAGTTTTAAAAATGCGTGGACAAAGTCAGCAAACGGGATTGCACTCTTTTCGTATTCAAAGCGACGGGTTAGCGATTTTTCCACGAGCAGAAGTGACCTTGCAGCATTCTGCGGCGGCTTATCGTAGTGTCATTAAAGAAGAACAACGTATCCCGATGGGTGTGCCAGGTCTGGATGCCATGCTCGGAGGTGGCTTGCCAATGGGCTATGGCTTACTGGTAGTGGGGCCATCAGGATCAGGGAAAACGATTCTTGCCACGCAATTTCTTGCCGAAGGTGCGCGTCAAGGTGAGCCAGGAGTGATAGCAGCCTTTGAAAAAAGTCCAAGTCAGCTATTGAATAATACCCTGTGCACTTTGGTTGAAAAGGGGCATGTCGGCCTCTTTGACGCCCATTCGCTGAGCTTATCGATTGATGAAACACTTCACCATCTGGTGGCGTTAATTCTGCAGATGCAGGCAAAACGTGTGGTCCTTGATTCGCTTTCTGGCTTTGAACTCATATTGGCACCCGAATTCCATGAAGACTTTCGCGGGTCTCTCTATCGCATGGTGGCCGTGCTAACGGGTATGGGGGTTGCCGTTTTGATGACTTCAGAACTTGCGGATTGTTACACGGAGTTGCGTTTTAGCCCCTTTGGCAGCGCTTTTTTGGCGGATGCCATCATCATGCAGCGGTATATCGAGGTGGGCGGCAGCCTGGCACGAGTGATGGCCGTCGCCAAAGTACGTGGTAGCGCACACAGCAAAGAAATCCGTTTCTTTGACATTACCAGCGACGGGATCGAGATCGGTTTGCCGCTCACCAATTACTCGGGGATTTTATCAGGACACCTTGTTCTGGAACAAAAACCACCCGGTTCAGAAAATGTAACCGCCTGATGGAGATCACCTCATGGAAGATCACTTGCAAGATGCAGAAGCAGCCGAAGGACTTATCGGCAAACGCCGGGAGGATGCTCTCCAGAGCGAAGCGCAGGCCATGCTGGATGTTCGTGAAGAAATTGTGGAAGCACGAGAATCTGTCGCAGAGGTTCGTGAGGGTGCTATCCATCATCGGGAAGAGGCGATGGGCACCAGAGAACATAAGGTGTTAGGCCGGGAGCAGAATCAAGAGGCGATTGCAACGCGGCTGACGCTCTCCGATGAGCAGATTTTGCTTTTACGACAAACCAATGCACAATTGGTGATAGCAACTATTGAAGCCCATGAACTAGCCGATCAATTAAAGGTGGCTCGTGATCAGCTGGACTATACCGCACAGCATGACGCACTCACGGCTCTTCCCAACCGCTTGCTGCTGCAGGATCATTTATCTCAAGCCATCGAAGTGGCACGGCGGCAGGGCAAGCCGCTCGCGGTCATGTTTCTTGATCTGGACCACTTTAAATATGTAAATGACTCTTTGGGGCATGGACTGGGGGATGATCTACTCCGATCCGTCGCGGACCGGTTGAGATCCTGCCTGCGACACTCCGATACGATCTCTCGTCAAGGTGGTGATGAGTTTGTGGTACTGCTTCCCGATATTGAGCGTTTAGAAGACGTTTCAATATTTGCTGATAAAATTATTGCCGAGATAGCCCGACCCCATTCGCTGGGCGGCCATGAAATACATATCGGCGTCAGTATAGGAATAAGTCTTTACCCCGTCGATGGAATGGATGTAGAAACGCTGCTCAGAAATGCGGATACCGCGATGTATCACGCCAAAGGTGAGGGGCGCGGGGCTTACCGATTTTTTCAACCGGAAATGCAAGCCAACGCATTGGAACGACGTCAGATCGAGGCAGATATTCGAGCTGCGTTGGAACGACAGGAATTCCTCCTTTATTACCAACCGGTTGTAAGCCTTCCAACGGGTCACATTATCGGGTTTGAAGCACTTTTGCGGTGGCGGCATCCTACGCGCGGACTCCTGCTTCCTGAGGTTTTTATCTCCATTGCCGAAGAGACAGGACTGATTTTGCCGATCGGTCGCTGGGTGTTACGCGAGGCCTGTATCCAGGGCCAGCATTGGAACGATAGTGGGCTTCCACCTCTGACCATTGCTATCAATACTTCCGGGTTGGAGTTTCAGAGTAAGAATTTTGTCGGCTATGTGGCTACAACACTGGCTGAAGCGGGTTTGGATCCCAAATTGCTTGAGCTCGAACTTACTGAAACAATACTCATGACCAATGCGGAATCCAATCATATCGTCTTGTCTGCACTGGTAGATATGGGGGTCAAGCTTGCCATTGATGATTTTGGTACGGGCTATTCCAGTCTCAGCTATCTTCAGCAGTACCCTATTTATGCCCTTAAGATTGATCAATCCTTTGTCAGCAAAATGGTAAACCATCCGGATAGTTATGCGATCGTAAGCGCTGTGATTAGTTTGGGAATCAATCTGAAGAAACGCACGATTGCTGAAGGCATCGAAACCGCAGAACAACAAGCAATACTCGTTAATTTGCATTGCGACCAAGGTCAAGGCTACTATTTCTCCCGTCCCTTAGCCGCTGAACAGTTTGAGGCGTTATTACGAAACGATGAGCGATTACCCACTGCGACCACATGATTTTAAAGGGAGGCTGATTGCGGGTGTCCAGGCGCCTTTACGGAATGCATAAATCGTTCATCAGATGTTCTGTCGCCTGTTTTACCACGGAATAGCATTCACAGACACGCGCTTCCAGTCCGGGACGATCCAGGATCACGATTTTACCTCTATGATAACGGATGAGGCCCGCATCTTGTAATTTCTTGGCGGCCACAGAAACACCTTCGCGGCGGACACCCAGCATATTCGCAATCAGTTGCTGCGTCATTTGTAGTTGATTGCGCGGCAATCTGTCCAAACTCAGCAACAACCAGCGACAGAATTGTTGGTCCAGTGAGTGATGGCGGTTACATACAACTGTTTGGGCCATTTGCGTCAATAATGCTTGGGTGTATCTGAGCAGCAAGCGTTGCATCGGGCCGCCCCGCGTAAAGGCTGTAACGAGTCCTTCACCACGCAAGCGATATCCATAACCAGCTCTTTGTACAACTGCTTGGCTGGTCGTCGACTGTCCACCGAGAAAAAGATCAACCCCGGCGACGCCCTCATTACCAATAATGGCGATCTCAGCCGATCCACCTTCCTCTGTAAGATACAGCAGAGAGACGATGGTGGTCGTGGGAAAATAAGCATACATGATCGGGCGACCCGGTTCGTATAGAGTCATGCCAAGGGGCATTTCCACTAATTGTAGTTGAGGGAATAGCCATTCTGCCTCTGTATTTGAGGGAAGCGCCGCAAGGAGATAATTCTCTCGCGGATCATGCGAAAAAAGCTTCAATTGAGTGATCCTTAAGTCGGGTGGAATGTTAAACCCAAGGCGTAGGGTTTTTGATTCTAAAAAATCTCACTTAATCAAGAGGGCAGGTTATTACGTATGGTAATGACATAATGTAAAAAAATGATTGAGCACGCTTGGCAATCCACATCTGAAATTTTAATATGTACTACATAATAGATAATTTATATATGAATATTGATCTTAAGCGGTTTGTCCTTTCCTTGTCCACTTCCGGTCTTGGTGCCGACGAATCCGGCTTTCAGCTGTGGCTTGAAGCCACCGACTTTAGCCAGCGGTGGGAAAGTCGATTACGCAGCCCTGCCCCTTAATTAGTAGTGAACGGAATCAAACCAATTTGCGGCCATAACTTGTTGATTTAGCGGTTTAATTAAGTTGGTCATGATGTACAGCCCCATCATTACCCATTACGAAGCAATTCCCCAGGGGCTGTTTTTGAAAAGTTCAGATCTGTAAGTGAAAATGACAGATCTTTTCCA